>BNJV01002628.1_pt1 | contig 19321 bp, 18 predicted proteins | sample 8540591 | NCBI WGS metagenome assembly BNJV01 (sample SAMD00202457, study PRJDB9452) | human saliva metagenome | host: Homo sapiens
ATGGCTGGTAAATTAGCGCGCTTGTATCATAATGGTCAAATTCAGCCAGGTGGTGCATCTTATGATGGACCCTACTGTTACAGTGGCAGGTCGTTCTATTGTCACAACTCCTAACGCTGATGTGGCCCTTATGGTTGCTACCAATTTGAATAATTCCTTTGTGAAAGCAGCGGGTCCTGCGAAAGGCAAACAAGCAGCAAAAACCTAATAAGAAAAAAATCTAGTAAGAAATAATAGAGTTCGCTTTATAAAGATAAAATGGATTGTACTACCATATTGGACGAGGTATTTATACAATAGATCAAGTGGTGTATACAAGATAGTGTATTGATAGGCAAGATATTGTTTATGTATCATTATTTCGTAGCGAGAGGATGCACATACATAAGTTTTTATTATGATGATATAACGGTGTCATAGGATAGTTTAAACGAATGGTTATGCAGGTATGAATAATATTCATAAAATTGTATAGAATTAATAAATATGTACTTGATAGAGGTGTTATGTTAACCCTCTTAATATGCTAAGAAGTTAGATAATATTCTGATAGGCAGTCTATAGAAAACATTTCTATAGACTGCTTTTTATATGTATTGAGAGCAGATAAATAATTTTTAGCATGAGAATTATTAGTGTTTTTTTATAATAGACAAATGTATGTATTCAATAGAGGAATTAGTAATTATAAGAATACATACCGTAAAAATAGCATACCTGTACAGGGTATAGGTTTATTGTGCTACGTATTTGTTTATGAAATAATAAAATAACTTAGTGTTAATCGTAATATAACGATTAATACAGATTGGATTTGTGTTTTATACGCAGTAGAGTACAAATTTATAATTATAAGTTTGAGGAGGTTATTATGGAGTATGCAATTCATCTTTTTAATGCGGGTGGCGTAGTCATGTATCCGCTAGTTTTATTTATGTTGGCAGCATGTACGATTTTATTTGAGCGAATTCGTATGTATCGTCGCATTGACAGTGAAATTCAACAATTGTCGTCTAGCATTGAAGCCGGTCGTAATGCGAATGATTGGATTGCATTAGAACAAGCGATTAAGAATAATGATGATGCACTTAGTCAATTTGTAACACCGATTGTAGATTCCGTATATAACTTTGAAGGCTTGGAAAATCGCCTTCACGATGTAGTAGGTTACATGGATGAACGTTTAAAACGCGGCCTTAACTGGCTCAGCATGATGGTTACTATGGCTCCATTGCTTGGTTTATTGGGAACTGTAGTTGGTATGATTCGCTCCTTTGCGGCTGTTGGTGGCGATATCGGTGCCCCTACCGTTATTACTGGTGGTGTATCCGAAGCGTTGATTGCAACGGCAACTGGGCTTTCAGTAGCCATCGTAGCATTAGCTATCCATAGCTGGTGCACAAGTAAAGTAAATTATGATATTGCAAAATTGGAACAACGTTTAGGTTCTATCTTGGATTTATATATTAGGAGTCAACGATGAAACGTAGTTCAGTAGGGATACAAAAAGAACCTACCATCATGATTATACCTATGATCGATATTGTATTTTTCTTGCTCGTATTTTTCATGATGAGTACGTTATATATGAATACAGAGGAACAAATTCCGCTCAATTTGCCAAAGGCCTCTGCATCAACGGCAAAAACGATTGAGCCGATTACGATTTCACTCACAGCTACTCATAAGATGTATTTGAACGAACGTGAAATTAGACCTGATGATTTGGGTAATGAAATTCAAGCTATTGTTGCGAAGGAACCACAACAGGCTTTTTATCGTCCGTGCATCTGAAGATATTGCGTATAAGGATGTTATTAGCATTTTGGATAATCTAAAGATGAGTGGTGCTCGGTTTGTTAGCGTAGCGACAGAACGGAAGTGATCATATGGTGAGTAAACGATATGGCATTCCTTTTATCGCTGCATTGGTGGTCAACTTAGCATACTGGGGTGTTGTAGGCGATTTGTTCGGCCATTTAAAACCACCAGAAACGCCAAAGAAAGATTTGGTCATCAATCTTGATATGGTGCAACCGGAACCTCCTGAGCAGGAGAAGAAACAGCAAGAGAAAATTGTCTCTGATGATAAAGAAAATGCTGCGGGCGGTAAGTCGGGTAGTGTATTACCTGACCTATCAGGGAAACCGACCGCGGGGTTACATAACCTTAATCCATTCTTAGGAGGTAATGAACCTGCACCTGTAAACCTAAATGGTAATAATAATGATCCTGTGGGTAATCCAGGTGGTGGCAATGAACCAGGCCTTAACAATGGGCCAACTGGTAATGGTGGTAAAGCAAATGACGGCCCTGGTACACATGGAGGCAATCCTGGGACTAGTGATACGGAAGGTTCAGGGTACTTTGATGTTTCCGGTTATCGTGCTAGTTTAGATGCTAATAAAGTCATGCCAGCACAAGCTGTACGAAGAGGTATTACAGGGACAGTCACTATTAGGGTTTATTTTGATGGCGAAGGTAATTATGTAAGTGCTGAAATTAAGGAGAGTAGTGGTTCTAGCCTTCTTGATAATGATGCATTGGCACTGGCGGCTAGGTCCGGTGGTGCTACAAATACAACCGGAGAACCTAAATCAGACATTTTTTATATAAGATACGAACTTGAATAGAGATGTATATAGTTGGAATGTGTCTGAAGTGAATTAAATGAATTACAACTTATGTAGTAGGGATGAGAGTGTTCATATCCCCTACAACCAAATTCCCACTGTAGTTCAGAGGCTACAAATTAACAGAATTAACATAGTTTAATAAAACATATAGGGTGATAAATGAAATGAATAAACGTGTATATGTGGCCACAATGATGGCGTTACTTAGTATGAGTGTAAATGGTTATGCGGTAGATATGACAACTAATCAGAATCAAGAGTCGTCCAATGTAATCAATGTTACCGCTAATCGCACAGCCCTCCTAGATTTGGACACACCTGTAGCGATGAATGTAATTACACCTGAGGATTTAAAAAATACTGGTGCTACCACTGCTTTTGATGCGGTGGCGACCGTACCAGGGGTGACAATAAATTCTTATGGTGCCGGCGGTGCCGATTTTGGTGGCATGGATAGCCGTACGAATATTCGAGGCCTTGACCGTGGTGCCCTTGTTCTTGTAAATGGCGTGCCTATGAACCTCAATGGCAAAGGTGGACTCGGTTCTATTCCTACTAGTGCCATAAAACGTATCGAAGTAGTGAAAGGAGCTGCTTCTACATTGTATGGTGCAGAGGCATTAGGTGGTGTTATTAATGTTATTACTAAGACTCCATCTACAGAGGGTGGCTCTGCTACGGTTGCCGTAGGTAATCGTGGGTCTAAACGTTTTGATGTGTCATACGGTACAGAAAAGTTTATCATTGGTATTGATAGAAAATATTGGGGTACACAGGATCCATCCACACCGATTCGCTACGACTATGCAGGTACTAAACATTACGATTACTATAGTACTCGCAACAAGGGCAATTCGTTGGGGCTCTTTATGAGTGGTAAGCTTTCAGATAAGGTAACATTGAATTTTAATCGTGCTGAAAGTAAATCGTCATTTGGTCTAATCAGTACGGAAACAAATCCGGTTAATCAAGCAAGACATTCTACGACGTATCATTATAAGGATGATCGCAATAATGCTTCCTTAATTTATAAGGACAAGGGTACTACAGGAACCTTGTTCTATAATGACCGTACGATGCGTGGTACGAGCCGGGTGCACAATACGTCCCAAGCTAAGGCGACTGAAACAAGCTATCGCGCACGTCAATATGGATTTGATGTACAGCATGAATGGGATTTTAGAGATGGTAAGGACTATTTAATCGCAGGTGTTACAGGTAAACAAGAAACCTATCATGCAACGGCTGTTCCTGTGTACATTCATCCTAAACGCAATAGTTATGCTGTATATGGTAGTTATTCTTATGAAATTAACCCTAAATGGACATCCATTTTGGGCTTGCGTTACACTGTAATCGATGACCCTATCAAGGATCAACATGTGTTGACCCCTCAATTCCAATTGTTGCACTCTATTAATAAACAATCCTCCATGTATGTGAACATAGGGAAAGCTTTTACAATGCCTAGTTTGAGCGATACATTCCGCAGCGTTAGCCGTCGGTATACAGCGGTAAGCAGTAAAAACCTTAAACCAGAAGAAGGTTGGAACTATGAAATTGGGTACAAGCGGATTAACAAAAAGGATGATTGGAAGGTTGATGTGTTCTATATGGATTTCAAAAACTTCTTCCAATGGCAACCGGATGCAAATGGTCGACCTTTGGTGCGCGTAAATGGCGGGAAATTCCGCAACGTGGGCATCGAAGCCGAATATGGTAGACGTTTATCCGACCGCCTCAAATGGAACGTGAGCGGATTTTACTCTAATCCAAGACAAAAGGAAATGAATGAAACTTATTGGAAACAAGCGGCTCCTAAATTACAGTTTACAACCGGCATTCGTTATGAAAGCCCAACGTGGGAAGCAGGCACATCCTTTAGCTTTGTTACAAAACGGTTGCGCAATCGAGATGGTGGCTTAAACCCCTAATATTGCCCTTTGGAACGCTTATGTGGGCTATCATTTCAACAAGGATGCAACACTTCGTCTAGATGCACGCAATTTGTTAGACCGTCATAACGTTATCACTAATGGGGATTATGAATACTGGGGTGACCCATTCACATATGAATTGAGTTATACACAAAAATTCTAATATTTATTTATAGAGATTTATATAAAATCCAGTACTAATAGGGGGTATGGGTTTTGTACAGTCCTTTTAAATGTGTAATAATACAATTATGTAGTTTTTATGAATAATTAGTGTGTATTATGAGGGATTTATTATGAACAATCTTAAGAAACGACGGACGTCTGTACTTATAGGATTGGCTTTGATGGGATTATCTGTGCATGCATATGCAGTGGATGTAACGGCTACCACAGATACTCCTACTACGGTAGCATCTACTGAAGCAAATGGCGCATCTGAAAGTCATGTCATAAATGTAACAGCTAATCGCATGGCGCTATTAGATTTAGATACGCCAGCAGCGATGGATGTTATTACGGACAAAGATATCATGAATAGCGGTGCTAAAAATGCCTTTGATGCGGTGAACATGGTGCCTGGTATTACATCTTTCTCCTATGGTGCATCCGGTCTTGAATATGGGGCTATGGATAGCCGTGTGAATATCCGTGGCCTTGAACGGGGATCCTTGATTCTCATGAATGGGGTACCGATGAACCTCAATGGCAAGGGCGGCCTTAGTTCTATTCCGACTAGCTCTATTGAACGCATTGAAGTATTAAAAGGTGCGGCCTCTGCTTTATATGGCGCTGATGCTATGAGTGGTGTTATCAATGTAATTACCAAGACTCCAAGTAAAGAAGGGGGCTCTGCTACGGTAGGTTTTGGTAATATGGGGCGCCAAACTTATAAAATTAACTATGGCACGCCTCGCTTCTTAATTGGTGTGGAACGTAACTTCTTTGGTGCTCAAGATCCAGAAACCCCTATTCGCTCCGATATCGGTGCTTATGCTAGGGGCTATGAATATTATACAGCTCGTAACAAAGGGAATTCCTTAGGTGTATTTATGAGCGGTAAATTAAATGATAAGTTGACTTTGAACTTTAGCCGTTTTGAAGGTAATTCTTCCTTTGGACAGTTGAGTACAGAAACGAATCCTATTAAGCAAAAGCTTCACTCTACAACATATGCTTATAAAGATACTAAAAAAATAATGCGTCTTTAGTTTATAAAGATGGCAATACTACAGGTACAATCTTCTACAATGATAGAGATTTGTATGGTAAAAGTCGCATACATAGCAAAAAAAGACATATACGTTGAGTGATAACAACTATATTGCTCGACAATATGGTTTCGATGTGCAACATGAATGGGACTTCCGAGGTGGTAAGGACTATTTCATTGCAGGTGTACTTGGTAAACGAGAAACATATCGTACTACATCTGGTCCATACTATGGAAATCCACATCGCAATAGTTATGCCATTTATGGTACATACTCCTATCAAATCAATCCTAAATGGACTAGTATTTTTAGGCTTGCGTTATTCGGATATTAAAGACCCCTGTGAAAAAAATCAACGCGTATTGATTCCTCAGTTCCAATTAGAACATCGTATTAACAAGGAATCATCCATGTACATAAATGCTGGTAAAGCCTTTAGAATGCCGAACTTAAGCGATACTTTCAAGAAAATTAATAAAGGCTATGCCTCTGTTAGTGGACGTAATTTGAAACCTGAAGAAGGTTGGAATTACGAATTAGGCTATAAACACATTACTAACAAAGATAGCTGGAAAGTAGCGCTCTTCTATATGGACTTTAAAAACTTCTTCTTGGAAGCCAGATAGCAATGGTAAAAAAACACGATTCGCGTAAACGGTGGTCGCTATAGAAATGTTTGTATCGAAGCCCAATATGGTCGTAAATTAACAGATCACTTAAAAATGACTGTGGGTGCATCGTATTCTAATCCAAAAACAACGAGAAATTGATAAGACCTATTGGAAACAAGCAAATCCAAAATTACAATTTACAGGAGGCATCCATTATATAAGTCCAAAATGGACAGCTGGTTCTAGCCTTAACTTTTGTAACAAAACGGATGAAGAACCGCGATGGTGGAACAAATCCAAATCTCGTAGCTTGGAATGCATACGTAGGCTATCAGTTCAATGAAAACTCATCCTTGCGGCTAGATGCACGTAACTTGTTAAACCGTCATAATGTTATTTCAAACGGCGACTGGGAATACTGGGATGAACCATTTAATTACCAACTCAGCTATACTCAAAAATTCTAGTCTTTATGTAATCACTAATTAGAACTATACAAGGAGTATCATCATGAACAAGAAAATTGGATTTTTCATATGTTTGATGATACTCCTTTGTGTATGTTTAACAGGTTGTGGACCTCAATCTGAGGATGGTGTAACACCATATATTCGCTATGTTGACAGTCATGATGGCGTTCAAGTTGCTGTTCCAGAGCATCCAAAACGGATTTTATCACTGTCTTCTGCGTTCGACACAATTTTACTAGGACTTATAGAACCAGAACGTTTAGTAGGCATTAATAAATTGTCTACCTATGAGGAATATTCGCTAGAGGCAAAGCGCGCAAAGCTGGTAAAACCTGTGTTGAGTTCGTATCCTTTGGAGAAAATCATAGCCTTGAAACCGGATCTCGTTATAGCGCCAGATTATATATCAGCTGATGTTATCTATGGCTTACGGCACATGGGTATAGCCACTGTTGTGGTACCTACCCCTTCTACGGTGGACGGAGTGATTCAGAATGTGATGGATATTGCTCATATTATCGGCGAAGATGAAAAGGGTAGCTTTTACATTCGGAAGATTCATCGTGAAATAGATGAAATAAAGCACCTAGGAGAATCTATTCCAATTGAGCAGCGCAAGACGGTTCTCTTTGTATCGTCTATGGATGGCTACACGGGAACGGGCAGCCTCTTTGATGATATGTGTAAATACATGTATGTTTATAATGCACCGAATCGGATTGGCTTGCCTCCGCGGATTCCCTTTGGGGAGGAACGGGTGATAGCTATGAATCCAGACTATATTTTTATTCCTTCCTATAAGGGAATGGACAAGAATTTGGCGGATCGATATTTATTAAATCCAGCCTTTCAAAATTTGCCGGCTATACGTGAGAACCGTGTTAAGCCATTACCGGCAGCTTATTTATATACTATGAATCAGCATATTGGCGAAGCGATGCTAGCTATTATGCATACTGTATATCCTCAGTTAGAAAGGAATTCTCATGACTAAAGAGAAGCAACGAATCATGGCAATTATTCTGATTGGGGTATTGCTATGTATTGTGAGTCTATTGGCACTCCACGTAGGAACTATCATGATTCCTATCGGTGGCGGTGTACAAAGTATTTTAAATGGTATGGGCTTACCTGTGAATTTTACGGAGCCTATTACAGCTGAACAAGAGGCCGTATTATGGTTTATCCGCATGCCGCGCCTCATTATAGGCCTACTCGTAGGCGGTGCATTGGCGCTAGCTGGCGCCGTTATGCAAGGTGTTTTCTCCAATCCACTGGCGGACCCAGGTATTATGGGCGTTTCCGCAGGGGCATCTCTCGGTGCAGTTATCGCCATCGCCCTTGGTGTAACATCTCTTGGCATGTTTTACATGCCTGCCTTTGCCTTCGTAGGAGCCTTTGTATCTGTTGGGATTACTATATTGTTAACATGGCGTAATAACAAGCTCGATACGACCACCTTGTTGCTTGCTGGTGTAGCTGTTAGTATGCTGCTCGGTGCTTTCACATCGGGCATTTTGACTATGATTAATGAATACCGCTTGCGTGAATTCCTATTTTGGATGGTGGGTGGACTTGATTTTCGTCGCTGGGACCACGTTCTACTAGCGGTGGGGCCTATCATGACGGGCAGCGTTATATTAATGATGCTCGGTCGTCATCTGAATGTACTCGTTCTCGGCGATACAGAGGCGCGTGCCTTGGGTTTGCCTGTTATGGTGTATCGCATGCTATTCCTGTTTTTGGCATCTGTCGTTACTGCTACTGCGGTGTGCGTCAGTGGTTCCATTGGCTTTGTTGGCCTTGTAGTACCGCATATTGTGCGTCTTTTGGTGGGACCTGACCATCGCCTATTATTGCCTATGGCAGCTGTGGGTGGGGCGCTTTCCTCGTGTTCTGTGATACCTTAGGTCGCGTTATTGCTCAGCCAGTTGAGATTCGCGTAGGTATTATGACAGCGATCTTAGGGGCACCGTATTTCTTATATTTACTTCATCGCTTGCGTAGTAAAGGAGGGGCCTAATGAAACTAGATGTTCAATCTCTATCCGTTACGTTAGGGGAAAACACTATTCTAAAGGATGCATCCTTCTCTATTGATAGTGGTGAGTTCGTTGGTATTATCGGACCTAATGGCTCTGGTAAAACAACGTTGTTAAAAGCATTGCGTGGCCTTTATCCTACATCTGGTGGAGATGTTTTGTGGGATGGTAAAAGCATCTCTTCTTTGAGCGACAAGGAAATCGCTCATCATGTGGCGTATATGCAACAGTCTGTAAATGTTTCCTTCGATTATGAAGCTATCGATATTGTGATGACCGCTCGTTATCCTTATTTGAAATGGTGGGAAACAAGAAGGCCCTGAAGATAAGGTTATCGTTGAACAGGCTATGAAAGAGGTAGGCGTTTATCATCTGCGGAATCGTTCTGTACAATCTTTGAGTGGTGGTGAACGACAACGGGTATTCTTGGCTAAGGCTTTGGCACAACAAACAGAGGTGCTATTGCTTGATGAGCCGACGGCGGCCCTCGATTTAGTGTACGCCGATGATATTTTCCATGAAGGTCGTCGATTATGCGATGAAGGAAAAACGATTTTAATCGTAGTTCATGATTTAGAACTAGCTGCTAAATACTGTACTAAGCTCGTCCTAGTTAGCGATGGTCATATCATCGATGTAGGTACGCCAAGAGAAGTATTGACTGCGGATAACTTACGAGCCGCATTCCATCTATCAGCTGCAGTCTATGACGATCCGTACTTTAAACAACAACGTATCTTTGTATTCCCTAAGGGAACTACGGATATTGAGGAATATAAACAGACAAATGCTAGCGGCACAATGTCTATCGATCCACACCTGAAATAGATATAGGTCTGCCTATGGATAGGTCCGCACATTTCCTGTTTATCTCTATATATTGCTATTCCGAATGAGGTCAGGCTTATGTTATATCCATTTACTGCTATTGTTGGTCAAGAAGAAATGAAATTGGCCCTTTTACTGAATGCTATCAATCCATCCATTGGTGGTGTCTTAATCGAAGGTGAAAAGGGCACAGCAAAGTCCACAGCTGTACGTGCACTGGCGAGCCTTTTACCTCCTATGGAAGAAAGTGCTTCGGCCATGACCGTTGTGGAGTTGCCTATTAATGCTACAGAGGATCGTGTTGTGGGGTCTATTAACTTAGAGAAGGCCTTACAAGAAGGGGTAAAAAGCCTTTGAACCAGGTATTTTACAAGCAGCACATCAAAATATTCTCTATGTAGATGAGGTTAATCTCTTGGATGACCATATTGTAGATATCTTACTAGATGTAGCGGCAATGGGCGTGAATACGGTGGAACGGGAAGGGGTAAGCCATTCTCATCCATCTCGATTCATTCTCGTAGGAACCATGAACCCTGAAGAGGGGGACCTTAGACCACAGCTATTAGACCGTTTTGGTTTATCTGTTATGGTTTGTGGTGAGCAAGATCCAGCACAGCGTATGGATGTTATCAAGCGACGTCTAACCTTTGGGGACAATCCCGCAGAATTCGTGGATACCTATAAGGAATCGGAACGAGCTTTGCATGAGCGCTTGTTAGAGTCTCGTAAGCTATTACCAACTATTATCCCCTCTGATGATATTCTCCTCAAAATCGCTAGTATCAGTATCGGCGTTGGCGTCGATGGACATCGTCCAGATATTACGATGATGCATACGGCTCGCGCTCACGCTGCCTTTCATGGTCGCTCACACATCATAGATGACGATATTAAGGTGGCTGCAAGATTGACGTTAAAACATCGTATGCGAAGATTACCTTTTGAGGAGCAAGGTCACGATGTAGACCGCATCGATACAGTGGTATCTGCGGTACTTGAGGGATAGCTATGGATACATCTGTACAAGAGGCTCTTAAAATAGGCCTCGTAAATGACCAGATTCATAGTGTTGTTATTTCTGGTGGTACTGGTGTTGGTAAAAGCTTTTTAGTTCGTCAGTGCCTCGAGAAATGGCATATTCCGTATCGGCTTATTCCTGTGTATATAGATAACTCGCAACTACAAGAGACTATCGACTTTGAAGCGTCTCTGCAACAAGGTCAGATGGTGATGAACGCAGGTTTATTAGATGATCCGCACACGCGATGTTGGCTCCTAGATGATGGTCACGTTCTATCCCCAGAAGTGCGCCACGCCTTATTAGTGGAGGCAAAACAACGTCATATCTTGCTGATCATGACGATAAACCATGAGGATAGAACTTTAACTGACGCGGAATGGGAACTCGTCGATGTGCATGTAGCTATGGAACGAGCATCCTTGGAATCAAGGGTAGCGGTGTTACAACAAATTCGAGATGAAATTTCTTGCGTAGAGACTGTGTTACCTTTAACCGAAGCGGATGCATCTGACGTTCTAGTTAGCTTAATCGACAATAAGCGGATTTCAGCGATTGCTACACCTGATGCAATGATGTCTCTTGCCGTATCCTATGCACTTAAAGCGCATACCGTAGGTCATGGCGCAGAATATGTGTTGTTACAAGTTATGAAGTCCTTAGCTCTTCTAGAAGGCTGTTCCTATTGTAAGCTCGTCATGCAGAATTAGCGGCGCTATATGTACTGCCACATCGTATGAAAAAGGCTGAAATACCAGAATCACAGCCATCACCAGGTGAAAATTCCAGTAGCACCAGTGAGCAAGATTGCACTCAAAGTAATGATACCTCTGATTCAATGGATTCCGATGTATCAAATGACTGTGAACAGGATGATAGTAATAGGGATGAGCTATATCCTAATGAATCAAATCCTAACGAATCAAATGCTAATGATGCAGATGATACTAATATAGATTCTGCTGAAGATGATGATGCTGATTCAAGTGAAGCTAATGGCAGTAGCAATTCCTCAGAGTCTAAAGACCAACTAAGAGATAATGCTACTAATGATATGGGCGATATATGTGACCAGCTATCTTCTTTATGTTTACCAGATACTGTTGCCCGTATAGCTAACCAATTATTCCAATGGAAACTAGAATCTTCTAAAACAGTAGACCGTCAGTATCGCAAGGGCTCAGGTCGTCGCCTCATGACTAAGACAAAAGATACGAGAGGGCGCATGATTCGAGCTTATCAGGATGAAAAGGCCCTAGAGGACTTGGCGCTAGTAGACACGTTGCGAGCGGCAGCGCCGTATCAACGATTGCGGGCTGCTACTAAAATGGAACAAGAAAAGCTATCTACTCAGTCCCAGCAATTAGAGCATCAAAGCAGCAAGGGATTATCTATAGTGATAAAGCCTCAAGATTATCGCCGCAAGGCTCGGGAAAAGCGCGTTGGCGCGTATCAACTATTCGTGGTGGATGCGAGCGGTTCTATGGCGGCGCGTCATCGCATGGAGGCCACTAAAGCAGCTATTCTCAGTCTCTTGCGAGATTCTTATATCCACCGTGATTCGGTAGGGCTTATTGCGTTCCGCAAGGAGTCGGCAGAGGTATTATTGCCGTTCACGCGCAGCGTGGAGCGAGCAGAGCGACTGTTAGCCTCTATGCCTACAGGCGGTAAAACGCCATTAGCTCACGCTTTACGAATGGCCTACACCATGTGCGATAGATTGTTGCGTGCCCATCGGGCGGAACGAATTCAGATTATATGTATCACCGATGGTCGAGCTACGTCGGGTGATTCTGAGGACCCTGTAGCGGAGTCCAAGCAATGGGCTCGTATCCTTGGTACTTTGCCTGTAGATTGTATTGTTATCGACACGGAAACGGGTTTTATCAAACTAGGCCTGGCTAAAGAATTATGTAAATTGATGAATGGCAGTTATTATGCTATGGATACTATTTCGGCAGATCGTATTGCGCGTATCGCGGAGGTAAATCATGAGTCGGCTCATGTATATTTCTAACTTAGGAAAACAAATCCAATATATAGAAAAGGCTGTTGCCACTTACCCTGAATTGATACAGGGCGAGGTGGATATTTGCAATATGAAAAAACAGCCTCTATGGGATGCTACTTTTGAAAGTCGCCTGCGTGCTGCCGATGTAGTGCTCGTAACCAACATGGGGGTGGGCTTAGACTCGCCGTTTTTGGAACGTCTGGAACGATGGCTATATGCACATCATCCCAAATACTGGATTGACGTAGTAGAGCCTAAGAAAACAGATATTCTCTATCGCAATATAGATGTGGACCAACGGACTCTTCTTGAAAGCTATCGCCGCACTAGTGGTGTCATGAACTATGTGCGTCTTATTAACGGAGCTTTCAGTACGAAACCGACCTCTGAATGGGAGGAACCTGACCACATTCCGTGGCAAGCCATTATGGGCCGTGATGGAAATATCTATGAAACCTATGATGAGTTTATGGATGCCGAAGGCAATCGGGATTGGCCATCCATAGCAGTGTATTTCTATCGCGATGAATGGATTATGGGGGATATTTACTATCAGCAGGCCTTGTTTGAAGAGATTTATAAACATGGTTACAACCCTATTATCTTTTATGGGCAATATGGGTCCAATCCTCGGGTGGGCATTCCGAATATGAAACTGTCCATGAATTACCTGTTTGGTAAGGATGTATTCCCTTTTGATGTGCTCATCAATACTTGTAAATTCTCCTTCCAGTCCTTAGGGGCTCAAACCTTGGAGGAATTAAAGTTACAAGATTGCCCAATCATTCAAGGGTACACCATATATATGGATGAAGCGTCTTGGGCTCAGGACCCACAAGGTGTTACACCATTAGATGTGAATTTATCCATATCACAGCCCGAGCTCGATGGGGTTATTCAAGGTGGCGTTGTGGCTTGTCAAACCTATGATGAGCGTGGTCACTATGTGTATTTACCTGTGAAAGAGCGCATTGCCGCCGTCGTTCAGCGAGCCATTAAATGGTCTAAGCTGCGCCATATTCCTGTAGAAAAGCGAAAGATAGCCATTGTTTTACATAACTATCCGCCTAAGAACTCCAATATTGGTTCTGCCGCAGGCCTTGATACACCTGAATCGGTGCTACGCTTATTGGCTCAGCTGAAGGAAGAAGGCTACCTTGTCGATACGGTGCCAGACACCAGTGCAGACTTGATGGATATGGTAACGTCCCACATGACCAATGACCGATCCATGCTTACCGATGAGTTGTTAGCCTCTGCAGAAGGTCGCTTGAGCAGTGATGACTACAAAGCGTACTTTGCTACGCTGCCAGCAGACACACAAGCTGCAATGGTTAAAGCTTGGGGGGAGGCTCCTGGTGATGTATTTGTGTACGACGATGAAGTTATCATACCGGGCTTCTAATGGCAATCTATGGATTACGGTGCAACCGCCGCGAGGCTTTGGGGAGAATGTATCTGCCATTTACCACGATCCATGTTTGCCACCACCTCATCAATACTTGGCCTTTTACCATTGGGTACGGACCGTCTTTGAAGCGGATGCAGTCATTCATGTAGGGACTCATGGCTCCTTAGAATGGCTCCCAGGCAAGGGCGCAGGCCTCAGTGCTAGTTGCTATCCTGAAATTGGGATTTCCTCGTTACCTAATATTTATCCTTATTGGACGACTATTATTGGTGAGGGTATACAGGCTAAGCGGCGCAGCTCCGCTTGCTTAGTGGGGCACCTGTCGCCACCGATGACGATGGCGGGACTCTACGACGAGTTTGAAGAACTAGAAGCCTTACTCGATGAGCATGGCCACTTTGAACAGGAACATCCTGAAAGTGTGTCTGAAATTGTAGAGGTCATTCGAGAAAAAGCCTTAGCCTGCCATCTTATCGATGAAGAACAAGGACCTACGATGGAGCTAGATGCTGTTATTACGGAAGTCCACGAAAAACTAACTGATTTGAAACATATGCAGATGCGCAATGGCTTACATATTTTGGGGCAAGGACCTGAGGGGACGGATTTAGAAGAATTTATTACTGCTATCATACGAACCCCTCAAGGAGATATCGCATCGGCCTTAGAAACATTAGCTGCGGAGATGGGCTATGATTGGACACATTTAGAGCAGCACAGTGGTGAACTCTCTGATGAGGGCACTCGTAATAGCGTAATCATTGACCGCGTTTGGAATGAATTACGTATCTTTGTATCTAATGTCATGCATAACCCAGATTATGAGATCGTCCCTAGTCTGGAGCCTTTGGCTGAGGCTATCCTTTGTGAGTACATTCCTAAATTAGGTGAAACCAAGAATGAGCTCATTTCCATATCTAAAGCGCTGCAAGGGACTTACGTTGAGCCAGGCCCTGGTGGGGCTCCATCGAGTGGTCAAGTAGATGTACTTCCTACAGGACGAAACTTCTATGGCTTAGATGAGCGCGCCTTACCGACGAAGATAGCGTACCAACTAGGCATAGACTTGGCAGATCAAGTCATAGCCGATTATATTTTAAATGAACAGCGCTATCCGGAGACGGTTGGCATTATCCTTTGGGCTAGTAGCAATTCTAGAAGTCACGGTCAGTGTTTAGGTGAGTTCCTCTATTTACTAGGGGTTCGCCCCTAAATGGCAATCCAATGGCCGCATTTCTGGGTTAGAGGTTATCCCATTAGAGGAATTACAACGACCTCGTATTGACGTGATGGGGCGTATCAGTGGCCTTATTCGAGATATGATGCCTACTGCCATCAGCTGGCTCGACAAGGCGGTTGAACTAGTGGCAGACCTAGATGAACCATTGGAAGATAACTATGTGAAAAAGCATATTCACGACGATGTAGACTGGCTAGTGGAACAAGGTGAAGATCCTCTGCTAGCCACTAAGAAGTCACGCCTTCGCATCTTCGGTGACCCGCCTCAAGCCTATGGCACCGGGGTAGGCGCCTTGATAGAAGGTAAAAACTGGGAATCCTTAAACGATATTGCGCAAGTATATAGTAAGTGGAGTAGCTTTCACCTACATAAGGATGTGCCACAAGATATGCGATTATTCCAACGTCGCCTCACGACTATGGATGTGACCATCAAGAATGAAGACAATCGGGAGACTCATATTTTGAGTGCTGACGATTATTATAGCTATCATGGTGGGCTCATTGCGGCGGTGCGAAACGCAAAAGGCAGTGCTCCTCGCGCGTATGTAGGGGATAGCACAGATCGTAGTCGCGTCGTGATGCGGTCCTTGTCAGATGAGTTTCGTCGTGTTGTGCAAGGGGAAACACAGAACCCAAATTCATTCAAGCCATGATGAAACATGGATACAAAGGAGCATCGGACATGTCTAATGTAGTATCTCATAGCTTTGGCTGGGATGCGACGAGCGATATAGTTCCCGACTGGGTCTATGAAGGCTATGCGAACAAGTATGCCTTAGACAAAACGGTACAAGACTGGATGCGCGACGTAAACCCGTGGGCCTTGCAGCGCATTGCAGAAATCTTGTTAGAAGCCGCTCAACGTGGCTATTGGGATGCAGACCCAGAGACGTTACAAGACTTGCAGTCTTTATATCTTTCCATAGAAGGTGTTATAGAAGGGCGTTAGTATGAAACAAAGAATATCGATTATATGCACCATACTCATGATGGTACTGCTGGTGGTCGGTTGTGGACCTACACAAACGGGGACGACTGGCGCTACACATCAGGTGACAGATGGCACCGGCGTAGCCGTTACGGTGCCTAGCGAGCCTAAGCGCATCGTTCCTATCGCTGCGAGTACAGAGGATATCGTCTTATCCTTAGTTGATCCGAGCCGAGTGGCTGCTGTGGGCACTGTGGTAAACAATGTGCCTGAGGCGTCAGCTAAGGTAGAAAAACATGTGAAAGCAACTGCTGAGTCCATGCTTCTCTGTACAGCCTGACTTAGTATTAGTCCCAAACTGGATGTCCCCCGATGCAATTGGGGAAATGCGGAATATGCAAATACCAGTGTATGTGTATAAGACGCCGACTACAGTAGAAGAAGCAAAAGCAGTTATTCATGAAATTGCTGGTCTTTTACATGCCTCTGATGAAGCAATGATTGCTAGTATGGATGCAGATTTGAAAATTGTCGAAGACATAGCAAATAAGCATAGTGGTGAGCGTCCTGTAGTGGCATTTTATACGCAATTTGGTTTAACCGGCGGCAAAGGGTCAACCTTTGATGATATGACTAAATATCTGAAGGTAAACAATGCGGCCGCTCAATTAGGTTTAGGGCCTTTTGATAACGGGACGCGAGAGGATTTAATTAAAGCCAATCCAGATATTATTATCATTCCATCCGTGGCCTATACTTCGGATGGCACTACGCCAGCAGCGGCAGAACAGCTTTATTCTGATCCTGCGTTGCAAGGTGTTAAGGCCATCGCTAATCGTCGTGTGTTCCTCGTAGATTCCTCGCAGGTTATGAGTTATTCTCAATTTATGACTCGTGCAATGGTTTCTATGGCACAAATATATATAGCAAGTGATTTAGTGTGTGTGGAGGTTTTTATGAAAGTATCAAGAATGAAACGATTATCTCTGTATGTAGGGTTAGCCCTAGTATTTGGTAGCTCTTTGAGCGTATCTAATGCATTAGCTGCTAACGCAGGTGACGCTAAAGAAGCGCATACCATTGTTGTTACCGCAACTCGTAGTGAACAACAGCTTTCAGAAGTGCCAGCTAGTGTAGGCGTAGTAACAGGTGACGATATTCGTGAGCGCCATGCTACGAATATGAACGAAGCCTTGAACATCGTACCAGGCGTAGACATTAATACGTACGGTGGTGGCGTAGGTTACACGAACTCCAATGCATTCCGCATCAATGGGTCTGACCAAGTATTGTACTTGGTAGACGGCATCAATATGGGCGCAGCTGGTATAAACCCGCCGATGACTATTTTGAAAGATATGTCTAGCATCGATCGCGTTGAAGTACAACGTGGTGCAGGTTCTACCTTGTATGGTTCCGGTGCCATCGGTGGTGTAGTTAACGTAATCACTGCAAAACCTGAGCAAGGTGTACAAACTAAACTCCGCGTTATGGGCGGCAGCAACGATTTAGAGCAATACGCTATTACTAACGAAGGTAGCAAAAATGATTGGTACTGGCGTGTAGGCTTACAAAAAGATATCATTGGTTCTTATAAAGATGGTCATGGCGTGCGCATTCCTCAACACGGTAACAGCCATACTGCATCCTTCATGGTAGGCAATAAAATCAATGACAAGAACGATGTGAAAGTATCTTACGATACATACCGTGGCGATGTAATGTACTCTGACCATTTAGGTGCCCTCAATCACATTCGTTATGGTAATGAAGCAAATGACTCCTTGCGTGCGATTTGGAATAATAAAATTAGCAACCGTTGGAGCCATCAATTATACTTGATGAATAATCACTACAAAACAACATACGATGGGTATTTAACAGATGTGAAACTCGTGGTATCGGCGATCAAGTAACATATAAAGCTAAAGATCATACTGTAGTTGGCGGTTTTGATTGGCGTCAAGATAAAGTGGTTAACATGGGTGGCGTGAAACTGACAAATGCATCCTACTTCATCCAAGACGAATGGAAATTTGCTCCTAAGTGGACTGTAACACCTGGTATCCGCGTTGACCATCATTCCTCCTTCGGTACGCATACATCTCCATCCATCAGCCTAGGCTATGATGTAAATGCAAAAACAAATGTATATGCTGCATATAAAGAGTACTTCTTGGCACCTACACCATACCAATTATTTGATGGTTTCAATGGCAACCGCAATTTGAAACCGGAAACAGGTCATGAATTTGATTTAGGTGTACACCACAAATTCGGTAAAACATGGAATAGTAATCTTAGCTTCTTCAGCCGTAGTACGAAGGATAAAATCGGTTGGGTTATGACAAACCCTGCAGCTTTCACAGGTCAATATCGCAATTTCGATACTGAAAAAGCTCATGGCATCAACGCAGATGTGCGTAAACAATTGACTAAGCACTTGTCCGCACGTCTTGGCTATACTTATACTCATATCGATGCAACACCAACTCGCAAAGCAAACCGTGATGGATATGTACCAAAACATGCTGTTAACGCAGGTCTTGATTACAACGATGCTAAATGGGATGCTCATTTGGATATTCGCGGTATCATCAACCGTCCTGGTACAGCCGATAATGTATTCCCGCGCAAAACTTACTGGTTGGCTGACATCAGCGCAAACTACCGAGTACGCGAAAACGTAACTGTATTTGGTCGTATCAACAATATCTTTGATACTTACTATGCAGAACAATCTAGCGTTCGTTGGGGGAACCCTGGTGACTGGTGGCCAGGTCAAGGTCGTAACTTCCGCTTAGGACTTGAAGTGACTATTTAATAGTTATAAACCTTAATAATCATCATTCTGAAAGAGCCTTTCGTTAGGCTCTTTCATTTTTACATTAATATATCGTGGTATAGTAGTACAATAATATGAGATTTATTTTTCAATAACCAATAAATTGGGCATATGTAAATAAGTATG
>BNJV01000055.1_pt1 | contig 19296 bp, 40 predicted proteins | sample 8540591 | NCBI WGS metagenome assembly BNJV01 (sample SAMD00202457, study PRJDB9452) | human saliva metagenome | host: Homo sapiens
TGTGTTAAAAGAATTTCCTCATTTTTCAATACCATTTAATAGATTGAATACACGTTTTTCTCTAGAATCAAGAGCATTCATATCATATCTTTGTTCTAATCCATCTGCAAAGTTCCAAGCATTATGTGATTTTTCTACAAATGATGTATAAGGAATTTTTGTCATAGCCACACCTTTAATTTGACCATAGTTGTCTATAACAGGTGTTGCCATCCAAGTTAATGAACCAGCTATAGATGTTAACTTAAAAGTTTCTTCCTTGGATTTGTTGTAAGAAAGGAACTATTACATCATCTTTTACAAACCATTCTTTTCTATTTGTAAGTTCTGAATATTCAGTTCCCACTATCAATTGGCTATTAATAGGAGGTGTTGCTCCATTGATATCAATCGGTTTAGTTCTTCCCAATGTATCTATATAGAATCCAACATCAGACATTCCTAAGTTTGAAGTAGCTTCTCCTATAATCTTTTCAATTTTTTCTACTTCAGCATCAGAAACTGTTACTCCATTTCTAGTAAATATAGGTTTTCCATTTTGGATAGTTATACTTACTCCTTCATATGACTTATCTGTTCCAGCTGCTGCTACTAATTCTTGTCCAGTTGCATCAGATTTTAATTTTGAGTTAACTATAGCTTCTAAAGCTGCAAGATCTGCTGCACTTATATCTTTGTAGCTAACACCATAAGTTCCTCTACCTCTTACATTTATTCTGAAGTTTCCATAGTTTTTAATAACTGCTGGTTGAGTTGGACTCTTACCTCTGATTATAACTCCATAACTTTCATTAGCATCTATATCGATGTTACCATAGTTTTCTAAAAGTTGAACCATTCATTACAGCAACTCCAACAAGTCCTGAAACATTATCATTAACTTTTATAGTTCCACCAACATCTTTTCCAGCATAGGCATCTGCAGTTCTTATATCCCCTTTATTTACAAATGTAGCACCTTCATCAACATATACTCCTATCATACTTTGAATTTTTGTTAGTAGCTGTTGCTCTGCTTCCATCTAAGAATATTCTACCATTGTTTTCAACTGTAGTTCCTACACCTTTTCCATACATACCTATAGATTTGTCACCATATATTCTTATTTCATTATTATTTATGATGTGACCACCATTATCTGCAGCCATTCCTATTCCATAAATAATTTTTGAAACATCTGTATATGTTTTTTTCCAGTTGCTGGATCTATAGAATCAGTATCTCCTACTAAGATTCTTCCATTATTTGTTGCTTTTCCTCCTGGTGCATATATTCCTATACTTCCTAGAGAGTTAGAGAAATCTATAGTTGCATTGTTTGTTAGATCTCCTCTATTAGTTCCATTTCCTTTAATATAGAAACCTATTAAACGTTTAGAGTTAGAAGAAATATCTCTTCCATTTGTAAGACTAGCTTGTCCATTAGAATATAGGAATACACTGTCATCTCCTAGACTAACTGTTCCTACACCTGTACTTGTATATTTATTTGTAGTTGCAGGAGTTTCATTTTCAAGGATAAATCCAAATGATTTTGCCCCAACTGTTATTTTAGAAGCACTATCAGTTATATCTGCTCCATTTAATCCATAAAGTCCAACAGGTTCACTGTTTACTACAGTGCTTGTATGCGGATCTACATTTATTTCACCCTTTAGAAGAGTTGTTCCAGATTCTTTATAGATTCCTATTGCTTCATCTTTTACATTAATCTTAGCTGGAGTATCTACTTCAACACGTAATTTGTTGCTGAGAAGATACCAATAGATTTTGTTCCAACATTTATTGTACCAGAGTTATGTTTTATAGTTGATGTTCCATCTTTAGTGTAGATTCCAACTGTTTTTTCTGCTGGAACAGAAGATGTTGTATCAGCTACATCTATATCAGCTGTATTTATAAATGTTTGACTTCCTTTTAAAAAAATACTCCCTAAAGTCTTCTTACCAGCTATAGTTAATTTTCCATTATTAGTAACAGTCTTAGTATTACTTGCATCTGAGTATATTCCTATCGAACTATCTCCACTTAAAGTAATTTTACTATTATTAGTTAAATCAGATTCTACTGCTAATAATCCTTTAGCACCATCTTTTGTACTTTCTATATCAGTTACATTTTGAAATGAAAGTAGCATCCTTCATGAATATACCATTAGAGTTTTCTCCTACTGTTATCTTTTTAACTCCATTTAATGTAGATAGACCTTCAACATATACTCCTGCAAATGAATTGCTTGTTGCAGCCTTATCAGGAACAGTTATGTCTATATCAGTCCCTGCTCCATTCATATTTGCTGTACTGTTTTTTTCAAGAATAACATAGTATTTTTGATGAGCAGTTAAATCTCCATAGTGAGAAGTGAAAGTACTGTTTTCAAAATATCCTAGGATACCTTTATTAGTATAATTAACCGTACCTTTTGCTTCTACAATACTATTTTTTTCCATATAGAGCTATACCTTTTTCTCCTACTGTAATATTAGGCGTTCCAGTATCTCCTTGTGTTAAATTAGTATTTTCTGCATAGATACCAACTGCTGGTACAACACCAGTTAAAGTAGTTAAAAGCATCACCTACTGTAATATTTCCATCATTTTTTTACAGTATTTCTAGCTATATTAGATTGTCCTCTAGTGTAAATTCCAACTGAACCATTACCTAAAAATAATATTTGAATTATTAGTCATAGTTAATGACTTAAAGTTACTTGTATCACCATTATATGTATTAGCTTCTGTTATTTCTGCTGAAGTTCCTGTAGTAGGAACATCAACTTTTCCATTTATTGCATAGATACCAACATTATTAGTTGCTCCTGTTACAAATTGAATAGTTCCTCCTGCTGCAGTGTTTAGATTTTTCAGCATTTACTAAATACATTCCTGTTGAGTTTGTTCCTAAAATTATATTAGAATTTGCTGTTGTATTTACTTTTTACTGTATTAGTTACACCTGGTAATGATGCGGTATCTGCTTTATACACACCATAGATTCCTGTTGATGATTCTCCCAATTTTATAGTACCATCATTCTTAACTCTAGCTGATTCAGCATAGATTGCTGTAGATTTCTCAGAAGTAGTAAAATCTATAGTTCCATAGTTTGTTATTTCATAATTAGGTTCTTTCCAACCACCTACTATATTTGATGGTGCTGGTGTTTCTTTAACTCCTTGAGCCATAAGACCTATATTTTCTTTTGATGCAATAATAGCACCAGGATTTGTTGAATCTGCTATAGCAGTTACTGTTTTTCCATTAGCTAGGTATGTTTCTCCATTAATTACATGAGTTAATACCATCTTAGGTTTTAAACTCTTATCTGTTGTTACTTCAGCTTGACCTTCTTTTAGTCTAACTTCTTCAGCAGCATTACCATTATTATTAAATGTCCAACTTCCTACATCAACTTTTGCTCCTTTTTCACCATAAACTCCAATACCTGATTTTGATAAGTTAACAATAGTTTTCCCAGCAACAAATTCAGAGTTTTCAGTAACATAGGCTACAACTCCACCTGCTAAATTAATAGTTGTTGTTGGATTTGCTGTATCTAACTCAGTTTTTCCATTTACATAGAATCCTGTTGAACCTTCTCCAAGATCCATTTGAGAACCTAAATATTTTTTATAACTCTTGTCTGTTCCTGGAGCACTGAAAATACCTACTGCTTTTTTACCTGTTTGAATATCAGCTTTTTATAACATATGGTGTACCACTAACTCCTTGTTTTTCACTATAAATTCCAATTGCTGGAGCTACTTTACCTGTTGTTGCATCTACTACTACTGTATCTCCTACAGTAATTTTTGTTATATGCAGAGATATCTGTATATCCTTTTAAATATAGACCTACAATTCCATTTCCATGATCATCACCAGTTATGAAATTTAATTTTTGGAGAGTTAATTCTGCTTTATCTGTTGGAGAAGTTCCTTCTAAGTATACTCCTACACCATAACCGAAACTTTTCCTATATCTGTACTTGTTCCAAAACTTGTATCTTTATTTTTTTAGATAGTAAGCAATATTTTTGCAGATTTTCCTAAATTTATTTCATCTGTAGCAACAGTTGTTGCTTGAGCTCCTTTTGAAAGATATACAGCTATAGATTTAGTTACAGCATCTGCCATTGTTACTTTTTCCAACTTTAGAAACTGTAGAAGCTGGTGCATAGATTCCTATAGATTCTGTTCCACCTTTGATTTCTATTTCATTATTAGAAGCTGTTAACTTAGCAGCTGCTGGATTTGTAGAACCTCCAGGTGGTGTTGTAGCGTTATTTAAATATATTCCTACAGATTTTAGCTTATTAGTTGTTATTTTACCATCATTTTTTTAACTGTTAAAGTATTGTTTCCAGTTACTTTAGCATACATTCCAACTGATTCTTCATCTTCTACTTCTACTGACTTTTCCAGTTTTATTTTTCAAATGTAGTTATGTCCTCTCCATACATTCCTGCAGCTGCTTTACCATTCATAGTTATAGTTCCATCATTGATAGCCTTACTTTCCACCATCTTTTTGCATAGATACCTATACCATTATTTGTTCTATTTGAAACTATTGTTCCTTTATTTTTCAGCTGTAGAACCACTACCAGCTGTAGTTGTTCCATTGATTGCTGCTAAGGCAACTTGTGTATTTGTTGTTAATGTTTTTTCCACTATCAACAGTCACTGAAGATTGATTTGTAGCTAGTAATGCTATAGTAGAAGCATTTGCATTTCCTTTATCTATAGTATAGTCAGCATTTAATAGAGCTTTTTGCTTGATTATTAGCATAAACTAAACTAGAATTTGTTCCCATATCTTCTACAATAGTCACTTTTTGCAGGATTTAAGTTAAAAAAATTCTTTTTAATGTTGTTGTTGCTGCTCCATCTAAATATGCAAAAGTTGAATCTGCACTATTTTTTTATATTTACATTTCCATGATTTTTTTAAAAGTAGCATTAAATTTATCTTTATCAGCTGAATATATTCCAACAGAATTTGCTTTTTACAAAAACATTAGAATTATTATAAAAGTTAACTGTTGCATTTCCATCTGAAAATACTCCAATATTCCCCTTATTACTAGTAGGAGAATCTACTTGTATAGTTCCTTCGTGTTCAAAATGTCATTCCTGTATTTTTTTAACAACAACAGAATGAGCTAATACTCCTTTTGTGTCTATAAGCCCTCTATTAGTAAATTTACCATTTTCACCATAGAAACCTAAACTACCTTCATAAGTTGCAGAACCTGGTGCTACTGGAGAGTTATTACCTGTAACTTCAATTGTTCCTGCATTTGTACCCTCTCCTGATAACATAGCATAACCTGTAGATTTTTTACCTGTGACATTTATTGTTGCACCACTATTTATATCAATTCTTGCTACTTCTGGAACTCCAGTATAATATGCATTTGCTGCTTTTTTAACTTGTCTTTGATAAGGGTCACCATTAGAAAGAGCTCCATAGTTATTTTTCACCTTCTACTACTACTGTTCCACCACTTACTAAGGTAATACTTCCACTTTTTATTTCTAAGTCCGAAACTATCTTTTGAATTGTTTCCTAAAGTTACTGTTCCACCAACTTCAACTGTTTCAGTTCCTATCGTTACTCCTGTATATTTAGTTTTTGTTTCTCCTTTACTATTTGTAAAAGTACTAGTTGTCTCTTTTGTATTTTCACGACCATGATCGTCATAATAACTAGTTACTAATGTTGCATTTCCATCTGTATCATAAGTATATTCTCTACCTCTTACAGGTCTAGTCATTTCTTCAGTGTATACTCCAACAGAACCTTCAACTTTACCTACTGTCCCTCCTGTTGTTTTGTTTTGCAAGTGCTGAACTTGCTCCATCTCCACTTAAATTTGATGGATTTCCAACTCCTATATTTATATTCCCATTTACTTTAACTTCTTGAATAGTATTTAAAATACTAACTCCTGCTGAATCATCTCCTAAAATATCAATCGTTCCTGTATTTAAAATACCACTTCTATTTGCCTCGTCAGATCTACTAGCTAGTAACCCTCCTGCAGGAACCTTAACTTTATAAGCTGTTTTATCATAACCTGCAGTATTTTTTTGGATTTTTTTACCACTGTAACTCCAACATTGTTTCTTCCATTCAAAGTAATAACATTTGTATTTTTGAGCAAATTGCATATTTAATCCACCGTTGGCATCATTAATCTCGGACGAAGCATCATACCAGCACTTATAGGAGCATTCATTTTTATAGGTCCTTCATTTGATAAAAATACTCTAGTTGAGTCATATGAAGCATCAAAGTTATTAAATGAAATTCCAGCCTGCTTTGTATTATTATTACCTTCTCCTATAATAGTTCCTCTGTTATATACAGACATCTGATAAATGTTTCCCAGACTTCCTTGATGCGTACCTTGAACGTCTATACCAACGTTTTCAGAGTTTTGTAATTTTATAATTCCACCATCATAGACAAAGTTATCTCCTCCAGCAAAAAGAACCTTCATCTACCATAAATGCTCTTGTATTTTGTTTTTGTACATTTACATCTAGATATTTAAAACGTGTTTCACTAGACTGTGCATGCCAAGTTGCTATATAATTATTAGTTGTTACATTATGAGTCTTATGATTTGTTTCTGAGCCATCAAAAGCTCCCATTATATGCTGTAGCAGCATGTCCTGGACCATAAGTTCCGAAAGTTGTTGATGCTCCAGGCATTCCTCCAGCAGTTAATGCAAAGTCTACCGGTGTTACATTAGCTGGATTTACAGTTATATTTCCAACTTTTTCTACTTTCAATACAGATATAGTTGGATTAAAACTCAAATTAGGATCTCCAGGTATTTCTAATTTTGGTGGATTTGGTAAGTCTACTTTTGGTGCCTCAGTTGGTTTATTTACATTTGGTTTTTACAACTGGTGCAGACAATGTAGCTGGAGGTGTCACTGAAACAGGTATATCCAACTTGTCTTTTTTTAACTTCTTTTGGTGAAACATTTGCAAATATTTCTACTTCATTAAGTGGTTCTCTTATCTTTCTAAGCTCAACAAGTCCCCATTCTCTTTTACCATTTGTTGACGCATCTATTGAAGTATCTCTTTTTAATTTTATAACTCCTGATGATGTAGTTGCTGTTTGCCAAGTGCTTGTATTTTTCATTTCCTGGAGTTATAGGGAGCACCATCTACAGTTTTTCCTGCAATTGTATCTATGGCATTTCTTTCTTCCCAGTTTCCTCTTCTATAAATATATAAATATTTTTCATAAACATATTTAGGTGGTTTATCTCCTTTTCCTTTATATGTTCCACTCCAATTATTATACATATAATTTTTCCAAATTGCCAAGATGACCAAGGAGATTTTTACAACATGGTCTCCTTGTTCCATTAATTGAATCAATTCCAAGTTATAATCTTTCATTAACTTATCATTTTCTGATTTTTACTCTTCTGAACTGCTGTCTCATATCTCCTATTGACGTTGTTATTTCTTGTCTTTGATTTTTGGATAGCTTTTATCTGTTGGCGCTGTTGTTACGTCAGCAAAACCAACTATTCCACATAACAAAAAAATACAAACAATGCTTGTTCTGTATATTTAAAGTCTTTACATCTTTTAGCAAAGGCTTTTAAATCTTTTTGCTAATTTTTCTTAAGCTATTTGTCATAATCTTTCACCTCATTTATCAAATTTTCATTTTTTTATTAAGCTTTTTTTAATTTTTTTCTTATTATTTTTCTCCTATGAAATGTTGAGGACTACACTCAATTAATATATGAATATGGTCTAAATTTGTTTCCATTTCTATTATTTTTATATTATTTTTCATTAAAAATTTCAATAATGATTCTTTTAAAGTTTTTTTCAATATCATCAATTAATACTTTCCTTCTATATTTTACACACCTATTGAATTGAATACATATCCTCTTCCAAAATTAATATTTGACATTATTTATCACCACTTTTTATTATACCATATGTATTTAACTATTCCAAATTTTTTTGTAAACAAAAAAAGTTAAGAAGAAAAAGTTATATTTTTTTATTATTTAACCTAACATTTTCATAGAAATCCATAATAATTACATTTTAATAATTAATTCATTTTATTATTTTTACAATATTTCCATAATTATTCAATGAATTAATATAATTTACTTTTAGTTTTTTTCTTAGTGTAACATAAATAAATAAAAAAATCAATTAATTTTTTTGAGCTTTCCTAGCAAATTGTATAGTTGTCAAACATTTGTTACAAAAACTTTAAAAATAAATAGAAAAGTTATCTTACTAATGTCTTAGCCTAATTGTTTGTCCTGTATTCTTTCAGCATTTCATTTGGACTTTTAAAATTTAATACTTTTCTTGATATATTATTGTATCTGCTGCTTTTGTATTTTTTTCTATTTTTAAAGCCCAGCTCCGCTTCAAGCGTTTCTAGAAATTTTGTCGTCTGGTATGTACTTTTTTCATCCACTATTCTTAATACCCTCTTTCTTGCATACTCATCTATTGCTGTTATCTGATAGTAATTCTGGTCATTAGTTCCAAAACATATGCATTCTCTTGGAACATATTTTATGTCTATCTGAACCTTTTCACCAGGATATGTAGCCTGCTTCACTTTTTTTGTGCTTTTGTAAAGCCTTTTAAGCTTTTTGGGCTTATTATCCCTAATTTTTCTTATTATTTTGCACATAGTTCCATAAGAACGGCTGTATCCCAGTTTTCTAGCTTCGGTATATATCTGTGCTAGTCCTTCATATGAAAATATCCTGTATTTTTCATAATTAAATCTATTTCTTCCTGAGTATGTTGATTTGGATGGCTTTTTAGGTCTTCTGCTTTTTTTGGCATTAGTGACTGCACTGTTCCGTCATATCTGTCACGCCATCTCTTAATCTGCTGTCTTGATATTTTATATTTTAATGCCGCCTTTGAATTATTGTTATGTTTTTTTGCATACTCAACTGCCCATTGACGAACACGGTACTCTTCTGATATACTATTCATAGAAAGGTTTCTCCTTATGTAGTTTTGATCGGCTTACATTTTATATCAGAAACCTTTCTTTTTTTCTTCTTTTTTGTCACATATGTATTGTATCACGACATCAAAAGAATTTTTCTCAATAAACAAAAAAATAGCCCTCATAGATTTAGGCTATCTTTTGTTTTTATGTAATATGACAAATAATTTAAGACCATAATTGTAGAATCACAACATTTTGAAACTTAATTCAAAATGTCATGATTGTTTTTTAATTAGTAAATCGCTCTAAATCCGATTCCACCTCTAATGTTACTTCCTTTAGTGTCGTATCCTGCGTTTACAGTTACTCCGAATCTAGTGTTATCTACACCTAAGTTAAAGTCGAATTTACCGTTTCCTCTTCTATTCTCTTTTTCTTGTTCTAAATTATACCATCCAGCATCAGTATATCCTACTCTAGCTTGATTTCTTCTTTCTTGAAGTTTTCCAAGTTCGTTTTCATATGCGGCTGTTAGACCAACTGATAATTGAGTTCTTACTGCTAATGGCTGTACATATTTAAATTGTACTCCAACTTCAGGTTTAACTGAGAAATAATCATTTCCTTTAACTTCCAATCTCATTTCTCCATCGTCTTCTTTGATGTTGTTAAATCTTCCATATTCCATTTTTAATGCTCCGTAAGGTCTCAAATGAGTTCTTTCAGACATTCTAATGTCATATCCTAAGTCTGTTTTAAAAGCAGCACCGTAAGAAGTATAGTCTCCTTTAGCACTGAATATATCATCAACAACTAGGAATCTACGTTTCATTTCATTTTGACCTACAAATACATCTCCTGCAACTGTCCATCTCAATGAACCATTGTGATCCATATAAGGTGACATTGTTTTTAAAGATTCCAGCTTTTTAACATAGTTTGGTTTTTCTTTCGATCTTCCATTATCTTTTAAATCTAAATCTATTGTTAACCGCACCTGCATACCATCCTGAAGAATTTCCTAATTTAACAGTTTCATCTTCATGAACATAAGCCACTCCATAAGCATTACTTGTGTAATCAATTATTCCAGCTGTATCTGTGTTGTATTCATTTCTTATACCGAATATTTTTAATTTTTATTATTTTTGTTTAGAAGGATTTCTCCATTCATCATGTAAGTACTTGAATTCATCATCCAATAAACTTCCAGTTTCATTAATTCTTTGTTGTGTATTAGCATATTGGTGTCCTTTCATTTCATCCACAGCTTGTGTGAAGATATGAGTTTCACCTTTTTCCAATTCCATTTAATTTATTGAATAATAATTTTTCTCTAGCTCCTCTTGCACCGTAACCATCTACACCGTATCTTTTGTTCCAATCCATCAAAGGAAATTATAAGTATTTTTCATCTTTTGGACTTGTGAAGTAAGTATAAGGTATTTTAACCATATACAATGTCTCAATTGGTTTTTGTAGCTCCTTGTACAGGTTGTGCAAGCCATGTCAATCCTGCTGCATTAATATTTAACTTAGTTCCAGTAGTTGTAGCGAAGATATAGCATTGTTATAAGGAGTTAAGATATTATCTCCAATTTCTAGCGCTTTAGCATCTGTATATTTAGCTGCTTCTGTACCTATAATTAAATTAATAGCATCAAGACCAATAAGATTATTTAATCCTTGAATAGGATTTGTATAATTTACTCCTGAAGTATCAATATACATTCCTAATTCAGATGCTTGTGCATTTTGAAGGAGAATTTTTAAATTCTGCAAATTACGGTAATGATAAATCAAGTGTTGTTACTCCTGCTGTTACATATGATGGTGTTGGACTCGCAACATTCGTATCCAATCCTCTAAGTTCTACTTCTTTTCCATTAACTACCAATCTTGGTGTTCTTGGAGGATTTTGAATAAGTAAACTTCCTTTTGGTGAAACTATGTATTTTTCATCAGTTGATGTTGCAGTGTATACTGCTTTTTTAGTTCCACTTACATTTCCAGGTACATTTTTATTAGCTAATGATGAAGCTGCATCTTGGTATATTCCAATACCATCCGGAGATGTTATTGCAATTGTTCCATAGTTTTTAATGTATCCACCATTTACTGTTGCAACACCTTTAATTCCAGTTGCTGAACCTGTTGATTTAATTGTTCCGTAGTTAATTCCTTCTGCTCCGTGGTCAATATACATACCTGTTGCATTTTTACCTGAAATATCAATTGTTGCACCTGCAGCATTTATTGCTTTAGAACCGCTTCCTACAGCATACATACCAATTGAATTGTCTCCAACTACATTAAGTGTTCCTCTATTTTCAATAAGTCCTTCATTTGAAATTGCTCCTGTAGTTTCATTGTAATATCCAGTTGCCATACCAATTCCATATTCTTTAGCTGTTAAATTAGTTCCACCTACAGTTATTGTTCCGTAGTTTGTTGCTCCTGCTCCAGTTGGACTTGTTCCTGTTGAATAAATACCAACATTTCCAGTTCCACCTCTTAAGTCCATATTTCCATAGTTTTCTGCTCTTCCAGCAGTATATAATCCATAGATTTTTCCACCATTTGTTGTAATATCTGTATTACTGTAAACAAATCCATTTTTTTATCATTTGAATAAACATAAACTGAATCTGTATCAAGTGATGATGTCAATTTATTAGTTGCTGAACCAAGAATTAAATCAGTTCCTGTTGTAGAATCTACTACATATCCGAATGAATCATTTCCAACATTTACATTTGTTCCTGTATTAGTAACTGTTGTTTTTAAAGGATGGTTAGCATCATCTGCAATAAATACTCCTACTGCTTTATTTGTACCAACAGTTATTGTTCCTCCTGAAAGAGTTACTGCTGAAGTTGGTGTTGTAGTATCAGATGAACCTGTAGCAAATATTCCTACTCCATCGTCTCCTACATTTATTGCTCCACCTGTCATTGATACATTATTAGAAGCTCCGTAAACTCCGTAAGATTTTTTTACCAACATTGATTGTTCCTGAAGTTGTGATGCTTGTATCAGGATCATTTGTAAACATACCAATTATTGGTGTAGTTGCTGTTGTATCAGCAAGTGTAATTGTTCCTTTATTTATAAGTTGTGAATGTACTTTATTTTACTGTTGGAGTTGCTGAATCTTTAGCAACTGTTCCATACATTACAACGCCTTCTTGTCCATTTATAGTGATCTTACCATTTGAATCATTAGTAATTTTTTTCCACCTTCTGTAATCATACCAATAGCATTTTTTTACCAGCTAATGTAATTTCACCATCATTTGTAGCAGATGTATCAGAAGTTGAACTTCTAAGGTATCCAGCATTTACTCCTGTTGCATCAAGTGAATTATTCTTAGCATAAATTCCTAAAAGCATTATCTCCATCAAGAGTAATTTTACCTTTATTTGTAATATCTACAAGTCCGATTCCATTAGATACAGCTCCACCTGTTTTTGAATTTTTCATAAACAACATTATTTTTTTACTATCTATTCTATAAGAAAGTCCAAGAATACCGATACTATCTTTACCACCAACTTCAACTGTTCCAGTTGCATTATTATTTACAATTGTACCATTTGTAGCATAAATTCCTACTGCATGATCATTTGGTGTTAATTTTTCAACTTCGATTTTACCGTCATTTGTTACTGTTCCGTAGTTTACATATGCTCCTACTCCACCATTTCCACTGTCTGTTCTGTCTACAGTTATTGTGGCACCGTTGGCTACATTTACTCCTGTTGTAGATCTCTTTGTAGAATTTCCACTAGCACTTATATCTAATCCCTACTGGTACTGTTAATTTAGAGTTTATATCATTAATCTCTGTCGTATTAAGATGAGCTTTTACAATATTTCCTGAAGCTACATTTAAGTTTGAATTTTGTAATTGTAATCTTCTTGTGAAAATATAACTATCAGATGGTGCTGGTGTTGCTGTTGTATCTGCTTTATCAATATTACTATCAATATTTACAGTAATTCCATCAAGAACTGTATATTTATATCCATTATAAGTTGTTCCTGTTGCAGGATCTGTATTTACAATACTTGCTATTGGTATATACGTTCCTATTGGATTAACACCATTTATAATTGATCCATTTGTATTAAAAAGTATTTACACCTTTTAAATTAGCTACAATTACATCATTAGAAAATACGTTAAGAGTTGCTCCCGTTAAAGTTATTGGTTGTGGTGTCAATCCCTACATCTGTTGAATATCCAGTAGCTTCTCCTCTTAAAGTTAAAAGTACCATACGATAAATCTATTTCTCCATTATCTTTAGAGAATAATGCATAACCTTTACCATTATATTCTACTGTACTTCCTGGAGTGGTAGCAGTTCCTGATAAATCAACTTTAGAATTAGTCGTTCCATCATTCCCTACTGAAGCAATTGCGGTTCCACCATCTTCAACTTTAATATTATTGTATTTTTGCACTAATTTGCGCTCCTTTTCCAGCATACAATCCAAATCCTGTATAATTACCTGTTCCTGTAGCTGCACCTGTTACAGGATCAATTGTTACAATTTCTTTCCCTTTTACTTCAATATTAGGTGTTGTTGGTGTTACAGGTGTTGTTGCTGGTGAAATAGCCGGCATATCTATAGTTACAGATGTACCTTTTCCAATTGCATAGACAGCTCCTGCATTTTCTTTTCCTGCTATTGTTGGATTTGCTGAAACTGTAGCATTTTTAACTTCCATTCCACCTGTTACTTTCACTACTGAACCATTTACCCCTAAGTTTTTTGATCGTCAGATGCAAAAATAGCAACTGAATTTTCAGTATTATTTGATGTTACTTTTCTTACACTTACAGTTTCTAAAACTCCTGTAGGATGAGTTGAACCTTTGGCATAAATTGCTAAATTCCCTTTTCCACCATTCAAATTAACATCTCCTGTAGATTTTACAGCTCCTTGGGTAATGACTGGTGTTGTACCATTTGTATAATTGTTTGTTACATAAATACCAATATTTTTCCTTTTCCACCATTAAGTTCTATCTTACCATCTCCTAATTTAAGTAGAACATTTTTTTGTGGCATTACTCCCAACATTTCCTTCAGTTTTATCGTATATTCTTATTTGGTGACTTGTTAAATTTATAGGTTCATTTGATAGAATACCAAAAGAACTTTGAATATTTCTATTTTCTACTGGAACTCCTGCTATCATAACAGTATCATTTGGATTTACATCTATACCCAGTTGGTGAGTACGTACTAACATTTGTTCCTTGTGTTTCATATCCGAATATGATGTAGCAGTAAAGTTTTCATTTCCTTTTCCGTAAGCTCCTATATCAATTTTTAAGATTTCCTTCTGCAGCTTTATACGTATTTAAGTTTTCTATATTTGTTTCCCTAAATTGTAGAACCCTATACTTTTATCTCCATACATAACTATTGGCTTATCAAACTCAAAATAAACATTTGCTTTTTCTTTTTTATAAATACTCCTGCTGAACTCTCTCCATATGATTCTAATATCCCTTTATTTACTATTGTTACTGGTTTTACAGTTTCAGAATCTGTTACAAACATGGCATTCCCTTGATTATAACTTTTTAATAGTACCACTATTATATAGAACATTATGATTAGTTCTGCCTCCATGAGCCCCACTACTATAATTTCTTGAGTCATTTGAAATTACAAAACCAGCAGTTGTACTATTATAAACTGTACTATTATTAATTGAAGGCTGGAATATTACTGTTCCAGTATTTATCGAAGCCTGTTTCCAAGTATTATCACCATTATGTGTATATGTATTCGTTAAAGAAACATCTGATCCTTCTAATATTATTTTCCCACTATTAATCCAAGTATGCATATGAGTTGCTGGTGTAGAAGTTGCTCCTGTAATTGTAGCAGCATCATTGTATGCAGTTTGAACATCTGTAGCTTGTGATCCAAGTCCTGAAGTAGCTGTTGATAAGTCACTTGCAGATAAAATTGGAGAAGCTCCGTGAACATCTAAATGAACAAATTCTCCTAATCTTGAAGATCCAGTTTCATTTCTAGTATAAATAAATTTACCATTACTTATCATTGTAGAACCTGAACCAGTACTTCCTATAACAGCTTGAAATCCACGTTTATTACTTCTAGAAGTATTTCCTCTAGACCAACCGCACCAATTTGAAGATGCTGAATAACTAGGATTATCTGTACTAGCATTAGCCCACATACTTTTTCCCACTATAATTATTATAACTATAATTCCAATTATCTCCTGTTCTATTAACTAAAAATCTCCACTGTTTATTATAACCTGTTGAATTGTTGAATTACTTCCTTCTCCATCAGCTACATTTGATTCGCCATTTCCATTAGATGTAACATAAACATTAAAAAGTTGGAATACTTATATTAGGAACTTTTGGTGCTGCAGGTTCTAACGGATCATTAACCACTCTAGGCTCAAACGAAGGCAAACTAGCAATCGCTACATTCTTTTGAATGTTAGGATTTGTTTTTGAGATAGATTTTGGTGTAATTGACGCACTTATTGGTATTTCAGCATTTGGTTCGTATACGAAACCTAATGTTGTTGTGTTATTTGCGTTTTTTCAATTACTGGACTTTCTAAATATCTGCTCAATGTTTGTGATCTTTTGTAAACACCATTGTCCTTAATTTTATTTCCTTTACCTTTGTAAGTCCCTCTCCAATCATTATAGAATGTATTAATTCCATATTGCCAAGAACTCCAAGGCGATTTAACTACATGATCTCCTTGTTCCATTAATTGGATCAATTCTAAGTTGTAGTTTTTTTCATTAATTTGTCGTTTTCTGATTTTTACTCTTTTGAATTGTTGTCGCATATCTCCAATCGACGTTGTTATTTCTTGTCTTTGATTTTGAATAGCTTTTATCTGTTGGTGCTGTTGTTACATCAGCAAAACCAACTATTCCACATAACAAAAAAAATACAAACAATGCTTGTTCTGTATATTTAAAGTCTTTACATCTTTTTAGCAAATGCTTTTTAAATCTTTTGCTAATTTTTCTTAGGCTGTTTGTCATAATCTTTCACCCTGTTTATCAAATTTTTTTGTTTCTATTAAGCTTTTTTTAATTTTTTTCTTATTATTTTTTTCCCTATAAAACGATAAATTAAACAAAAAAAGTTAAGAAGAAAAAGTTATATTTTTTTATTATTTAACCTAATATTTCATAGAAATCCATAATAATTGCATTTTAATGATTAATTCATTTTAGTATTTTTACAACATTTCCATAATTATTCCAATGAATTAATATAATTTAATTTAGCTTTATCTTAGTGTAACATATCAATTAATTTTTTTGACGTTTTTACCAACTTTTTATATTGAACCTCTCACGACTGAAGTCGCGAGGTTCTTAAGTACTATTTAGTTTCTTTTGAATATCTAGTATTCAAATACTAGCTAATTTCCTTAAGACTTTAATGGACAAACTCTCCATTGAGAACATTTACATCCTATTGGCTCGGTTCAAAACCAGTTTTTATTTTTAAAATCCCATACATTTTAATGTTTTTATATTTCCTTTTTATTCTTTCAATTTCTTCATTATGCAATTTAACAAAATTTTTTAAATTCTTTTTTTGTGCTTTTTTTCTATATTTACTTCTTCTAAATTTTTCTTTTTACATTCTTTATTAAAAATGCAGAATACAAATCTCTTTGTATTTTATTTCCTAATATTTCTACCCATCTTTTTGATAGACTTTTCTTTTTCATATTCATTTGTACTATGATTCAGTTGACTAGCTTTTACTTTAAAAAGTATCAATTTTTTTATTATATTTTTTTCCAATATATTCTAATTTTTCTATTTATTATTTCAATTAATGATGCAGGTGCTCTATTTGATAAAGATTTTTCCAAATCTCTTTTTCTTTTTTAAATTTTTCCAGTTTTTTTCAGACATTTCTGTTTTCTTGCTTCTTCTCTGTAAAAGCTTTAAAACTCATATTTTCAACTTTTTACTATTGTTCCAATTTCTAGTATACTATTCGCTAAAAATATTATGAGATTGCTTTCTTTTTCTCTGCGATTTTTCTCTGTAAATTTGAAAGTTTTAACTTTGTTTTTACATATGATTTGCTCATTTTCCATTTTTTCTTTATTTTTCTATATTAATTGTACCATCTTTGTTATATTTATTAGGATTGTTTTGCTCTTCTCTGTCTATCTAGTTTTTGTAGTCTTATTTTTTTCTTTTTTTCATTTATTTCTATATTTTCAGCTAAAATCTTTAATTCTACTTTATTATCACTAACGATTGCTATTGTTGAAGTTCCTATATCAATTCCAATTTCATTTTCTCCACCAACTTTATGTTTTTTTAGGAGGTGTTCCTCAAAAGTTATTTGAACATAATATTTATTTTTTTCCATTTACAACTCTTTTTAAGTAACCTGCAATACAATAACTTATCTAAAAAAACAACTTTGTGCATATTTATCATTATTTTTTTATTATTACAGGAATCTTTAAGCCCTAACCAAGATATGCAACAATCTTCTTTAAAAAAATCTAAGTCCTGTAATATTACCTTTTTCTCTAACAGAATAGAAATTTTTCATAACTTTTTAAAATATACTTTTTTTAGCTTTACCATACTTAAATTTTTTTCATAAGTCGCAAAAAGCTCTTTCAGCTAATTCTTGTCCCATTTGAGAACCTATATTCTTTTTAAATTTTTTTGTGTCATAGGTTTTTACATATTTATTTAATTCAAATTTAGATATTGAATATTTTTTTATCTAATTCTTTATATCTTTTTAGATTGCTCTTTTTTTATCTAAATTACTGATTTCTTTTATATTCAGAAGAATTTATCATTTTTCTATGTCTTTTAAGAATTTCACTAAGGCAAGAATTATATATCATTCTGCTATGTTTAGTCTCTTTTTCTAAAATATGTTCTTGCCATAGTTCAGTTTTTAAAGCTAATGTCAATACATAATTCGCCATAGTTCCTCCTTCTCATCTTTCTTTTTGAGTTTGGATATATCTTTTTATTTGTTCTTCAGTATTTTTCTGAAACAGTTGCAACAAAATAACTAGGGTTCCATAAGTGTCCATTCCATAACTTATTTTTTTATCTCGGGATGTTTTTAAAAAAAGGGTTCTTGCAGAAATTCCTTTGAATATTTTTCAAAATATTAGGTATGAAATGTTGAGGACTACACTCAATTAATATATGAATATGGTCTAAATCTGTTTCCATTTCTATTATTTTTTTATATTATTTTTCATTAGAAATTTCAATTAATAATTCTTTTTAAAGTTTTTTTCAATATCATCAATTAATACTTTCCTTCTATATTTTTACACACACACTATATGATATTGAATTGAATATACATATCCTCTTCCAAAATTAATATTTGACATTATTTATCACCATTTTTATTATACCTTATGTATTTAACTATTTCAAATTTTTTTGTAAACAAAAAAATACGCCATTCATCTCACGACTAAAGTCGCGAGTGTTTTGGCATAATTCATAAAAATATTGAAGAAAAGAAAAAGTTTCAAATTTATAAAAAAATATGTTAAAATTATCAAATAGAGTTTATATTCATTGTAAAAAAATAAAGAATAGATAATCAAAAATATTATCAGAAAGGAAAAAAATTATGTTATTCAAAAAAACAATCAACGGAAGAACGCCGTAACATGATTTTTAAACGGGAATATCCTAAGTACACTTTTATTTTTATCAATTCCTACGCTTATGGTTGGGATAATTCAAGCACTTATTCCTTTGTCAGATGGACTTTTCCTGAATAATTTGGGAGGAGTGCTTGTTGCGAGTTCGGTTTCATTTAGTCAGCCGATTTTAAATATTATGATTGCGTTGTCGCAAGGACTTGGTGTTGCTGCTATGGCTATGATTGGGAACCTTTATGGTCGTGGAATTATTCGTGCAGTAAAAGAAACGACGCTTCAAATTTTTGTCTTTAGTTTTTTGGTTGGTTTAGGATTGATTCCTGTCTGTATTTTTCTAGCATTTTTTATAGCTAAATTTACGACACCTGAGATAAAACAGTACGTGTTTATCTATATTTCCCTTTACTCGTTAGTCATTCCATTCAATTTTCTTGCTTCAATTTATAATGCGGCAAAAAATTCTGTTGGACGACCGAAGTGCCATTTATTAGGGTTTTTCATTCTATTAATTTTTAAAAATAATTTTTCAATACAATTTTCTTGTATTTTTTTAAGAATGGGAATTGTTGGAGCTGTTTTAGCAACACTTTGTTCATATA
>BNJV01001391.1_pt1 | contig 19295 bp, 27 predicted proteins | sample 8540591 | NCBI WGS metagenome assembly BNJV01 (sample SAMD00202457, study PRJDB9452) | human saliva metagenome | host: Homo sapiens
GTAAGTGCGCCCGTGCGTGGTGAGATCCATTGCGAAAACAGTCAAAATAGGCACTTTCGGCGGAACGAGTCTGCACTTTGGCGGGAACTGATGGGTGCGCGTGTCGACCGATTGATACGGCGCTGCGAGGTGTCATGCTCGCCGAGGTCAGGGCCAGCCGGACCCTCCTAGACATAGTGTCAACCTTCCGCGCAGTTAAAGCCCACGGCTGCCGTCCCTGGGTTTTGTGGAGGACTTGTTTAGGCCGCCTTTCGTGTTGTTGTGTGTTGGTTTTCGCTTGTTGTGGTGTGATTCCGCCCAGGCGAGGTGGAGGCGGCTTTGTGTTAAAATTGTGTGTGATCCAGGTTACGTTTCGCGTTCGACCCGCACGCCGCCTGACCTGTGTAGCCCGACGTGCCAGTTGTAGGATGAGTTCAGCTTTGCAGAGCGAGTCTGCGTCCACAGCTGAGCGTCATCGTAGGAATCGCCGGTCGAACCCACCGACGCGCCCGCCTGGCAACGGGCGAGGCTTGGGCTGCAGCGCACGTCGCGGTATTGGACGCCTCGGTCGGAGCGGTGCACTGAGCCCACGAGTGTCTATGATCATCGCGGCGTCGCCGATAGCCATGCAACGCGTCCAGGCCATGTCGGCGCGCAGCGAGGACGCGACTCTGTCCAGCTCCAAGAGCTACGCGAGCACACGTCGGTAACGAAAAGCGACGTAGACCCAGCCAGCCTGCTGGTACGTAGATGTCCGCGACCCACAACCTGTTGAGAGATGTACCCGAAATGCTGATTGACCAGGTCCATGACGCATGGCGCGGTGCTGAGGCCGTGTATGGGTCCGACGCCGACCCACGCCACGAATGCCCATACGCCGCATCGCCTCGACCGTGCATCGCGCCACGCGTCCCACGCCCAACCGCAGTGCTTAGGAGGCGCACCTGCGACCCCGGAAACACATGGTAGCCTCCCGCTCCGCCCGCCTCATCGCATCAGCGCCTGTCAGCACGCTGCGCGCCGACAAGGCACGGTCCGCGGCGCAGTAAAGTGCGGGCAACCCGCACCCCTAACCGTTAAAAGCAGCAGATCGGCTTCGACTTCACCGATGCCGGTTGGGCCTTGATGAAATCTAGACCAGCGTCCGAGGCGCTCGGCCCGAAAAGTGTGTACGCCGCCTTCAAAATTTCGTTGGCTCCGCCGTAGTCGCGCGGTTCTCAGCTTCCAGCGCCCGCACGTGTCTTTGTTCATCATCTCACGCTTATTGCGCCTGCCTTGCTCCACGGCGGCACCCACGTACCAGCGCCTCGTGATTGATCCCCAACTGACGCAATGCGCTAATGGCACTACGCCGCCCAGGGATCAGCATGAGCCTCCAACGCCATACGCGCCGCACGCTCACGCAACTCCATCGAATACTTACGCGACCAGCATCAAAACCTCCAATCCGGCCCAAGACACTTCCCACGTACCCGGACACATCACATCAGGTGGCAGTGGGCAGCCCACCGCAGGACACCACCCATCGGTGAACTGCGCACTGGTGGGGCCGTGCACTCCCACCTATCGGGTGAACGTGCGCATGAAGGGGCCCAGGCTGCCGCCCGCTACGGCTGAGTATGGCGGTGTTGCGTTTTGCGTTTGCGTGCGGCCGGTTGCGTTGCGCGGTCGGCTGCGCGCAACGCGTGAACCGTCGGCCGGAGAAGCAGCGCCCCGCCCGAACCCGGCGGGCGCCGCCGCACACGCAATCAGTGCGTTCTGCAGCACTCCTGCATGGCGAAACACGAGGATCAACCGCGATCGCAGTTGTTGAGGGCGTGAACAGCCACGAGTAGGCGACGTTCTTCCTGGACTCACGTACACGAGGGTCAGGACGATGCTGAGCGGCAGGTACTGAGAAGAAACCCGCCACTGGTGGGTGCATGTAGGGCAAACAGTGCGCGGAAATCGATGCGACAAGCCACGTGCGTAGGCGCTGAGCTGTACTGATGAGGATAGGCAGAAGACCTCTCAACCGCGGCACGCCAACGGTCAGCGAACGGAGAGAACATCGAGGCTGGCGGGTCCCGTCGAACAGTGCGTATTCTATGACGCCCCTGTTGTCTGCAGCAACGGCGCTGAGCCTGTAGAGGGCGAGAGGCGGACGGAGGCCTGGACGATGAAGCAACCAGGAACCATAGGCCGAACAGGATCGCGATCTTGCGGATGGGTGTGTGGCAAGTAGGTGAACGCGAAAACTTCGCGCGCAAAGGAATGCGAGGACAACGATCAGCAAGACCGTGTCGATCGCGAGGTTGATGGCCGTCAGGTTCCACGATGCGGGGAACAGTGATGTTGGTACCCCTGATGTGTCCCGGTATTGTGGAGAGGTCTAGGCCGGACTGGAGGTTTGGGATGTCTGGTCAGCGTAAGTATTCGATGGAGTTTGGCGGAGCGTGCGACGCGTATGGCGCTGGAGGCTCGTGCTGATCCTGGGCGGCGTAGGGGTGCTATTAAGCGTATTGGCGGCCAGTTGGGGATCAATCCTGAGGCGCTGCGTACGTGGGTGCGTGCCGTGGAGCAGGGCGGGCGCAATGAGCGTGGCGAGGTCAGTGATCAAGAGGCCCGTATCCGGGCGCTGGAAGCTGAAAACCGTGAGCTACGGCGGGCCAACGAAATTTTGAAGGCGGCGTCGGCTTTTTTCCGGGCGGAGCTCGACCGCCTGGGACGCTAGTCTACGATTTCATCGAGGCCAACCGGCATCGGTGGGGAGTCGAGCCGATCTGCACTGTCTTGTCCCAGTTAGGGTGCGGCTGCCCTAGCGCCTATTACGCTGCCGGGCGCGCCCCTTGTCGGCGCGCAGCGTGCGCGACGAGGCGCTCACAGACGTGATCAGACGCGTGTGGGAGGAGAACTACTGTGTGTTCGGGGTGCGCAAGATGCACGCCTTCCTCAACACTCACGAGTTGGGCGTGGGGCACGTGGCGCGATGCACGGTTGAGCGCTTGATGCGGCGTATGGGTATTCGTGGCGTGAGTCGGCGTCGGACCCGCCATGTCACGGCTTCAGCGCCGCGCCATGCATGCCCCTTGGACCTGGTCAATCGGCATTTCGGGGCCCATGATCTCAACGAGTTGTGGGTCGCAGACATTACCTACGTGCCAACCCAGGCTGGCTGGGTCTACGTCGCTTTCGTTACCGACGGTGCCTGCGTAAAATCTTGGCTGGAAAGTCGCGTCCGCTGCATACCGACGTGGCCCTGGACGCGTGAACATGGCGATCTCGCCAGCGACGCCGCGATGATATAGACACTCGTGGGCTCGTGCACCACCCGATCGGGGCGTGCAATACCGCGACGTGCGCTACGGGCAAGCTCTCGCCCGCTGCCAGGCAGTAGCGTCGGTGGGTCTCGACCGGCGATTCCATGATAACGCTCTAGCTGAGGCCTTGAACTCCTTATACAAAGCTGAACTCATCTACAACACAGCACGTCCGGGCTACACAGGTCCATGGCGCGATCGGGCGCGAGGTCGAACGCGCAAACCGCCGCCTGGGTCCACTGGTACAACATAAGCCGCCCCTCTACCTCGCCCCTGGGCAGGAATCACACCACAACAAGCAGAAAACCAACACAACAACATCGAAAGGAAGCGGCCTCAAACAAGTCTCCACAAAACCCGGGACTTGACACCCACCAGGAAGAACGCGGCGTAGGGAATCCTGAAGATCGCGACACGCAACCACTCGGCGCGGGTGGGGCGCGCTGGGCGAGGCCGGGCCGCCTCGCTCAGGGGCTGCAAGTCGGCTCGCTGCCATGGGTGGTGTTCTCTTCTGTCGAAAATTAGACCGCCCGAATATTTTTGCCAGATCTTGACCTTGCAAGGAGTGTGGGCGGTCAAACCGTGAGGCGTGAGTATTGCGCTATCTCGCCATTTTTATGGCAGCGTGTCAGCAAGTGGTCGGCCTGGGCCCCTTGGTCCTCGTGGAGGGCGTGCGTGCGCGCTACGTGCGGTCACGGCATGGTCACAATTTAGGACAACCCTAAACGGACTACTTTCCACCTGGGGAGATGTGGCTACGCTCAATGCTTAGAATTCCATCATCCCGGCGTTACCTAATCGCCGGATCGTCAGGAGGCAGCGGTGACAGTGCTTCGCGCTCACGCGCATAGTATTCTGCGCTCATGTAAACAACGTCGGTCAGCGACCCAGTCGCGTCCCTCGTCGTCGCAGTCATGGCGGCTCTGGCCGTGGCACTGTTCGCCGCGCCCTCGCGCGTGCCGGATCAGACGTGGAGCGATGTTTCGACCACGATCAACGGCCTGATTGACTGAAGGCGTGTCCACCTGCTAAGGCGGGCGATGCCACGGGTGGCAAGGGACAAGGTCAACGACGCCTACTACAAGCATCTACGAGATTACCGGTATGGAGAAGCAGGTTATGGCCTCGCATTTCCCGGTCTCGCGCGTCTCGCAGGTGGAGATGGAGTTCTCCTCCTGAAGAAGGCGCTGACCGACGGCGATAACGCCGGCGTCGATAGCCACGCTACGACCCTCAAGCAGTACATGGTCGAAGACGGCGCGTCCCTGGACGGTGTCGCGCCCGGCTCCGCCGCCCAGGCCGCCTCGGATGACTACAGCCCCGGCGCGTGGGGTGAGGTTGCCAAGACCATCAACGGCATCCTCGAGGACGGTGCCAACGCCTACGAGGGTGGCGACGCCAAGGCCGGTAAGGACAAGGTTAACGAGGCCTACTATAAGCACTACGAGATCACCGGCATGGAGAAGCAGGTGATGAGCCGTATTTCCGGTTCGCGCGTCTCGCAGGTGGAAATGGAGTTCTCCCTCCTGAAGAAGGCCATGACCGACAACGATTCGGCCGCCGTCGACCAGCACCTCTGACGCTGACGAACCACATCCGCGAGGACGCCAACAGCCTCGACGGCTACACCGGTAAGGCCGCTGAGAAGACCAGCGAGGGTTCCGGGCACCTCCCCGTGGATCGCCCAGTTCCCTGCCCTCCCTCCTCGTGATCCTGCGCGAGGGCATGGAGGCGATCCTGGTCGTCGCCGCGGTCCTGGCCTACCTGGCCAAGGCCGGCCACAAGAACAAGGCCCCCCATCGTGTGGGGCGGCGTGGCCCTCGCCCTTGATTGTCAGTGGGCCTGGCCTTCCTCTTCAGCTACGTCACCTCCCTGGCGGGTGCCAACCAGGAGCTCCTGGAGGGCTTGCGGCGCTCCTTCGCAGTCGCTCATGCTGATCTGGGTCTCCAACTGGATGATCAACAAGTCCTCCAACAAGGCGTGGGATGAGTACATCAAGAAGCAGACGGACGCCTCGCTGACCAGTGGCTCCCCTGCTGGGCCTGGCGTTCATCTCCTTCCTCGCGGTCCTGCGCGAGGGTGCCGAGACGATCCTCTTCACGTCCCTGATCGTCGCCGCCGCGGGCGACAAGGTCCACTACGTGGATCGGCCTGGCGGCCGGCCCTCGTGGCCCTGGTCATCATCTACCTGCTCATCCAGTTCGCGGCGGTCCGCATCCCGCTGCGCCCCTTCTTCACCATTACCTCGCTGCTGATGGCCTTCGCTGGCCTTCACGTTCACGGGTTCTGGTATCGGGGAACTTCAGGGAGGCGGACGTCGTGTCCCTGACGCCCATCTCCGGCTTCCCCACCATTGACCCTCTCTTGGGGATCTACCCCGAGTGGAGAACCTGGCCGCGCAAGCCATCGTTCTCGCCATCATCGTCGGTCTCTACTTCTGGAAAGCTCGCCTCGCCCGCGAGATGCCGCCGCCCAGTCGCGGGCCGAGGAATGACAGCAGTCGAGCGACACCGACTTTTCACCCAACCAACACGCACAGGAGATCATCACCATGAAGCGCTCTCTGTTTCCGCGTCGGCGCGGCCCTGGCCACGCTGGCCCTGGCAGGCACTCTGGCTGCCTGCTCCAACAACTCCTCCTCGTCCTCCAGCGAGGCCCTGCGGGGCCGGCCTCGGCTTCGGCTGACTCTGCCGCCCCCCGCCCCCGGCGAGGACGCTGGCTTCGAAGAGCAGCCCCTCGGCGACGACGTTCACGTCGGCCCGCTCGTCGTGGGTGGCGTCTACTTCCAGCCCGTCGAGATGGAGCCCCAGGTGGGCACCCCGGCAGCCGAGTCCTCGATGCACATTGAGGCCGACATCTCCGCCGCCGCCGACAACAAGCTCGGCTTTGGTGCGAGCGACTTCATCCCCGGCCTGACCGTCGACTACACGATCAGGGACAAGTCCGGCACGACCGTCCAGGAGGGCACGCTCATGCCGATGAACGCGTCCGACGGCCCGCACTACGGCCTGAACCTGCCCAAGCTCGACGCCGGCACCTACGACGTGACCTTCTCGATCAAGCCTCCCACGGGCTGGCTGCTGCACACCGACAAGACCACGGGCGTCGAGGGCCGCTTCTGGACTGAGCCGCTCGTCGCCGAGTTCCCCGGATTGGCAGTGGGATCCCACGGCCGTGTCCTGGTGATCGACGCGCACGCTTCGTGGGGCCGAGGCAGTGGTTCCTGTGAGGGATCGGTTGCCTCGGCCCCCACCCCGTGGGGGACTAGACTCGACACCGGAATCGTGAGACTTCGGTGAACCTTTATTTCGGGAGGAAAGCCAATGCTTCAGCAGATGAGCGAAGCAACCTTGACGCTGCTGTTGACGATGCTCGCCGTCGGCGCTGTCATCCGCTTCATGCCGGCCACGGGCCGCGGCCGCCAAGGAAAGAAGGCCCGCCTCGCGGGCGGTCTGGTTCGGTATCGCGTTGGGCCTGGTGTCTTCGTTGGCGCTGACGGCCGTCAATGTCGAAGCCCCCAAGCTGGTCAACCGCCAGACGGTCGGCCTGTTCACCCTCCCGATCGCGATTGCGCTGGCGCTCGTCTTCCTCGTGCTCGTTGCCGTGCGCCTCGCGCCGCATGCGCTCCCCTTCTGCCCGGCGACGCCGACGACGAGGCCAGGGCGGCCTCGGCGGTGGAAACCGCGCTGCCCGGTGATGTCCTCGTGCGTATCGTCGGCGCCCTGTTCATCGCCGTCTCGCTCTTCCGAGCCGTGCCCACCGCCATGAATCAGGCGCTCGTGATGATGTCGGGCGGCGTTGAAATCTACTCGACTCAGGTTGTCCTCGCGATCCTCGGCTACGTCCTGGCGTGGCTGCTCGTGAGTTTCCTGGCGTGGGTGTCCTACCGGATGTGTGCGTGGAATAACCGCGTGTGGCCTGCGGGAGTGATTCTGGTGTCCCTGCTGGTCGACTATGCGCTGCTGATCGTCCGCATCATGAAGGCCAAGCACTGGATCACGATTCCCAAGTCGTCGTGGGATGTTATCTCCTGGTTCATCAACCACGAGGCCGTCTTCACGATCGTGGCCGCGCTGGCCCTGTGCGTGGTCGTCGTGTTGACGTGGCGCGCGTCTCGCGCGATCCCGACTGTCGGGGCTAACCCGGCTGAGGGCCGCCTGGGCCGTGCGCGCTCGCGGCTGTACAAGTCCATGGCGGGCACCGCCGCGATCGGCTACCTGTGCGGCGCCCTGCTGATCACGGTCGGCGTGGCCTACGGCAGCCAGGAGGTTGAGCTCTCTCCGCCCGAGTCCTTCAGCGTTGTCGACGACCAGGTGAGCCCTCAACCTGGCCGACATTTTCGGACGGCCACCTGCACCGCTTCGAGTACACGACCCGGGCGGCGTCAAGGTGCGTTTCATCGTCATCCAAAAATCCGGCTCCTCCTTCGGCGTGGGCCTGACGCGTGCGATATCTGCAGGCCCCACCGGCTACTACGAGAAGGACGGCAAGGTCATCTGCAAGCTGTGTGAAGTGGCGATGAACATCGCGACCATCGGCTTTAAGGGTGGCTGTAACCCGATCCCCATCGACTACAAGGTCTCCAACGGCACGCTGACGGTTCCGATCTCTGCGCTCGAGGCCTCGGCCTCGGTCTTCGCGAAGTCAGGGGCCCGCATGTTTTTCCGAATGCTCCGCGGCGCCCTCACGAGGCGCGGCAACCGCCACCTGATGATCGCCCTGACCGTCGCGCTGGGTGCCTGCGTGGCCACATCCATGCTCTCCGTCATGTTCAACGTGGGCGACAAGGTCAACCAGGAACTCAAGTCCTACGGCGCGAACATCGTCGTGCGCCCCCAGGGCGCGGCCGTCCTCGATGACCTCTACAACACGGGCGAGGCCGCCGAGGCCCACTCGTACCTGCGTGAGGACGAGCTGGGCAACATTAAGACGATATTTTGGACCTACAACATCCTCGACTTCGCGCCGCTGCTGAACGTGTCCGCGACCGACGCGAGCGGTGAGCACGTGCCCACGACCGGCACCTGGTTCCAGCCACCACCTCGAGCTGGCCACCGGCGAGAGCGTCGAGACGGGCCTGGACAGGCTCCGCGGATGGTGGGGGCTGGAGGGCGCGTGGCCGGCGGACGACGACGCGGACGGAGCGGTCGTGGGGACGGCCTACGCTGCCGCGCACGGGCTGGCCGTCGGCGACTCCTTCACGCTCACCCGCGAGGGATCACGCGCGACTTCACGGTGCGCGGCATCATCACCAGCGGCGACGACGCCGACCGCGGCGTGTTTATTCAGCTGGCGCAGGCGCAGGCACTCATCGGGCGTGAGGGGGCAGTCGGCAGCGTCGAGGTCTCCGCCCTCACCACGCCGGATAACGACCTGGCTCGCAAGGCCGCGAAGAACCCGAACTCGTTGACGGTGAAGGAAAAAAGAGACCTGGTACTGCACGGCCTACGTCTCCTCAATCGCCTACCAGATCGAGGAAGTCATGACGGACTCCGTGGCCCGCCCGGTCCGCCAGGTCGCCCAGTCCGAGGGCACGATCCTGGAGAAGACCCAGCTGCTCATGGTCCTCGTGACCGTGCTGGCGCTCATCGCCTCGGCCCTGGCCATCGCGAACCTGGTGACCGCAGGCGTCATGGAGCGCTCCAGCGAAATCGGCCTCATGAAGGCCGTGGGTGCCAAAGATAAACAGATCATCGCGCTGTTCTTGACCGAGACGATCGTCGTGGAGCTTGATCGGCGGCGTGCTCGGCTACGGCGCCGGCCTCGCGCTGGCGCAGGCGATCGGGTACATGGTGTTCCACTCCTCGATCGCGTTTGCGCCGGTCGTCGTCGGTCTCGTCGCCGTCCTCGTCATCCTCGTCGTCCTGGGAGCCTCCATCCCGGCGATCCGCTACCTGCTGCGCCTCAACGCGGCTGAAGTCCCTGCACGGAAGGTGATGCCCATGTCCAGACGAGCAATGTTCTGGCGGATGGTTATCTCCTCCATCCTGCGCCGCCGCTCCCGCGTCCTCATCGCGGTCCTCGCCGTCGCCATCGGTGCGACGACCCTGTCCGGCCTCGTCACGATCGCGGTCGACGTGCCCGCGCAGATGGCCCGCGAGATCCGTTCCTACGGTGCCAACCTCGTCGTCACCCCCGCCGGCGACGTGCCCATCACGGACGAGGCCGTGGCCGCCGCGACCGCTCAGGTGCCCGCGAGTGCTTTGGTCGGGTCTGCGTCCTTCGACTACGAGACCGTCACCATCAACGACCAGCCGTTCGTGGCGGGCGGCGCCGACCTGGCGGCCGTGCACGCCATGAACCCGTATTGGTACGTGGATGGGGAGTGGCCCGAGGCCTCGGGCCAGATCCTCGTGGGCGAGCAGGTTGCCTCGACGATCGACGTGAAGGCCGGTGACACGATCACGGTCAGCCAGCTGGACGCCTCCGCGTCCTCGAAGGGCGCGCAGGTGCAGTCCGGCACTCCGGCCGCGGGCCTGAAGGTTGATCCGCGCACCGTCACCTTGACCGTGTCCGGCATCCTCAAGACCGGCGGCAACGAAGACGGCTACGTGTACACGTCCGCCCAGGACATGAGCGCGCTGACCGGGCAGACCGACACCGTGTCGCTCGCCGAGTACTCGATCGCCCTGGAGGGCGACCAGCTCAGCGCCATCGCCGACGCGATGAACGCCGCGAACCCCGACATTCACGCTCAGACCGTGCGCCGCCTCGCTCAGTCCGACACGGGCGTGCTCGCGATGCTGCGTTCCCTGCTCGTCGTCATCACCGTCATCGTGCTCGCCCTGACCATGATCGGCGTGTCCACGACGATGATCGCCGTCGTCACCGAGCGACGCAACGAGATCGGCCTGCGCAAGGCCCTGGGAGCAACCGCGCGATCCATCACCCGCGAGTTCATGGGCGAGGGCGTCATGCTCGGGCTCATCGGAGGCGTCCTGGGTGCCGGGGCCGGCTACGGCCTCGCCGTCCTCATCTCCACCTCCGTCTTCCACCGCTCCATCTCGCTGCACCCCGTGATCCTCCTCGGCACGGTCGCCTGCTCGATCCTCATCGCCGTCCTCGCTCTGCCTCCCGCCCGTGCGTCGCGCACTGGCTGTCGACCCCGCGCTCGTCCTGCGCGGAGAATGAGAGTCACCATGACAACCCCCGACACCACCCCCCACCGCCGCTGCCGACGCGCCCTGAGGCCGCCCAGGCCTCGTCGGCCCCCACTGACGCCCTGCTGACCCTCGAAGGGGTCTCCAAGATCTACGGCGACCTGCACGCCCTCGACAACGTGTCCTCGAGATCCCGCGCGGCCAGTGGGTCTCCATCGTCGGCCCCTCCGGATCCGGCAAGACCACCCTCATGAACATCGTCGGCGCCATGGACACCGCCACCAAGGGCACCGTCATGCTGGACGGGCACGACATCTCCGACCTGACCGCCGACGAACTCACCGAGGTGCGCTGCCGCACCATCGGCCTCGTCTTCCAGCAGTTCCACCTCATCGGCCACCTGACGGCCCTCGAAAACGTCATGGTCGCCCAGTACTACCACTCGATGCCCGATGAGAAGGAGGCCCTCGAGGCCCTCGACCGCGTCGGCCTCGCCGACCGCGCCACCCACCTGCCCCGCCAGCTCTCCGGCGGCGAGCAGCAGCGCGTGTGCGTGGCCCGCGCCCTCATCAACTACCCCAAGCTGCTGCTGGCCGACGAGCCCACCGGCAACCTGGATGAAACCAACGAGGAGATCGTCCTCGACCTGTTCAACCAGCTCCACCAGGACGGCACGACCCTCATGGTCGTCACCCACGACGCGCTCGTCGCCGAACAGGGCCAGCGCGAAATCCGACTCGACCACGGCAAGGTCGTCAAGGAAACCTGGCACGACCACGACTTCGAACAGCGCGCCTCCGGGCTGGCCCTGCCCGGCCGCGACGGCGACGCGCGCAGCGGAAAGGACAAGGTGCGATGACCACGCCCACCACTGTTGAGAGCCGATCCCGCTGGGTCGCCCCGGCCTCGTACGCGGTCCTCGGCGCCCTCGGCGCGACCATCCTGGCCGCGTGCACGCCCAACACCGGCCTGGACATGAGCAAGCCCATGAGCGACGGCACCTGGACCGCCCAGTCCAACCCCCGACGACCAGGGCTCCATCGGCACCATCACCATCACCGTTGAGGGCGGGCGCATCACCGCCACCTCCTACGAGACGACCCTCGCGAACGGCACCGACAAGGGCGCCGACTACGGCAAGAACTCCGCCGGCGAAGTCTTCAACCAGGACTACTACAAGAAGGCGCAGGCCGCCGTCGCCTCCTACCAGGAGTACTCCGACAACCTCACCAAGGTCGGCGACCCCGCCAAGGTCGACGTCATCACCGGCGCCACCGTCGCCCACCAGCAGTTCGTGCAGGCCGCCATCCGCGCCATCGCCGCCGCCCAGGGCGTCTCGGCCGAGGCGGCCGACGACATCTCCATCCCCGGCCTGAACGACGCCACCAAGGACGGCGACCTCGACAAGGACCTCGGAGGCTCCGACGGCTGAGCCGTCGCGTTTCGCCGGCACCCCGGGGGACGAGGCCGTGGCCGGGTCCGCGGAAAATGCACCCACGTGGCGCTCCTCCTTCCCTGCGATGGGCACCCGCGTCGACATCATCGGCTGGGGCGGGGACGGCATGGCGATCGTCAACGCTGTCGTGGGCATTGTCGCGTGCCACGAGGACATGTGGAGCGTGTTCCGGCCTTCGTCTGAGGTGTCGCAGCTCAATGTCGCTGTCCGTGATGCCGCGCGCGGTGACGGCACCTTCCGCTGCGGGTCAGATTCCGCCCAGGCCGGCCCCGGCCCTCGTCGTGAGCGAAGAAACCGACCGGCTGCTGCGTGACGCGCTGGCGCTCGCGGAGGCGACCGGGGAGCGTTCAACCCGCTGATTGGACCGCCTCGTTGCCGCCTGGGATGTCAAGGCGATGCGGGCCGCGTACGTAGCGGGTGCGCCGTTGCCGCCCGCGCCGTGTGGGCATGTTGTTGAGGCGGCGTTGCGCGCGTCGTCGTGGGGCTTGTTGTCGCGCGTCGGCGAGCGGCGCTGGGCGATGGGGGTCCCCGGTGAGTCCGTGGGTGGCGTGGATGTGCCCAGCCCGCGCCTCGACCTGGGTGGGATCGCGAAGGGATGCACCGCCGACGCGTGCCGCGACCTGGCGGTGGCCATGGGGGCGCGCGCGGCGTCCTCGTATCGGTGGGGACCCTCGTCGGTGTCGGTGTTCGGGACCTCGCGCCGACGGTTCTTCGTGGCGCGCCGGCCTGCGCGACCCTCATGGAGGGCCCACGTCGGTCGCTGGCGTCGTCGAGCTGCCTGCGGGCGGCATGGCGTCCCTGTCGACGTCCGGCGACAACCTGGGGCCGCTGGGTGGGGATCGGTGTGGGGTGTGCGGCTGAGCGTGCGGCCGGGGCCGCGTCGGATCGTGCGGCTGGGCGTGAGGCTGGGGCGCGTCGGATCGTCGCGCGCGTGAAACACCGCGTGAAACACCCGGTGGCGGCGGTCGAATTTTCGACCACCACATCATCGACCCGCGCACGGGATACCCCGCTCATGCAGGTGTGCGACAAGTCAGTGTCGTGGCCTCGTCGGGTGTGCTGGCGGAGGCCCTGTCGACAGCGCTGCTCGTCAGAGCCGTCCATCGATGTTTCTGATGTTCTGCTCGCTGGGCCCGCGTGACGGCGTACCCCGGCCTCGGCGAAGGTTGTGGGCCTGGTGCGCGCGGCGCAGGGGTGACGCCGTGTGTGCGCCGCATGTGAATCGAGTTGGGGCCTGTGGCGGTTGAGGACCATCGGGGCGTGAGTAGCCGTTGCCGAGCTTTTTGCCCTGCCTATATCGATACTGCGTCATGCGGTGGGAAGCTCTGCACTAGTTAGGGAGCATTACACCAGTTAGGGAGCATTACACTACCTGGGAAGTGGTGTAATACCCGGCTAAGTGGTGTAACACCACTAGGAACAAGTGTATATGCGGAGAATGTTGCCAGCTGGCCGATGCTGACCGCCGATTGCACGGAGAACTTGCAGGTGCGTGTGAGAGCGGACGTTATCCACATCCCCTCGGAGCAGCGTGCCTCATCCACAGGTTCGTTCTCAGGTCGTGACGTGGCACGTGGTCTTGCTGATGATGGGGATATGAGTGCTCAATCGCTAACTGTTATCAGGTCTTCGACGAATGGACGGCCTTCAGTAGGGTGATCTGTCGTCGGGCAACGTTATTCGTATCCAGCGTGGCCGCTATGTCAGGATCCATCGATCCGGGCCACCGATGACGTACTGGGAGATATGGGCTCGTCGCCAGGGCTCGATTACTTGTCGTGAGTGACAGTAGCTCCTGCTCCCCGATATTCGTAGGTGCTAGTTCATTCGTTGCCCGGTCGATACCACTGTGGGAGGCAAATCCCGATGTCGTGATCTGCGTGCGGGTCGCGGCATGGGCGGCGCTCAATGCCGGCGGTCACCATGCAAACGGTGACTATTCCTTCGACGTTCGTGTGTTCGACAGTGAAGAAACCTTGTGAACGCAGCGTCGAGATCGTTGATCGGTTGCGATGTGAATCTGTCGTTGAGGCCGCGGTTCGTATGGCTTGTTATTCGGAACGTCTCCAGTGGATTCGTGGCAACTGCATGGCATTGCACCGCGAGTCTCGGTTCGTGGTGCTATCCCAGGAAGAAAGCAGACAACGAGGCGCAACGCGTTCGAAGCAAGATGCTTGAATGCTTGGATCTGTATCGGCAGCAAAAAGGAATGCGTCCCCTACAGGCGGGCACAGCGCTTGATAGCCGCCGCTGACCCCGGTGTGACAACCCAGCCGAGGCTGCACTGCTGTGGGTCTTGAAGTCGGTGAGTGCCTTCGAGGTCGCGGACCCAGCTTGAAATTATTGTCAACGGACGCCGATACTGCGTGACATTGCGATTCCCTGGACTCATGATCATCTTCGAGTTCGACGGCATTGGAAAAACTCGGGCAAGGATGATGCTGAGTTCGCGCGGGCGAAGCGTGACTGATCCAACGTGAAAATGACCTGCGCGGTGCTGGATGGACGATCTATCGGGTCTCATGGATGGATTATGAGGATGTTGTGAGGGTCTGAGAGCTTGCAGCTGGGGTGCTCGCACCGTACCAAGCATCGATTCCCCGCATCGGCACAGAACGTGAGGCCCAACCGTGGCCTGCGACGGCTCACATCGGCGTTTTCATATGGGAGCGATTTCGACGGTGGTCGCAGAGTTCTGAACACCAACGGAAGTGCTCCACCGGTTACGTGGCGCTTCATGCGTTGCGAGGGTGCTGCGCTTTTTTGCGTCGCGATGTACCTGTTATGTCCCGCTACACCCGTTACGTCGCGATGCACCCGAACAGGAAGGGTGTAGCTACGGATCGCGTTAGGGCCTCATCAACAAGGGAAGTCGCGGTTGTCTGCTGGATGACAATGCTGGGCTCGCCACTCAAAATGCCGCTGCGAGGGCATGAAAAAGATCGTGATACCGTGTTGTGAGCGAGCTCGGTGGGAGGCCCCAGCAATCAAGGGCCCTGCCGACATCTCAGGACCACTGGTCACCTGCGATTAAAGGCGTTGTGGCCAGGCCGGGCTTCGAGCCGACGCGCTGAAACCACATGAGAACACCAGGCTCCACAGGTGTGGAGGGCGCCGGAGGGACCGGAGGGCCTGGCTGCGGTGCCGGAGGGCGGTGGCTGGGCCTGGCCTTGCTGTCCGTTGGCGGTGGCGAAAACTGTCTCAGAGCAAATGTCGCACGTAATTTAAGGCGGTCATTTTTAAGTGCGTCTGAAAAACGTTGCACCCAACGACCGATCTCTCAGTTTGAAGTACCCGCAAGGGAATTACGTGCGGAATTGTCGAGCATGACCCGCAAGCTCCGCGGAACACTCGCGGGCCACTCATCGACGCCAGAATTCAGGCGGAACGCCCCGCAAGCAGCGTCGCCAGGTGGACGCCCCCGCGGCCCGCCAGCTGCGCGGCCTGCGTGCGGCACGAGAAGCCGTCCGCCAGGTACACCGCATCCGGCTGGGCCGACAGGGACGGCAGCAGCGGAATGCGAAGCGACGGCCACAGATAGGTCAGTAGTGGCCCGCCTCCATGCCGAAATTCCCGGCCAGGCCGCAGCAGCCCATCGAGCCGTGTTAGCGCGTGCGCCCAGCGACCTCGAGCAACGCCTGGTCCGCGTCCCACCCTCATGACGGAGTGGTGGTAGCGGCAGTGCGCGCGACGATCTCGACGCCCCTCCAGGCTTGGCAGACGACGCGCGGATGCGGGCACGGCTGACAGCACCTCGGCGAGGGGTGTGCGTCGTGGAAGACACGAGCATAGAGCGCGGGTCCTCGGCAGCAGATCCAGCAGGTCGTCGCGCAGCACCGCTGCGCACGACGGCTCGACGCCGACGATCAGATCCCGACGCCGCGAAAGGCGCGAGAACACGCAGCAGCGACGCCAAGTGCTTCTTCGCCCCCGTCAGCTGACCCGTCGTAATCCACGTGAGGCCGCAGCACGCGTCCGGCGCGACGATCGGCGCGAAGCCGTTCGCCTTGAGCACGTCGACGACCGCGCGCGCACCAGCATCGTCTCAGGGTCTGGCTAAAACGAGTCCGCCCACACGAGCGCGTACGGGCCGTCCGCTGGGGTCGCGCGGCCCGGAAAGGATCGGAGAGCCCGACATCGACGAGGCCTGGGCACCCTCGCGCTCGCGGGCATCGGATACGGCATCCGACGAAGCCGACGCAGGAACGCTGTCCGCCAACAGGGAGCGGCGGCGAGCCCACGCGGTGAAGGTGCCGGACTGAGTGGGCGGGCATGCCTCGTCGAGGATCGAGGCCAATGATGCGGAATGCGAGCGAGCGCAGGCGCGACCGACATGACGGCGCTTCGCGATGCTGCCAGGCTGGGCACGCGCGCGGTGACGCGGGTGAGGCAGAGGCAGCCAGCCGAGCGTGTAGTGGCTGAGGGGACGCTGCGCCCCGGTAGGTGCGGAACAGCGCTTCGGAGCGGTAGCGGGCTGCTCGACGCCGGCGGGGCAATCGGCGGAGCAGGCCTTGCAGGCGAGGCACAGGTCGAGGGCCTCGAGGACTCTGGGGAGTCGATGGCCTTGACGAGCTGCGAGTTTGCGGCCTCCCTGGAGGATGCGGCGCTGCTGCGGGTCACGTCCTTCCTCGCGCGTGGCCAGGTAGGACGGGCACATGAAGGTGCCGGACACTCCCGCGCGGCACTTGCCGACGCCGGTGCAGCGGTGGACGGCTACGTGAAGTCGCCGCCGTCGGGTGAAGGCGAAGCCACCGTCCGCGGGCATGGGGCGCGCGGGCGACGCGCGCAAACTGAAGTCGAGGGGGTCGACGCCGGGCTGGAGCTCGAGGCGCCCGCCGGCGGCAACCCGGCAGCGCTGGTCCCGCGCCCGCGAGCGGGAGGCGGCCTCGGCTCGTCCATGGGGGCGGCGAGCACCCCTGGGGTTGAGCAGGTTGTCCGGGTCGAAGACGTGCTTGACGCGGGCGAACAGGTCGAGCATCTCGGGGGAGTACATGAAGCGCAGGAGCTCGCCGCGGGCGCCCGTCGCCGCTCGCCGGAGACGGAGCCGCCGTGGGCCGCGCAGATGCGGGCCGCGGACTGCAGGAAGGCGCGCGAGTGGGCGACGCCCTCCGGGGTGTCGAGCGGCATGGCGAGGCGCACGTGCACGCACCCGTCGCCGAAGTGCCCGTACAGGAGCCCGTCGAGTCGAACTCTTCCATGAGGGCGGTGAAGTCGCGCAGGTACGCGCCGAGGTTCCCGGCGGACGTGCGCATCCTCGAAGCCGGGCCAGGCTCGCTGGTCGCCGCCGCCTGCGCCGTCCGGCGGTGTGCGCCCGCCTGTGTGCCCGCGCCGTCGGCGCGGATCCTCCACAGGGCCGAGCCTGGGCCCCGGCGGCACATCGACCGTGTCGATGGCGGCTCGAGTCGGCGCACAGGGCGCGTGCGCGCGCTCAGGAGGCGGTGACGTCTTCGCCGGGGGCCGACTTCTGACGAGGAGCCAGCCTTCGCCCTCGGGCAGGGCGGGACGGCGCCAGGGGCCCCTTGTGGGCGCGCACGACGTCGACGAGGCGACGATCCATGCCTCCACCGCGAGGGGGAGTGGGCGAGCAGCGCGGGCACGTCGTCGGCGGCCCTCGATCATGGAGCGGTAGCCGAGGGCGGCGAGCACGAGGCGCGGTCGGGCAGGGCAACGAGGCGCACGGTGATGGACAGGATGAGGACGAGGGTACCCTCGGTGCCCGTGAGCATGGCAGCGAGGGTTGCGGCCCGCCCTCGGGGTGAGGTGCTCGAGGGAGTAGCCGGAGACTTGCGCGCTTGAAGCGTACCGAGCTCGGTGCGGATGGGTGCGAGGTTGGAGTCGATGAGGGAGGCCAACCCCGGCACGTCGCGTCGAGGGCGGCGTCGTGGTCGGTCGTGGCCGTGAATCGCCGCCGCCCCGTCCACGCAGTCGAGGGAGACGATGTTGTCGGAGGTGCGCCCCCAGGCGGTCGCATGCGGCCGCACGCGCTGTTGGCGACCGCGCTGGCGATCGTCGCGCGGTTCTGGGAGGAGGGGTCGGGGCCGAAGCGCAGGCCGTGCTTCGCGGACGCGGCCTGGAGGGTGGAGCCGATGCAGCCGGGTTCGACGGTGGCCGTGCGGGCCTCGGGTCGATGGAGATGACGCGGTTCATGTGCCGCGAGAAGTCGAGGACGAGGCTCGGGGCCGATCATGTTGGACGCGCACGAGGTGCCGCCGCCTCGGGCGGTGGTGGGGACGCCGTGGGCGCGGGCGAGGTCGAAGGCCGCGATCGCCTGCTCGGGCGTGCGCGGGAAACGCGACGGCCAGGGGCGGGATGCGCGTGAGGCCGGCGTCGGAGGAGGCGCGCTCGCGTACCGCTCGAGGCGTCGACGTCGATGAGTGCGCGCAGGTCCGTTCAGGAAGCCTCGCTCATGGTGCCAGTCTGTCACGCGGACGCGCCTGGGCGGCGGGTATCCGGTGTGCGGATGGTCGCGCGAGGCCGTGGCCGGTTGGGGTGTGCGTGGGGGTTCGTGGCGCTGTCGGGAGAGGAAGGGGCGAGGAAGCTGGTGCCTGCGGCCCTGAAGATTACGCGGGTTCCGGGTCGTCGCGAACAGCTTGGGGAAGGGTGTCACGGGGACGGGCATGCGCTCCACGGGCGGCAGATGAGGGCTGACCGCCTGTTCGGAATGCGGGTAAATGCGGGGGGAGGAGTCTGCGTTCAGGCAGTAGGGTGACAGTTCGCGGCGCGTCTCGTCGGACGCGCTGGAACCTGCAGCTCCGGCGCCGAATATTCAACGATACGCAGCTTATCCCCTGCCCATTGAGTGCCACCCTGTTCTGTCTCATACGCTCAGTCGCGCAGTAGTCTCACTGGTGGAAGATGCTGCGCCATCCGGATTCCGAGCGACATCTGTCATCGTACACGACATTGGTCCCAGGTCATCGGACAACTGAGGATAGTTGCTCAGAATGTGTCAGTGGCTAGCATTTCCCTTTGCCCGGGCCGCTGCCGGGACTGGTGGTGTGCGCGTGCGATGGCGGCCCCAGCCTGCGCGGTGCTGGGGCTACCGTTCAGCATGAGTTAGCGGCTGGAGGCCTGTTTGCCCGCGCCTCGAGCGCTGCCCACTCTTCGTCCGTCGTCTGGTTTCTGCCGGCGATGATGTTGGCGAAAGTCCTGAGAGGTGCGGGTGCCCTCGGTGGCCATGAGGGCTACCGTTGACGTTGGTGAGGCGCGCTCGAGAGAGGCGAGGTTGGTAATGGTCGTCGCGCGCATCGCCGTGACGGCCTCGCCCTCGGACTGGATGGTATTCAGGTTGTCCTGTTCGTCGTACCGGCATCGTGTCGTACTGAGCGAACTATTCTACCGGCTTGAAAAAGGCCTGGGCGCGGTGGATTTCGCGGGTGTGATGCCTCGTCGACGCTCAGTAATCATCGCCTGATAATTACGTGGTATCTATCGCAATGTGCCTGTGTCATCCGTGTTTCT
>BNJV01002388.1_pt1 | contig 19242 bp, 22 predicted proteins | sample 8540591 | NCBI WGS metagenome assembly BNJV01 (sample SAMD00202457, study PRJDB9452) | human saliva metagenome | host: Homo sapiens
CTCGGACTTTGTGGAATAATGTCAGCATTAGTTTTTTATCTAGTTAATCGCTTTGTTGGAATTGTTCTTCTTCAGCCAGGAACCTACCTTAATCGAGTTAGTACAGGCTTTGATAAAGTCCTTCCGGAAATCATATCAACCCCTGTTTACGTAAATTTGTCAAAGGGAGCTTTAATTTCCGGTCTAATTGGAGCTGCAATTACTTGGCTGATTTACATTTACAATTCGTTTCAGCCTAAAAATTACATGCCAGGCAAAGAGCATGGATCTGCGGAGTGGGGAAAGGCAAGCGATATAGCCCCATTCAGGGACAAAAATCCAGAAAACAACATAATTCTTACCGCAACGGAAGAACTATCGATGTCAGATCGAATGAAGAGAACAAGAGATGATGACTATAACAGAAATAAAAATGTTTTAGTAATTGGCGGTTCTGGATCTGGAAAAACCCGTTTTTTTGTCAAACCGAATTTAATGCAGCTGCATAGCAGCTACATCATTACAGATCCAAAGGGAAGTCTGATTCAGGAAACAGGGAGGATGTTTTTAGAAGCAGGATACAGAATTAAGGTATTTGATCTCATTAATAGAGAAATCAGACCTGTATAATCCTTTTGATTACCTCAAATCTGAGGATGATATTCTAAAGTTGATAAACAACCTAATTGCGAACACCACCCCACCACAGAGTAAAAATGCAGGAGATTTCTGGGAAAAAGCTGAAACTGCCCTTTTAGAGGCAATTTTTGGCTATATACTTTTCGAGCTGGTTCCTGAAGATCGTACTATGGGTACAGTGATGGATATGCTGCGATTGGCTGAAGTACGGGAGGATGATGAAAATTTTAAGAGCCTGCTAGATTTTGTTTTTGAGGAGTTGAAAGAAACGAATGCCGATGCATTTTCAGTAAAGCAGTACGAAATTTTTAAATTAGCTGCTGGCAAGACAGCAAAATCGATTTTGGTCTCAGTGGGTACGCGCTTGGCACCTTTTAACATAAATTCGATTCGACGAATGGTCTCGGCTGATACATTAGAGCTTGATATGATTGGGAGCGAGAAAACCGCACTCTATATCATACTTCCGGACACAGACCGATCCTTCAATTTCCTTGCAGCTATGATGCTGCAGCAGATGTTTGACATCCTTATTTACAGAGCTGACAATGACTATCAGGGGAAATTACCATTTCATGTGCGGTGTATGTTAGATGAATTTGCAAATATTGGGCAAATTCCACAGCTTGAGATTTTGATTTCTACAATTAGGAGCCGTGGAATTTCAATGGATATCATAGTACAGAACCTTGCACAGATAAAAAATTTGTACAAAGACACATGGGAAGTAATTACCGGAAACTGCGATAGTCTGCTTTTTCTGGGAGGGTTAGAGCAGAGTACATTGGAATACATTTCCAAGCTTTGCGGAAAAGCCACGATAGACAATCGAAATTCTAGCGAAACGAAAGGTCAGAATCCCTCTTATTCATTGCAGTATCAGAATCTTGGACGCGATCTCATTACACCGGATGAAGCAGGTGCCTTAAAGGGAAGAACATGTATTCTGAAAATCAGAGGATGTAAGCCATTTAAGTCCCAAAAGTATGATATTGAACGGCACCGGAATTATAATGCTCTTTCAGATGGTAATAGTAAAAACCGATTCACCTTGGATCAACGTAAGGAGTGGGACACTAAATCTTTTTTTGAGAATGTTGAGACGGTGCAAGCGATAGAAACACTGGAATAAATCAGATGATGTTAAAACGTCAAAAGTTTTTTTAAAAATTTTGATGAGTCAACAACACAATAATGAATGCAAAGGAGAACTAAAAAAATGGTCACTTTACAGGAAGTCCTCAACCTCGTAACAAAGTTTGCCACCGTTGGCGGAGGGCTGTGGTTGGTATGGGGAGTCATCGTTTTGGCTGGTGCTCTAAAGGATAAGAACGGACCAGGGCTGCAAGCTGGAATTTGGCAAATTGTAGGTGGTGGTCTTATTATTGCGGCCGCAGCGCTTTTTGCGAACATTACTGCTGCGTAAAATCTTGCAGAAAAAAACAGCGGATTTCTGTCCGCTGTTTTTTTCTTAAAGGAAGGAAGTTATGTCCGGAGCAATTCTAAGTGTGTTGAAGTGGATTGGAAATCTCACTGTGAATGTCATGGGAGATTCCAACGCTCTTACGGGAGCATTTGGTTCCTATCTCAGTTCAGTATATTCGTATGCAGACAGCGTAATGAGATCAGTCTGTATGCCGGTAGCCTATGTGATTTTAGCTTTGTTTTTTGTTATGGAGCTTTATAAAGCCAGTATTAGAATTGATGGTGCTGGTGGTGGATCTCAGCTAGGTGCGGAACTGGTTTTTCGTACAATGTTCAAAATGGTAGTTTGTAAAATGGTTGTAGACCAAGTTCCGCTGATCATGAAAACCATTTTTGATGTAACAGCTGAGATTTCACAAAAGATTGATGGTATTAATAATAATGGGAGCATTTCGGGAGGAATTAACATAGATGAAGCACAGGCAGCCATTGGAAACATAGGAGTCATCCAAGGTATTCCGGTTTTACTTCTCTGCTTTATCGTATTTCTAATAACCCTATTTGCAGTAGCTTTTTCTAATGTGATTATCGTCACTCGTTTTCTTGAGTTGTATGTATATCTTGCCATTTCACCTATTCCGCTAGCAACTATTCCGAACGATGAGCTTTCCCAGATTGGCAAGAATTTTTTGAAATCGTTTGCAGCGGTTTGCATACAGGGGACTCTAATCTATTTAGTTCTGACATTTTATCCAAAGATTTTCAACCAGGCGTTTCAAGAGAGCACAGGGGGCGGAAATGCAGAAATCCATTCTATTTTGATCGGCACTCTTTGCTACTCAGTCGTGCTCATTCTTGCGATTTTTTCGACAGGAAAGTGGGCAAAGAGTATTTGCGGAGCAATGTAACTGCAATCATTTAAGATCACCATATTCTTCAAACTTTGAAAGAGAGGCATATATTTGGCGATTGAGGTTGATATTCCTGTAGAAATAGATGAATACAAGGAAAAGATAATTTTCGGAATGTCGCTTAGACAGCTTGCCTGCTTTTCAGCAGCAGTCGTTCTTAGCATAGGAACCTACTTTGTTTGTACTAAATTTTTAGGGGTGTCTATGGACGCGACAAGTTATGTGATCATTGCAGAAGCGCTTCCTCTGATGGCTTTAGGTTTCGTTCAAAAAGATGGGCAGCCATTTGAAAAGTTTTTGCGCTAATGATACGACATAAGCTTGGACTACATAAGCTTACTCTAACCACATCAAAGAGGTTTGAAATTGCACGGGAGTCTACGACTCCGGAAAGGAATAAAAGATATGCTTGGTTTTTTGAAGGAAAAGCTAAAGAAGACGAATCTCTCACAAGAAGTAAAAGACGAGAGAAACGTAGAATCAGAGAAGCCATTGTCTTCCAAGCAGATAAGAAGACAGCAAAGAGAAACCGCAAGGCAGCAAGACAGAAAATTAAGGCAGCTCAAAAAGAATACAGAGCAGCAAAACGCAAGGCTAATCAAGAGAGCAAGGCAGCTAGCAGCACCTAAAAATGCAGTTGACTATATTGGATTTCAAAGGATGTTTGATGACGGAATTTGTGAGGTCGAGCCAGGACTCTACTCTATTACATTGCGCATTTCAGACATAAACTATCAAACCGCAAGACGAGATGAGCAGGTAGAAATTTTTTCGAAATATTGCGAGATTCTAAATACACTGGAACCACCACTGCATTATCAAATCACAATCAATGATAGAAACATAAACAAGGACTTGTTTCGAGAAAGTATGTTTCTGAAAATGAATAATGACTCAGAAGATGAGTACAGGAAGATTATGAATCGAATGCTCTCAGACAAGGCATTAGAGGGTGAAAACAGTATAGTCCGAGAGAAATACATTACGATTTCGACAACTGCTGCTTCATATCGTCATGCAAAATCAGCGCTGTCACGTATAGAGGCTGATTATGGAAATCATTTTAAGAGTCTTGGCTGTGACATTGAAGTACTGAATGGAATGCAACGCCTTGAGATAATACATGGACTTACTCGTCCATATGAGCCGTTTAGATTTGACTATGAAACATTAATTTACAGTGGTTTGACAACCAAACAGGTCATCGCCCCTATGGCCTTTAATTTTAGTGATAAACGAAGTTTTGAGGTGGGGGATTATTTTGGAGAAGTGCTCATTATCCGAGATTACCCAGCAACTATGTCAGACCAGCTTCTTACACGTTTGACTGATCTTCCGATTGATCTTGTGATTTCAGTTCATTTGGATAAGATAAAACAAGATAAAGCACTTGAGAAAGTTAGAAGAACTCTTGCTTTTATGGAAATGGAGCAAAGCGCAAATCAAGAAAAGGCAGCCGAAATGGGCAGAAATCCGGAACTTTCCACGCCACAGGAAGTTCGTCGAAAGTATGCTGGAGCAGAAAGATTGCTGGACAGTCTTGAAAATGACAACCAGCGAATGTTCAAAAGTACAATTTTGCTCTATACATTTGCTCAAGACATGGAAAAGCTGTCTGATAATATCATTCAAATTTGCTCGGTTTGTGCAGAAAAATCATGCACTGCAGCCCCGTTAGACTATAGGCAGCAAGAGGGATTTAACTCAACATTGCCACTTGGAAAGAACTGTGTTGATATTCAGAGGACACAGACCACCGGAAGCGCAGCCGTTTTCATTCCGTTTACAACGCAAGAGCTATATCAGCCTGGAGGAATGTACTATGGATTGAATGCGTTGTCGCGAAATATGATTTTTTTTTTTAATCGCTACAACCTCAAAGCACCAAATGGAGTTATTTTAGGAACGCCTGGATCCGGAAAAAGTTTTGCAGCAAAACGAGAAATGATAAATGTCTTGCTTTCAGATCCCAATGCAGAGGTACTCATCATTGATCCAGAGAGAGAGTATACAGCTATTGCGAATGGGTTTGATGGAGAGCATATACATATCTCTGCCGGAAGTAAGAATTTTATCAATCCAATGGATATCACTGATAATTACGCTGATGATGATGATCCGTTGATGCTTAAAGCTGAGTTCGTACTTACTATGGTTGAGTTACTCGTAGGAGGAAGGTCGGGACTTACAGCCGCAGAAAGATCTATAGTATCTCGCGCCTGTACATTATCCTATCAAAAATACTTTGCAAATCCAAAAAAGTTTCCGGTACCAACGCTAAAGGATTTTTACTCGGTACTGAAAGAGCAGCCAGAAGCAGAAGCCAAGAGTTTAGCTTTATCTCTGGAGCTATATATAGAGGGAACTCTGTCCGTTTTTAGCCACCATACGAACGTAGACACTAGAAATAGACTCGTTGTGTATGATGTTCGAGATTTAGGAAAGCAGTTGCGAACCCTTGGAATGCTGATTGTATTAGATCAGATTTGGAATAGAATTACTCAAAACCGTGCTGTTGGCAAGCGTACTTGGATCTACATTGATGAAATCCAACTCCTCTTTACAAATGAGTATTCAGCTCAGTATTTCTTGAGCTATGGAGCAGAAGTAGAAAATGGGGAGCAATTCCAACAGCAATTACACAGAACGTTGAAACACTACTACTCTCTGATCTGGCAAGACGAATGCTGTCGAATTCTGATTTTATAATGATGTTAAACCAAGCACAGCCGGATCGAATCGAACTAGCTGGGCTTCTCAATATGAGTGACAAGCAGCTTTCCTATGTCACCAATACCCCGGCTGGCAGTGGTCTGCTGTTTGCAGGAAAGTCGATAGTGCCGTTTGTGGATAACTTCCCAAAAGATAATCCTTTATATGAAATGATGACAACCAGAATTGAAGAAGTGACAGGGGAGAATAAGACAATATAAGTTTTTGATGTCTAAATGTTTTAAGATTAACAGAGGAGCAGAGGGATGAGCAGCGAAAAAATACGTATCATAGAAAATTCCGCACTTGTTCGAGACAATAGCAGAGACTGCTTGAAAAAAGTTGTTCATTCCTCTGATCAGGAATCTGCCAAATCAGCTGTACACGCTCAAAGTCATGCTAATCAAATCAAACCGGAATTTTCTGGACATGAACGAGTAAAAATTCCACCTATATCTAACTCCGAGAAAATTTCGGTGTCAGGCCTTGAGAAAAAAACCTCTTTCATGGAACACCAAGAAAGAGGTTCTAAAGGAAAAGAGACACGTCACTATCAAGGAGAGCGTTATCAGCAGCAAACGTATGAACATCCAGCAAAGCAAGAAGCTAGTTATGGATCTCTGGAAGCAGAAACTACAGATATGAGCATTGGCGGCGCCGCTGGAAACGCTACATTAAATAGAGAGGCATATTATAAAGCCATCACAAAAAGGTGTTGCTGGAAAATCTGCCATAAAGCCAAGCATTCTGGAATCAAATCATCACATCATAAAATCTGGAGCAACGCTGACACCACCTAAGTCCTCTGAATCCAGAGCATCAAGTTCTGGTAATGCTTCAAATCGGGCAAATTCAAGTAGCTTTGTGTCACGACGTATTGCCCTTATAGAGCACAAAAATACAGATAGCCTTTCTGAAAAAGCAGCAATACAGGCAAAACGATACGGATACAAAGCTGGAAAATATGCTGTACATACTACGGCAAAGGCATCGAAAAAGGTGATTGGCATAATAAAATCATCTTATGCAAGAAAAATAACGTGGAATCCATCGGCGATAAAAAAACAGCTCAAAAATAATGCTGTAGCACTTGCCAGAACAACAAAGAAAGTTATGGTAGAGGAAATTCGAGATTTTCATGGCTCAGATGATCTCGGTATCCAAACGATAGCTGCGACAAAAAATGCATGGTTCAAAACGAAAAACACTTATCGCACAATACAGTGGACAGGTAAGGTATTCAAAAAAGTCGCACATAAAGCAAAAGACACTATTCAGAGAACGCACAACATATTAAGAAGAAGTGCTGCAGCTGTAAAAAAACTCTTTTCAAATCCGCTGGTTATAAAGGGAGGGCTGATAATTGGATTGGTTGTAATGATTGTTGCTCTTTTGATAACAATTGCGACATCGATCACCTCAATTTTTCCAGTTATCAGCTTAAAGAGTGAAGACAAAGAGCTTGCCAAGACCTATGACTTCATCACAGAGTTGGATGCAAGGCTAACGAATGAAATCAGAAGTTTATCGGGAAATGGAATTGATGAGTATCATTTCTATATAAATGGAGTATCGGCTTCACGAGAAGAAGTTTCTATCTATACGAATGCAGATACTATATTAATGTTCCTGGATTGTAAATATGAAGATTATTCCTTTGACAATCCAATACTTGGACTTGTTGGAGAACATAGTGTAAAAGAAGAAATCGGTATTCTTCATCATGTTTTTGCATCATTATGACACAAATATATGGGAGGAAGAAATCGAGCATGAAGAAGTAAATGAAGATGGAACATCGGATACAGAAATAGAAATTAGGCGTCATATGGATGTCAATATAGTATCTACAGATGTCGATTCATACCTTGCAGAAAAATCTAGATGCACTACTCACAGAGGAGCAAAAAAAGAAGTATATGAGGCACTGAAAGAAGTTGGTGTCTATACATCTAGAAAAAGAACTAGCAAATCCATTTCCGGACAAAGAAGATTTCTTTTTTTACGCGAAAGATGGGGATGGAAAATTTCTTCTGGAAATGTTATCCATAATAATGGAGTGGATATCATAAAGCCAGCCGGTACTGATGTTTGCGCTATGCGATCGGGGTTGGTGTCAGAAATTGGAACATCGTCTGTTCGTATCAAAAGCGAAAAAAATGAAACCGTATATGATGGACTGTCTTCCATTGTTGTTTCTCAAGGAGACACTATAGCTGCCGGTGAAAAAATCGGACAGATTCATGGTACATCTCTTCATTTGGAATACTTCATTGAAAATGGATTCAACACTAACCCCGTATTTTATCTTGATGGATATGCGGGGTATCAGCCTGGCTCAAGTGCTGGAATGTTCAATGGTTCTATGACTAATTTAGAAACGTTCTCTGGAAACAAAAAGTTGGCACTTGCAAAAGCTTTCCCAAGCGGTATTCCAACAACTAAAGCAGCAATGGATCAATACATGGTAACAATATCTGTCCCGTGCCTAAATAAATCCGGAAACCGAGTAACCAGGCGCGTAACCTGTAACCCTAATATTGTTCCTGAAGTCAAAGAGATTTTTGAGGAGATGGCAGATATAGGTTTCATTGCATATGATGTTTCCTGCTATTCCTATCGATACAAAAACAATAATAGCTCGCAAAAAAGTTTGTCTTCTCACGCTTATGGACTGGCCTTCGATATTAACCCAAATGAAAATGCACAGTATCTAATGCGAAATGGACGGCCATATCTCAACACAGGGTCGCTATATCAGCCCGGAACAAATCCATATTCAATTACACAGGAAGTTGCTAACATATGGATACGCCACGGATTTGGATGGGGAGGAACTTGGAATAGCCAAAAGGATTACATGCATTTTTCTTTGACCGGAGATTAACGGGGGATTTTAATTATGCGCACAAAGAAAAGTATCTTGGCCGCTCTATTTCTTGTTATCATCGCAATTCTCTTGTGCTTCGTCGCCTTGAGAAAACATAGAAAAAAGGCATTGCCTCTAAGCCAAGAGAGTCTTGAGACTGTTGAAAAGTCTAGCGTCACCGAAACTTTAGATATGGAAAGCCTTGCCCTTGACACAGAGCAAAACGATCAGCATCATTCTGCGTTAGGGTCAGCAATTCGAGAAACGGAAGGAATCGTATGGCCTAAAGATAAGATTCATTTTGTGAACATGGATAGCTTCTATAATCCGGAAATGACGCTTCCCTTAGATGCCTGGAGTAGAATTAGAGATGAAACCGATTCTTTCCTTAAAAGTTGTGGTATTTCGGCTTGGGAGCTTTCCGGTGTACCAGGAAGTCTTCAACTGACCGGAAATACTTTTCAGCTTAAAGTTATTCCTGAAGATCCAACTGCAGTACTCACCATCTTTTACCATGCCGATTCACAGGTATTTGATTTAGATACGAGGATGAAAACCACGTATACAGCACCGAAAATGCCCCCTAAATAGATCTCAATACAGTATCTTGACGTTATGATGTTAAAAAATTATGTGCTCAATGGAGGAATCATGAGAAGAAAATCGATTGATGAAAGAATCAAGAAAAAGAAAGAAGAGCTTGATAAAGTACAGGCCCATGTACTTGTTCTCCAAAAGAGAATTAAAAAACTGTCTGCAGAACTTGAAGAACTTGAAAACTTTGAGATTCTTTCTCTCACCAAGGGACTTGCAATTCCTACAACTGAACTCAAATCTTTGCTTGAAGAACTGAAAAACGGACATGTTAAGGAGGATACCAATCTTGACTAAAACCGCAAAGTTTCTGATTTCAATTTTTTGTGGGACACTTATGATTTCTTCTTTGACATCCTGTAGAACAAAGCAAAAAGGCGAATCTAAGGATTCATTCCATACAGAAGTGGAATCAGAACCAACACTCGCGTTTGATGGTCATTCGCTTGTTGGTTCATGGTTTAGCGATCGTGAAAACGGAGACATACTAACGTTTAACGAAGACGGAACTTTCTCTTCGTCCGCATGGCTCAAAAACGGCACCTTCTCAATTTCGGGAAAGACCGTGTATCTCGTAGATGCTTTGGGAATGAAAAAGAGTCTCTCCATTGGAAATCATGAAGGATCCATGACGCTTGTCTTTTCCGATGAATCATCCGGATACATATACTATCGCACACAGGAAGAATTAAATAAGGTAAAGGCAGCTCGGGAATCCGCTGCGGCGGAAACTCTGGCGTTTAACAAAGACGCTGTTATGAAAATACTCACAACCGGAGACTGGCTCAGCTCTAATAATTTCACGCTTTCTATGACAGATACAAGTTTTACGATTTCCAAAAATGAAAATCATCCGGACTATGGGAAATCTGCGGAATATGACTGGGAACCAAGCGTGACACGCCAATATCGAATTACATCAATTGAACGAGGGACAAATGTAGATGCCTTCTTTATAGACATTAAAGTGACAGACGAAAATGGAATAGAGAGAAATTCGGATTTCACAATAGGTTTAAAAGAAGACAACACCTACACCTTGTTTTCACATGCATTTCCTTATGCATCTAGTTTCACAAAAACAGTGGCTTTAGATTTTGATACTCCTCCAAAATCCTCTCAACGAACACAACAAGAACATACAGAATACCTCACGGAATATCCTACAGTTGCTACTTATACTCATGAAACAGATTCTGCCAAAGAAAGAATCACCGTCCGTCCGGACGGAAGCACCGAGAAGATACGACAAATTCGCAGAATTGATGCATCGGAGTCTTCAGAATCCCTAGAATCTACCAACAACTAAAGCAGTGCGCAAAACGGTCAACTTGTTTCAAATATGAAATTTGATTTACAAACCGTTTTGCGCACTGCTTTTCCCGTTAAAATTCGAGGTTTTCCCTAATCTTAAAAAAATATGTAAAACGGTCGTTTTAGGTGCATTATGGTCTCAATTGTATTAAGATAGAAACAAAAAGTGATGGGGTGCTTAATACATGATTTTTGGCTATGCAAGAGTAAGCAAAGAGGATCAAAATATTTTTCTTCAAATTGATGCCCTGAGAAACTATGGAGTAGATGAAATATTTGAGGAAAAAATTAGCGGACGACACCAAAGACGTCCAAAACTACAAGAACTTCTTTCAAAGCTTCGTGCTGGTGATACCCTTGTTATTTGGCGCCTAGATCGTCTTGGCCGCACTGCAAAACAGCTTATCTCACTTGCTGAAGATTTTGAAAAGAACGGCATTCGCTTCGTTTCTCTGAAAGAAAACCTTGATACTACTACCGCAACCGGAAAATTCTGTTTTCTGATTTTTTGTGCTATAGCACAAATGGAACGTGATGTTATTTCTGAGCGCACAAAAGCAGGACTCGATGCAGCAAGAGCGCGCGGACGGCACGGAGGGCGACCAGCGCCAGATAAGAAAAAACTGGAGAAGGCAAGAAAAATGTACGAGTCGCAAAAATTTAGTGTACGAGAGATTGCGGAAACTGTAGGAATATCGGTAACAACTTTTTACAAATACATACATCATCAATCGACAAGCAAAGCACAATCTTTAAGAAAGGACGCAGAGACAGATGGCAGACAAGGCAGACAAACAGAAGAAAATCGACAGCCTACTGAAAGCAGCTGAAGAAGGAATTCGAGATGTCTTTGAAAGTGATCGGTATCTTCAGTACCTAAAAACCATGTCAAAGTTTCATCACTATAGCTTTCGCAATAACATTCTCATCCATACCCAAAAACCAAGTGCAAAATTTGTTGCAGGCTATGCTGCTTGGCAAAAGAAATTTAATCGCCATGTTCTACGCGGAGAAAAGGGGATCCAAATCATTGGCTATGCCCCTGTAAAGAAAAAAATTGAAGTAGAAGTAAAGGATTCTACTGGAAATACAGTGTACATCCACGACTCTAACGGAAATAAGAAGCCTGCTACTCAAACAGAAGAATATACCATTCCTTCTTATATTCCAGTTTATGTATATGACATATCACAAACAGATGGGGATCCCCTTCCAACGCTTATAACTGAGCTAACCGGAGATGTATCTGGATACGCTCAACTTTTACAGGCCATTACCACAAGCTCCCCCTTCCCCATCTATTTCGAGAAAATTTCCGGAGATGTAAAAGGATATTGTGATCCTGTTTCCCGAAAAATAGCTATAAAAGAGGGGATGAGTGAAATTCAGACAATCAAAACAGCTCTTCATGAAATCACTCATGCCGATCTTCATGCCCCAGAACAAAATCTGGAACTTTCTAATCGCACCGATCGCCGAACACGAGAAATTGAAGCTGAAAGTACAGCTTTGTCGTATGCAGCCACTACAACATTGACACATCTGACTATTCTTTTGGATATCTTGCAAGCTGGAGTAGTGGAAAGGAACTCATCGAGTTAAAAAATAGTCTGGATACTATTCAAAAACAGGCTCATGATCTCATCTCTAGAATAGATGATAATCTCAACCTACTTAAAGAAAAAGAGTTGTCCGTAAATCAGTCAATGGCTGAAAACAAAATGGCTGAAACTCGACACTACACAGAAGTTCTTGATTCAGTTCGTTTCGATGGGGACATTGATCTTGACCGTGAAAAAACTAGGGAACAACTTGGATTTAAGGATTCTATTCCTGGAACCGGCCGAAAAACTTTCAGCTCAGTTTTAAAGAAAGCAGAAGAGCGCTCTAAGCAATTCCATCAGTCTAATAATCATACTCCGGAACGAACTCATGAAAAGGAAGGCATGTAAATGGCTTTTACAATAGAAGAACGGACGTTAATCAAACTCTATTCAGATTCCGACACCCCTTCTCGCGATAATGTGCTACAAAACATTAAGCACAATCTCCCTGGAATAGAAGACTCTGAGTTAATCGAACAATTAACTAGTCTTGTCCGCAAGATTTCAGCCCTTACAGAGACCAACTTTCAAAAAATTGACCTTACAGATATAATTGGATACTAATTGACTTTCCCCCCTCTCTTTTGCTATACTACTAGAGCAGAGGTTTAATCTGCGGTGGGCTGACACCTTAATTCGACGCTTGATATGATTAGCGTAAACATATCTGGTGGGCTTGCACACAAGAAGCCGTAAGGTAGCAAGAAATCGTGCCGAACGAATGGGTCGGCGAGCTGGCGAACAGCGAAAAAATCAGCCGCCAAGAGGGAACACTAGTACTGCGGTACTAGTGTTCCCTCTTGAAATTTTAGGAGAAAACACTCATGAAAATATCAAAGGAGTTAGCAACAAAAGTCATCATTAAATGTGCAAGGGAATATCACAATCACCTTGAAAACCAAAATCTTTTAATTGTATTCGGTTCTCCAAGCAAACCCAACTTTTTTGAAACAGTTTTCTTCTCAAGTAATTTTCTCCACTTAACTGGAGTTAAACCTACTTCTAATGAAATTCCCAGTAGCAATGTTTTCTATCAAAGAGCCTTAAGCGGAGTGCTAACTCCCCACGATTTTGCAATGGCAGAAAACGGAACAACCGAAAAAAAGCTCTCTGTTCTACCGCGACTAACAAAATTTTACACCATTGCCAAAATGGTCGGAGACTATAATTCTATTCGTTCAATGCTATATACAGAGAAACTAGCCGGAAATACAACCGCATGTCTTGGATTCGTCTTCCAGAATGGTTTTTATATCCCTAATACAGCACTAGAAGATGACATGCGCAATCTATCTCTTAAGCCGACCTCAAAAATTCTGGCTATCTTTAGAAAGCCCACCGAAATTAATCGATATCAAGAAATATGTTACCTAGCGAAAGGAATAGACATTAATGCTATCGCCTTACCACACGATATCAAGAAATTACTTGCCATCGATTCCATAGAACACGCTGCAAAAACATTCTCTGAAACAAAAACCAGCGCCCTTCAAAAAGCTGCAGCAGTTCACAACAAGGCAAATCAAACAGTTGAATCAAAATTATTCCGGACATCTGACATTGAAATTTAACCCTTTGACAAGTAATCTGCGCTATCAAGACAAGTCTGCTACTCTGAATCTGCAGATTACTTCTCCGCTTCAAAAATTCTCTATTACCTTTCGCCTTCCGCTGTACAATCAAGTTTGCACAGCGGAAGCTTACTCTAGGGGTGGCACAGCATGTCTACGGGTATCATTTTTCTATATCAGTCGCTCTGCCTTTTTCACGTACATATTCAGAAGAACTTCCATTCAAAACATGTTCCACTATTCCTCTTGCTTTTTGAATCTTTTCTAACCTATCTTTGATTCTTGCAAGCTGTTCACCAAGAGTATTGACTTTACCGTCCTGTTCTTTTACAAGATTCATAACCTTTCCAAGATCAGCATTTATATCAATTCCCAGGCGCTCTAATTGCTCTGCCGCAAAACGAAACTCAGCCAACTCTCCACTGAATTTTTCACCGAATTTTTTTCTTGAAACGAAGTTTTGCTTCTGAAAATCCTCAAAAATTGGCCGGTACCTATGAAAAGCTATCAAGTACTTCGCTGCATTTTGATACTCTTTGTTCTTTTCACTCAACTCCTTAATGGATTCTTTCACCTCTTGCAGCCTCTCTTTTAATGTCCGGATCCTCTCATCAAAATCACCTACATCACTAATGTTCTCTTGCCGAATAAGCTGTAATGCAACTTCGAGATTCCTTAACTCCGCCCGGCTCCTCTGATTATTATAATTTCTGGCAAGCTGTGCTTCTAAGCCGATTGGTACTGTTCTGTCTCCGGAAAGACGCTGTAAGATCTTCTCCCTAGTGTAATCATCTCCTATCGTCTTTCCTCTTACCTTTGCCGCTCGTCCATTAAGGCTCTTCACCCCTATTTTATGAAATGTGATATGTTTTCCTTCTAAAACTTCAACCCCTTCTTTCATCAATTCTTCTTTAAACTCTTGATAAGTTCTACTCTTTTTCACTGCCTCATCTATGCTATTCTTTATCTGAAGTTTCCATGAGGTTCCATTTTTAATTTGTTCCCATTCATAATGTGAAATTCTATTTTTGAATTGAGGATTAGATATAACACTTAACCCGTGATCCATACAAATTCTATCACTTACTTCTCGTAACTTCTTCGCAATTTTGTAGTTGTTGAATTTCTTGTAATCGTAGAATGAAACCGCATTAAAAATAATATGATTGTGAATGTGTCCTTTATCTACATGTGTGCTTACAACGTACTCATACTTTCCTTCAAGAATTTCATCTGCCCATCTTTCCCAATCATATGGGCTTCCTCTGGAGTAATCGTATCATTCGGAGAAAAGCTCTGAATCATATGATAAGCTAGATTTTCTGATCCTCCTGTATTAGTGTAGTCACCTTTCATTTCTCTTCCAAGAATTGCTGTCATCCTAAATTCAAGTGCTGCTGTATATGGATCAACATTATATCCTGATATTAAAACTTGTCCTTCTGTTTTCTCAGGATCTTCTATATAATCAATCGCTCTATTAAGTGTTGACTTTATTCCGTGAATTCTTGTGTACGCCATAGCAAAAACCTCTATCAATCTATCATCTTTACAAGTCGCTCTATACAGGCACGCCTTACATTCCTGTAATATACTTGTAATGCTTTTACATCATCTAGATATATACTTCTTGTCTCATTTGCTCTTAGTGCAATTTGATTTATACTCCTTGCTAAATTAGAAAGCTCCTTTGTAAGGGATTTGATTTCACTGAAATCTCTTCTAATGACATAACCATCAATTAACATTTTTCTTGAATACAAAGAAAAGTTAGTTGTCCCTGCTTGTAGCATCTTTTCGTAGATCAACTTCCTTTCCTCATCTGTAACCATAAGTCTCAATGTAATCTTTCTCTCTCTCTATTTGCCATCATCATCATCCTTTCTTCAATTGAATTTCTGTTATTCGAGTCTTTGACTTTTTTGATTTTTGATTTGGGGTTTGGGGCTTGCACCAAAATAATTTAGATGGCAACATACTTGACATCTAAATTGGAAGTGTGGCTACACTTCCTTTGCTTGCTGTAATTCGCTCCTCATCTGTTTTTGGCTTGAAGCTTCATATTGATTCTGATAAATACATGGTAATGTTATTTTAAGAGATTTGCAAGAAAAAGAGAAGCCTATTTCTTTGGCTTCTCTTTTCTTGCAAATCTCTTTCTAGTATTCTTACTTTTACAAGATACCTTCAATTTTCATTTTCTCAATATACTGATTCAAAGCCTCTCTTACAATCGAAGATTTGTCTGTCTTCCGCTTAATTGCCACAAAGGCGATACTCATGTTCTGCTCTTCCGTTATGTAAAACCCTACTTGACGTGTTTTTACCTTTTCTACTTCTAATCCATCTCTTTCGATTCTGCTATCATCTGTGCCCGGAAGTGTTTCTTTTCTCCGAATATCAGAAATAAATTGCTTTGCGGTCTCAGAAACATCAAATCTAGATTTACTCATCATTTCTCCTCTCTCAAGAATTCATCCAGGAAATCTTGATAATCCTTTGAAACATTGTTGTTTTCGTCGTAAGTGTAAACATCAAGCTTGTTCGCTTTTGCCTCATCAACAACAACAGAACTACGTATAAAGGTTTGAAAAACTCTCGACTCGATTTGTTCAGCTACTGCCTCAGCAAGCTCTCGTATTCCTCTCTCTATATTTGCTCTCGGATTATACCTTGTCAATAGAATTCCACGAACCTTCAAATCTGGATTTCCATATTCTCTTGCTAAATTAACACTGGTGAGAAGATTAATAATCCCTTTTACTCCGTCAAAACCACAGGCCGGTATAATCACTTCATCTGCTGAAAAAAAAGCATTTGTCGTCATTATACCTAAAGTTGGAGGTGTGTCCAATAAGATAAAATCATACTCATCTATTATCTCATTAAGTGCCTTCTTTAATTTATATTCTCTTCCAGTTTGAACGAATTCCATATCCGCGCTTGCCAAGGCGAGATCAGCTGGTAGCAAATCAAATACGCTAAATCTTTGAATGGCTTCTGAGGCTGATGCAACTCCCTTAAGGACATCATATGTTGTTGCAAGTCCCTCAGTTCTAGCACCAATATTTGTTGTAAGATTTCCCTGTGCATCTAAATCAACGGCAAGAACTTTATATCCTTTGCGCTTTAAGCCTGCAGCCATTGAAACCGCCGTAGTGGTTTTCGCTACCCCACCTTTTTGATTTGCAATTGCAATTACCCTTGCCATACAGCTCCTCCTAAAGACAACAAAAGCATTTAATGTTAAAACGATTTAATGTTGACTTCAACATATTATAATAACAAATAATTTAGATGTCAAGATGTTTAGATGGTATATGTTTTAGTGATTGAATGTTCATAATGTTCTGGTTGTTGGGCAACTGATCCCCCACGGACGCGCTAAGGCGCGTCTAGCGTGGGGCGCTGCCGCGCGTGCTAATGCACGCGAGAATCGGCAGCGATTTACAACCTTGATGGTAACTTGGATTATTATTCCGGATATCCGACTAGTACTCTGTAGTCAACTCCGCTGATCGGAATCTTCTGCATGAATAACCCTTTACAAAGAAATCGTTATTGCCTTTATCCTCCGCCGTTCATCGCGTGCATTAGCACGCGCGGCGGAGGCCTGCGATAGACGCGCCTTAGCGCGTCCGCAGGGGATAGGCATTTTTGAACTCTCTTTCCTTCTCCTTGATAGATAGATAGATTATCTTGATTTTATCCTGATTTTATCTTGATTTAGCAGAAGAAAACCCCTTTGTTTATATGGAGTTGCAGCTTTAAACAACATAGACTTTTCCGACAAACAACATAGACTTTTCCGACAAACAACATAGACTTTTCCGTTAAACAACATAGACTTTTCCGTTAAACAACATAGACTTTTCCGACATACAACATATTTTTAAATTGATAAAAAATGTTGTATGTGGTAAGATTAAGCTATCACTTAAGAGAGAAGAGAGAAGAGAGAAGAGAGAAGAGAGGTGATTAAAATGCCAAAAAGAAAAAGTTTACCGGCTATAGGGTATCAGAGCCTTGGAGCGAATTCAGCGTCACATGTGATTCAGAAGTCTAATCCTCTCCTTACGCTATCCGAAACAAACTTGACACTTCCGGAGTTTAAAATCTTAGATGCGTACTTAGCTAGAATTAACAGCCATAATCCGGAAAAGCGTCTTGTAGAGTTTGAAAAAGGGATGATCGAACGATGTTTAGATGTTACACAAATTAAGTCTCATGATCTTGAAAAGAGAATCAACAACCTTTTTCAGGTGGTCACAATTAGAGATCAAGATAAAATTGAGGGATTCACTAAAATCGCACTCTTTGAGAAGGCAAGGTGCTATCAGGATAAAGATGGCCTATGGAAAGTAGAGCTTTCTTGCTCTCAGGCAGCTATGGAATATGTTTTTAACATTGAAAACATAGGCTATTTGAGATATAGGTTGAAAAATGTTGTAAATCTTACATCTAGATATAGCTATGTGCTCTATTTGTATTTAGAGCAAAATCGAAAGATGCATTTGCAATGGGAAGTGGAAGTAGATGAGTTGAAGAGTATTCTGAGATGTACAGCAGAAACTTACAAGTCATACTATCGATTTAATGATCTGATTTGAGGAAATGCCACACCGAAATAACTCAAAAGACCCAGTGCGAGTTCAGCTATACGTCAATTAGAAAGGGCAGAAGTGTTAAGAGGATCCGTTTCAGCTTGAAATCAAATGCCAGCACTCCGGAATTTGTCGAAGTAGAGGAGAAAGCATTTGAACAAGGAAGTGATATTACTGATCTGTTTAGGGAGGCATGTTGCCCTTACGGAACATCGGAGAGCGAGTTCAATCGAACAGAGATACAAGAAATAATAGCAGTTCTAGTCAATGTTCCAGAGCATTTATTACCGTCTAATGCTGCTTCTGATAGTCTTGATATTCGGAGATACCATTATTTAGCAGAAAAATACGCCAAAATGAGACGGATTTCTGAGAGAGAGAAAATCAGGAACAGGGTTTCATATCTAGTCTCTATGATAAAATCTGATTGCGGAAGATGATTGACCGAGACAAGTCAAAGTGCTAATATGTGTTTATAAAACGAGCGTTTTGCGTAGATAGAAGGAAAGGGGGGGCGTATGGCAGCAGAACTTGGTGAACAGGCGGCAATGGTCATGGTCAAGGTGGGATCCGAAATAACACTGACGATATTGAAGTCAATTGTCCAAAAGCTTATAGAGAATAATAATGAACATAAGCATGGGGAACAAAGTATGAAGGCCCTTAATATGCAAGGGAAGAAGCTGGATCATGTTGAGTTGCCTGGACAGGACATAAAAAGTTTCCGGAGAGCCCTCAAAAAGTATGCTGTAGATTTTTCAGTAATGCGTGATAGAGTTTCGGGTACGTATTCAGTTTTTTTTAAAGGACAGGACACGGATCGCATTTATGCAGGATTAAAGAGTGTCTTGAAAGAGGCTGTAACACAAAAGGAAGAAAAGAGGCATATCAAAGATGTTATTGACCGAGCCTCTAAAAGAGCAGAAGAGGTTTCTTCACAGCAGAAACTCCCACCAGTAAAAGAACGAATCACAGAGATGGCAAGATGAAGACAAACAACCTCGGACTTTGTGGAACAAC
>BNJV01002389.1_pt1 | contig 19217 bp, 28 predicted proteins | sample 8540591 | NCBI WGS metagenome assembly BNJV01 (sample SAMD00202457, study PRJDB9452) | human saliva metagenome | host: Homo sapiens
CAACGCGCGCGCGCAACGTGGGTAACGGCACGCAACAAAGCAACGCAACAACGCACCGCGGCAAGCGGCACCGCACCAACGCAACACACACTTATATTTATAATTTACGGTAAAATTTGAACTAACGTCAAAAGGATAAATTTTATTCTATCGCGAATCTTCTGCAGAATCACTTCACCGTTTGCCCATAAATATTTTGAGAAATCAAATGAACTTAATAATTGTATCGTACCGTTAATGGTTAAGGTTTGCTGTTTGCTACGCCGTTGCACCCGCCTGATTTTAATCCGCACTTTCACCGCATAAACCCCTTTACTGGTCTACTTGGCGATGTGGGCGAACATCTGCGGTAGTGGAAACCAACAGTGGCCGACTTATTACTGTGGATCACTCGACCAAAAATACGATAAGGTTTACCATAAATTTTCTGCATGCTGTAAATCATCTTTAGCCAACGCTTCACGGATAGCAGTACTACTAATACGTAACCTGTCTAAACAGAAGGAGTGGCTGTCTTCAACTTCAAAACCAAACTGTTTTCCATTATGACGCAACGCTGCACCAAATTTGAAATCATCACCGATACTGAGAAACTTCATATTTAATTTGCGTACAAGCCAATCTTCAATAAATTGTTCTGTGGGAAGGATTGTTATATAACAATTTCATGTGACGATGACCACATCCACCCGCTTTGAGCTAACAATGTAACTTATTCTAACTCATTAAGCGCAATTATCATAAATATCGCGTTGGTACTGGTGCCATGTGTTCAGCGTATCTGCTTCTTATGAAGATGACGAAAGTTCACGAGCCCCTGAAGCATTCTGATATTTGAGAGAACTTAATGTTTTGTCAGTAAATGGTGTTTTATGAACACCGAAGAGCACCAATACGCCCAAAATAAATGACCGCTGCCAGCCTGTTCAACTAAACCAGCAGACATGCATTAAAATGTCATGGCTGCCATTTCTTGAATCGAGGTTATACCCAAACCAAACTGCCTATGGCTATACAGCCAAAACTTTCAGAAAAGGAGCAATTATGTAGAAAATGATATATCCTTCATGTCCACGATAAAGAAAATGGATGGCACAATCGCTAACCCCATATAATCTAAATCCACACAAAAGCCCATATTGCTCACTATAAAGGATGATCCTGATTAACGGTTTTGGTATCTTGACGCGCATACAGCTACATTAGCCAAGATCTTAATCAGCATAAAGCTACAAACTGGTGCATTAACGCCCATAAAGAATAAGAGGCTGCATGTACATCTGTTAAGCGTAAATTGCCACGCATAAATACCAGTAATATTAAGGCTTAACACGGCATTGCTTCAATTGCGGCAGGCACGCTGAGTATCAAAATCATTCGTACGCCCTTATCCAGTGTGGCTACGAAAATCAACCGCACTTTGGGAAGAATTATCTTCTCGATTCATGATGGCGAGTGCGTCGGTAAAACTGTTGCGGAAACGTATCACCAAATAGCCCAAGTGGAAACCTAATAAACGATCAGAATACAAAGCCAACCAATGATCCTGGCTAAGAAACTGGCATGACTGTATCAAGCAAATAAGTTATTTGACTTATGAAACTCCTGAACAAGGCAGGAATCATCAATCGACGGATTTGGCTACCCCTTCATCATGCCATGCCCATTTTGGTTTACGAGCAAGCCCGCTTCAAGAAAGGACTTTGAAATAAAAATTGTAATAAACTGACCCAAGAAGATCCTGATAGCAAGGGCAAGATCGGGATTGGTCTAACCAGTAAGGAAAAGTGCGGTTGCAATCATGGCAATATTTAACAAAACAGGCGAAAAACGACATATCACACCAAATTTGCCTATCGTGAGCTTTGTAAATGCGCCTGAAAGTGCCACAAAGGTGACAAACTATAAAATAAGTGAAAAGTAATTTTAAGAGTAAAGAGGCTTGTTCAAATTTGTGTATCGGGTCCAGTTTATTTAGGCCAATCGGTAAACCAGCCCATCCTGGAAGATCGCCAGCCACAACAGGTGATCCCACCCATAGTGCGGCAGACAATACTCCAACTACTAGCGCGTGGCCCGGGACATACTTTCCCCGATAAATTCTCATGCTCTTAGAAGATCGTCTGATTTTATATTCACAACACAGGACAAAAAGTTTATAAAAATGCCCTTCCGGCAAATAAACGACGCAAAGTTTGGATATTGGTTGAAAGAAGACGTCCATGTTGCACCAGCACTGATTAAATGGGTGAACACTTACATCATGACTAACCACACATGGATAGCCGTTAATGTCAATCCTACCACATAATGGATTTAAAAGTCGTTACCAAATAGGGTCTTTTGTAAAAATTACCTGAATTGTATAGGAATTTTGCCATACCCACCAAAAAACGATAAAACCAGAAATGTTTGCACAGAAAGCTAAATAACGATGCTTACTTGCCAGCCTCACTGAAAACAATACAAACGTTATTCATTGACAAAAGTATAAAAATCGTGGCATATTCTACGCCCTGTTTTGTCATAATCATCTAACAGAAATTGTGGAGCTGAACCCGCCACAACAAGTCAGCAAGGTTCAACTGCTGCCAACACAACGGGCAAGCCACGCCCATGATGCAAGACTTAAAAAGATGCTCAAGTAGCAGGTGAAAAGCATGAAGTGTTGAAATGCAAAAAAGTTGTTGACCGTATGGCTTCTGCACAAACCACTAACAAAGCGCAAACCATGCCTAAATTATTGCTCAACCAAAAATTAGCGTAATTGAAGCATTCAAACAGCTTAAAATAAATGCACTTTGCGTGGTTTTGCTTGCTGCAAACCATCCATAATGAGCCATTCCCTAACCTGTAAACTACCCTCAGAACTAAAATGAATTAAACATCAAAATTAAAATCGATCCGAATTAATATCAAAAGAATTAGCAAAATATGGTAACCCATCCCAAGCAGAGACTACATTCTGCAAATCATCCGTGAAAATAATGCCCGGATGAGTTTGTGGGAAGAAATTGACCGCATCACCAAAAGTGAGGAAACAACAAGAAGTTGATGCACAAAAGGCCAGCCATGAGAATGATGGAGTTTAGCTGTTTGAAACGTAAAACCAGTCGAAAACAGATTTATTCAAAGGCATGGTCATTGGCCATCGCGAAGGGGCTATGGCTTATGTCGGGTAAAAAGAGATCTTTATTCCCGTAATCACCAAATGCAACGTAATGCATGGTGATGTATTGGCAACCTCGCCGGGCTTGGATTGTCGTGGTCTACGCGGAAGTCCGTATTGTTCGCGTACTTGGAAAGTCGTAAAACAAATTGTCACGTTTCTCTCTAGAAAATGGCTTTAGCTGTGGTGTCTGATGACGGTCGTATCGACGAGATATTTTAGTCCCCAATGCATCACCGCAATGGGGCACTGAATGGGACAAGTTGTCGCGGGTTGAATCTGGTCAGAACGCTTCCGCCTCCCTTTACTCAACCAGCGTTGGCATCATCACGAAAATTCCCGTGACATGTATGGCAAAAGGGATGGAAGTGGAGATTGCCTCGTAATCGCGACATTCCTCACACCAAATTCCCTAAGCGCGGTCGAAAAATACGTTATTTCACGGAAGAAGCGCCTGAAGCTATGCAAAAGGTCTGCAGGGATTTACGCACTCTGCCCACTGGTGACCATTGCATGGCGAAGATGCACTGCGATTTGATTGAGGCCGGATATTGCGGTGCGGTGAAAGGCTGGAAACTTTGGCGGCGATTGCCGACGTCAGCTATTATGTGCGTTTACGTTCTGCATATTAGAGGCTGAAGCTGTAACCGACTTTGGTAAACCTGCTGCACTTTCCAACCGCCGTACGCAGCGCTAATGCCAGTCGATTTTATCCAATCGATCGTGTTCTACGGAATCCACAAGTTGATCGCTTGTGTATGCGTGGTGAAATGCACATTTCGCTGCAGGCGTAAACTCATACGGATCGTCGTTTTAAGCAGCGGTAATGAACTCATGTCGCTAACGTTTAACGCTATAGCCGAAAGTCGCCGTCACTTTTAGTACGCGATGATGAGCCTCTCATGTTATCATATCCGTTATCGTGCGGCTAAAACACATCGAAGAATTGCATCATCCTATCTAGCGTTACCCAATGCACGCAAACGAAACGTGGTGCCACCGATTTTGAAATCCATCGAAACTAAATTTATTTTCAATGCCATGGGACTGAAATTGATCGCATTGCTCGTTAGTGCGAGCCGATGCGCACAAAATCATTGAAGAATGGCGATTCTCGCAACATTGCAGCGGCAAACTTTATGGAAAAGCATGAAAGAGCTCCTGCACTTCATCGCATTCATGTTACACCGACGAAGCAAAACTGACGTCTTTCCGTGCGTTTCTTTAGCGAATGTGAAGTTTAAGCCTCCTGAGGTGCGGCATGAAACCGACCACAAAAAGATGAAAATGATGCAGAGCGAGTAAAGATCGCCCGGATCACGAACTCTATTCAAACCATGTTGCTCCGTTCATTAAAGCCAAGCGGTTTATCATGCGGATAATATCGGCCACTTTGGTTTGGCGTTAGAAGAATATGCACACTTCACTTCCCCGATTCGTCGTTATCCAGATTTAACCCTGCATCGTGGGATTAAGTATTTAGTTAGCGAAAGAAAAAGGTGCTAACTGTAAAAACCACAGATACGGGCGGCTATCATTATTCTTTGATGAAATGGATTTGATTAGTGATCACCGCTCGATGACCGAACGTTGTGCCGATGATGCCACTCGCGAAGTAGCAGATTGGCTGAAATGTGAATATATGCAAGATCACGTGGGCGCTGAATTTAGCGGAGTGATTCATCTGTAACGGGCTTTGGCTTATTCGTACGTTTATGATTTATTCATTGACGGCTTAGTCCATATTTCTCCACTTTAGATAACGACTACTATCAATTTGATGCGGCAAAACAACGTTTAATCGGTGAAAATAGTGGTATGATTTATCGCCTTGGCGATAAAGTCAAAAATCAGTGGTCACCGTTCATTTAGAACAAAAATGGTAGATTTTCAGTTTAGTCGAAAGTGCCGAAAACCACGTCGTGTTGGCAAAACGGCAAAACGAAAAGCGAGTCTTAAGGAACTGCCACCTAAAGGCGTCAAAGAAAACGTAAAAAGTGCGGTCAAAATAAAAAGATGTTTCGAAGAAACCGACTAGAAACGGAAGAAATAATATTTTTACCAATTCTCCCTGGCCTCTCGTTGCTAAAGGGAGGGATAGTGACAAAAATAATAAACAAGAGAACCCTATGTCAGAAAATATCTATGGTATCCATGCTGTAAAACAGCATTTTAGCAAATAGCCCTGAACGTTTAATTGAAGTATTTTGTGCTGAAAGGCCGTGAAGATAAACGCCTGCAACCGTTACTTAATGAGCTCTATGCTTTAGGCATTGCGGTGCAATTTGTAAACCGTCAAACATTAGATAAAAAATCCAATGGTGAAGTGCATCAAGGAGTGATTGCGCGTGTGCAAGAAGCCAAAAGAGCTGAATGAACATGATCGGATGAACTTACTCGTAAACAAAAATCCACTTTTATTAGTGCTTGATGGAGTGACGGATCCCCATAACCTAGGAGCCTGTTTACGTACTGCGGATGCAGCTGGTGTGAGTGCTGTTATCGTACCAAAAGATAAATCCGCTCAGCTCACTTCTATTGCACGTAAAGTGGCTTGCGGTGCTGCGGAGACTGTGCCATTAATTCGTGTTACTAACTTAGCGCGTACTTTGCGAGATCTACAACAAAACCATAATATTTGGGTGGTGGGTACAGCTGGCGAAGCAACAGAAACCATTTACCAAAGTAAACTCACAGGTTCTCTTGCCCTAGTAATGGGAGCCGAAGGTGAAGGCATGCGTCGCCTTACTCGTGAGCATTGTGATCAACTAATTAGTATTCCAATGGCGGGATCAGTTTCATCCCTCAACGTTTCCGTTGCGACGGGCGTATGTTTATTTGAAATTGTGAGACAACGCCTTGCAGCTAAAAACGCGTGAAAAATCGACCGCACTTTTGATATAAAAATGCCGATAAATCATTATCGGCATTTTTATTACTTTGAAATGGTTTTCCCAAATATCATGGAAAGCACTAAAGTACATAATGCAGGCACCAACCAAGCTAATCCTTGTGAGTAAAGCGGGAAATGCGTCATGATTTGATGTAACCCTTCCGGCAACATATCTAAGTTTTTCAAGCTATCAATCAAACTAAAACAAACCGTCACAAAAATAGTGGTGTAATAGCTCAATCGAATAGAAGGCAATTTATTACGCACAAGCTGTAAAACTACCAACATAATCGCCATCGGATAAATCAAGAATAATGCTGGAATCGTGACACGGAGTAATTTTGTTAAGCCATATTGTGAAATGATTGTCGTCATTGCGAGTGAAGAAAACAATCCAGAATGGATAAGAAAAACGTGTCGAAAAACTTGGAGAAATAATCACCACAAGCACTGGTTACGCCCACTAATGTAGTTAAGCTTGCTAAAGTGATAATACCCGCCATAATCCAGGTTCCCGCCGTGCCGAATAAAACTATTCACATAACGAGAAAAATTTGTCCGCCATTTGTTGCGCCTTGTGCCACAGCATCAGAAGTCGCCCCCTAAGTAGAATAAAGAAAAGTATAAACAACCTAATAAAACGACGGAGACAAAACCGGCTGAAAATCGTATATTGAATAATCTTTTGTGGATTGGTCACATTTTTGCAGATAATGCCCGTGCAACAATACCACCAAAAGCAATCGCGGCCAGTACATCCATCGTTTGATAACCACTAATTAATCCTGTAGTTAATGCTGAATTCTCGGCATACGCCTGCGATGGGGCTACAATCTCAGAAAGAGGTGAAACAAAAACCGTGATCCCAACAACGAGTAATAATACCAACAATGCTGGCGTCATCACTTCACCCACCGTTGAAATAATGGTACTTGGGCGAATCATGAATCCCATCGCGATAATATTAAAGATCACAGAGAAAATAAGACGTGTCGTCGCACTATCTTCAACGAACCCCAATGGTAACCATGCCATTTCATAAGCGACATTGGTAATTCGAGGCATTGCAAAGGTTGAACCGATGACTAAATAAAGAATGGTTAAAAAGGATACGCCTGCCCACTTGGGTAAGTCCTTAGTCAGTTCTTCGCCACGTCCTAACACTGACACCACAACCAATGTAATAAATGGCATGAGTACGCCTGTTATCACAAACCCTAGCGAAGCCGTTGCCCAATGGTTACCTGCGGAGTACCCCTCCATCGGTGGGAAAATAATATTTCCTGCGCCTAAAAATAAAGCAAAAATCATCATACCCTAATACGATGATGTCTTTTTGAAAAACATAAGTATTCTCGAATAAATAAATTTTAAGAATTTTACTATTAAATTGTTTTTGTTCCAAAAATGAAAATAAATTTTGTGAAATCAGATCACGAAATCTATCACATTCCGATTAAATCACATTATCCACCGCCTATTTTCCCTAAATTAGTAAATTTGTGATAGTATCCAAGCTTTTATTATTTTTATTACTTTTTAGGAGAAAATGAATGAATAAACTGAGTTTTGACTCAACAAATTCAGCGTTTTTTTAAAAATTAGAATCAGCTGGCGGAATTTTATTACTTTTCTCAGCGGTAGTCGCAATGCTATTAGCCAACTCACCGCTTAATCAAACCTATAATGACTTTTTAAATTTACCAGTCAGCATTCAAGTAGGATCTTTTTCCATTGATAAAAACCTTAATCCACTGGATTAACGATGGTTTTTATGGCGGTATTCTTTGTTTTAGTGGGAATGGAAGTCAAAAAAGAATTATTTGAAGGCTCCCTTTCAAGCTATCAACAAGCGATTTTCCCTGCTATTGCAGCGGTGGGGGGAATGATCATTCCTGCCTTAGTTTATGTATTTATCGCCCAACACGATCCCGCTTTAGCCGATGGCTGGGCTATCCCAATGGCAACAGACATTGCCTTTGCTCTTGGTATCATGGCGTTATTAAGTAAACAAGTGCCACTCCCACTAAAAATCTTTTTACTTGCTTTAGCGATTATTGATGACTTAGGCGCCATTGTCGTTATTGCACTGTTTTTCTCACACGGATTAAGTGTACAAGCACTTATCTTTGCTGCGGTTGCTATTGTTGTACTTATCGCATTAAACCGCTTTAAAGTGACCGCACTTTGTGCCTATATGGTAGTGGGAACAATCTTATGGGCTTCGGTATTAAAATCAGGCGTACACGCTACCCTTGCTGGCGTTATCATCGGGTTTTGTATTCCATTGAAAGGTAAAAATGGCGAAACACCATTACACGACTTTGAGCATATTCTTGCCCCTTGGTCATCCTTTGTTATCTTGCCATTATTTGCGTTTGGCAATGCGGGTGTAAGCTTCGATGGCATTGATCTCAGCATGCTGACATCACCATTATTGCTCGCAATTTCTCTTGGCTTAATTATCGGAAAACCTCTGGGTGTATTTGGTTTCAGTTATCTTTCCGTAAAACTTGGCATTGCAAAACTTCCACAAGGCATCAACTTCAAACAAATTTTTGCCGTAGCGATTTTATGCGGTATCGGCTTCACCATGTCAATGTTCTTAGCCAGCCTTGCCTTCAATGCTGATGCCGGTGAAAGCATTAACTCCCTTTCTCGATTAGGGATCTTATTAGGCTCCACTGTTTCTGCGATTGTGGGGTATATGGCGTTGAAAGTGACTACTGCGAAAAATAAAGGGTAATCAAAAACGATGGAAAAACTAACCTGTTATGTTATTTATGCTTCTGAAAAAATAGAGGGACTAAGCCAATTTTTACATTGCTCCACTGACTCATGTTATTCCTATTCCTGCAGTAACTAAAGAACAGGTTAGCTTACTCTGGTAATTCTTCAGCCTTATTTAATTTAAAGAAAGGAAGAACTACTTGATCGCACTCCCACAACAAAGAATCGCCCATACGCTATCTCATATTCAGTGCTGGAAAGCTATTACTGAAAAATGAACAGCTACAAGATAATGATTTTGCTTTAATTGCTGAAAGTGAAATACACCCTGTTGAAAAACTTCATTACGCATGCTATCCATTATGCCAATAAATATTCCTCTTATGGAATTATCAAATTACAGCATGATGGTGAGGGTCGTTCTGGAGAGCGTTTATTTCAAGATAGTGATGAGCCTTATGCTTTTAATTTATGGCGATATTAACCAATACAACTATGGTTGTTCGCTTTATCTCATCCGCAAAAATGTCGCAAAAAATTGACCGCACTTTTAAGTGAAACAAAACCCTACTGGCTTGCAGATCAATTCACCGTGTTCCATGAACCTCAAAAATATTGCTCAATCCTGTTATCTATTGGGGAAACCCTACCTCAAATAGACAAGATAAGATTGAAAAATCCGCTGTTTAGTATCATTGTGCCAATTTATAATGTTGAACGCTACCTCGAGCAATGTATTGAATCTGTCTTAGCACAAGATTATCAGAATTATGAACTGATTCTAGTTGATGATGGTTCGCCTGATAACTCCATCGATATCTGCACTAAATATGCAAAAACAATATCTCTAATCATCGTTTTTATCCATAAAATTAACGGTGGACTATCTGATGCAAGAAACGCAGGTATTAAACTTGCTCGTGGCGAGTACTAATGTTTTTAGATAGTGATGATTATTGGGAAGGAACAAGTATTCTTTTCTGATCTTTCTAAGATTTCAGAAGAAAATCCTGATCTTATTATTTATGATCCTCACTTTCAGATACAAAAGATAACAAAAAGAATATTACCTAATTTCTAAAGAGGGGCTAACAGGCGATTATATTGTTGACTTTTTATACTTTAACTAGCAGAAACATATTTAGACCTTCCGCAGTGTAATAAGGTCGTCAAAAAGAAAAATCATCATGGATAATCAACTCTTTTTCCAAAAAGGAAAAACCATGAAGATTTAGATTGAGCTTTAATCTCGCTCCATACATTTCAAGCTATGCACTATAGTGACAGCTATTTTCTACATATATAGAGCTAAGCTGACTTGGTTCAATCACTGAGTTTGTCAAACCTAAAAATACTAAAGATTTAATAGATATTGTGCTTGAAAAAGCTACAAATGATATATATGCATGACTCTTTATCTAAAGGTTCATATCAATACTTAGTTAAACAAAGCAATTCGTTTATGATCTTTCACATTATTATCTGAAGAACATATATATATGAAAATAATTATCATGAATTAAAAGAAAATCATTAGAAGATATTGATAAATAAAATGACATATTATCCCTTAGCACTTGATAAGGATTTTTGCTAATTTAACTAAGAGAATAATCGTTTCAGCGCCCTTCTCATACAAATAAATACTCATTGGATTTGTCGGTAATAGAGAATCCAAATATTCATTGGCTCTTTTCATATTCTTCATGATGCTTTATCATGATTATCAATCACATCTAATAACATTCTTTTGCACCTTCAAAGGCATCGAATTGATCATAATAGTAACCTACACCTTTTCGGAATCAGTTTTTGAATTATGAATAAATGGATACATATAAAAGCATCGTTATAGCATAATTCAAACCATTTTCCCACTGATGGCTGAAGCACAATATCGACATAACGAGCTAAAAAGTCTGGCATTTGGTAACGACCTTCCACTGTCATTATGCCGTCTTTTCACAAGATCGGTTCGTCAATAAAAATTAAAGAATGTTGGATTATCTTTTATCATAAGTATTACACATATAAACATTCTTAATTTTTCTGGTGCTTCTCTCATATGCTTGTTCAGCGATAAGAATTGGCGTAAAGCTTGTTTTCACCACGTTAATATTCGCTTCGAAAAAGATGCAATTCGTTTTGCCTTCTGATCTGAATTAGGTTTATAGCCAAATTCTAAATCATTCTGCTCTCTAATGTGTTTAATAACTTGATCACAAAATACTGGTGACCAAATTGCAGGTCACAACATAAGCTAGGACAACGATACATGATCGAAAAATAAGATTTACAGGTATTTTCATGTTGTGGAATCATCCAAACTGCATCAAATAACGTACTATTAAATACTCGAGTTGCCTCTTTATTAAAAAGGAAAATTTTCCATATCCATAATGAAATCATTCCCCATTTTATAGCAAGCAACTTTACCACCATGCTTGTGCATACGGCTTCAACTTGATGAGGTTCAATAACTAATGTACCTTCAATCAATACATCTAATTGATCAATGACATCTTCAACATAAGCATATTTAAGGTTCAATCCATCTAACATAAAACCGCTGGGAGGGTTGTTCGCTTTTCTGGTCCCCAAGACACTAAAACCACATCATCTACAGATATCTGAATGTTGAAATAAAATGATAAAGATGAATCACGTTTTGGTTCGCACCATTTGCCCAAATATCTGTGACCTTAGACTCTAAATTAAAGGTGATCCCAATTTTTATATTTACATAATTCTTTTCCTTTTTATTATTTAAATCATCTAAAAGTGCGGTCAAAAATAAACTTATTTTCAAATAACTTAATATTAAAAATCACTCGGATATTCCTACCCGAGTGATTTATCTAGTTTAGTCGATCATTACCATTGATAACCCACACCGGCACCAACATTATAATCACCTTGTGTAGTTGCTGCACCACTCACTTTAAAGATAACTTTATTGTTATCACTCGCACGTGAGTAACCCTACTGCAACAGCACTCTTCACTTTGTAGTTACCTACTCCAAGGCCTACCATTGAACCACCTGGTTTAGTCACTTATGGAATATTCGCTGCGGCGGTTGCCCCTGCGATACCACCACGAAGTTTCTTATCAGTTTTTCTTCAATTCGCTACGAACTGCTCCGACAGAACGATCAACATATTGTTTATTCGTCGCATCCGTAGCACGGACCGGATCTGCCACATTAGTGATTCGGCGTTCATAACCAACTGAACCAACTGAAACGGTATTTGCTTCATTTGCTACAGAGCCTTGACCTAACGCCACAGAGTTAGTTGCCGTCGCTCCGCGCCTTGACCCACAGCTGTTGAGTTTTTACCTGAAGCTTGTGAGTTATTGCTCAACGCAGTGCCATTCTCGCCACTTGCATTTGCACCATAGCCAACAGCTGTTGCATCTTTACCTTTCGCTTTCGCATCTATCACGTTTGCTGGTGTTATCTGCTGCAAATGCTGTTTTGCCATCTTTACTGATCAAGCCTGAGTCTTCAATACGTTTCGCTGAGCTTTTCCGCCGCAGTTGCAGAAGAACGCCGCAGTTGCTGATGAACCCGCTGCTGTTGCTGAGCTTTCAGCCGCTGTAGCTGATGGGCCCGCTGCTGTCGCTGAAGAACCCGCAGCTGTTGCAGATGAACCCGCAGCTGTTGCTGATGAACCTGCTGCGGTTGCTGAGCTTTCAGCCGCCGCTGCAGATGAACCCGCTGCTGTTGCTGAGCTCAGCTGCCGTTGCTGATGAACCCGCCGCCGTTGCAGAAGAACCCGCCGCTGTTGCAGATGAGCCTGCTGCGGTCGCTGAAGAACCCGCTGCTGTTGCTGAAGAACCCGCTGCTGTTGCTGAACTTTCAGCCGCTGCAGTTGATGAACCAGCAGCCGTTGCTGAAAGAGCCCGCTGCAGTCGCTGAAGAACCTGCTGCGGTTGCTGAGCTTTCAGCTGCCGTTGCCGAGATGAACCCGCTGCGGTCGCTGAAGAGCCCGCTGCTGTTGCTGAAGAACCCGCTGCAGTCGCTGATGAGCCTGCTGCAGTTGCTGAAGAACCCGCTGCGGTTGCTGATGAGCCAGCTGCAGTCGCTGATGAGCCCGCTGCAGTTGCTGAACTTTCAGCCGCTGTAGCTGATGAGCCAGCCGCTGTTGCAGAAGAACCTGCTGCAGTCGCTGAAGAACCTGCTGCGTTGCTGATGAGCCAGCCGCTGTTGCTGATGAACCCAGCTGCTGTCGCTGAAGAACCCGCAGCTGGTGCTGATGAACCTGCTGCAGTTGCTGAGGCTTTCAGCTGCCGTTGCAGATGAGCCTGCCGCTGTTGCTGATGAACCCTGCTGCTGTCGCTGAAGAGCCCGCTGCAGTCGCTGAACTTTCAGCCGCTGTTGCTGATGAACCTGCTGCTGTCGCTGAAGATTCCGCCGCTGTTGCAGATGAGCCTGCTGCGGTTGCAGAAGAACCCGCTGCGGTTGCTGAACTTTCAGCCGCTGTAGCTGATGAACCAGCAGCCGTTGCTGATGAGCCCGCTGCCGTTGCTGATGAGCCCGCTGCCGTTGCAGAAGAACCCGCTGCAGTCGCTGAACTTTCAGCCACTGTTGCTGATGAACCCGCCGCTGTTGCAGATGAACCTGCTGCGGTTGCTGAACTTTCAGCCGCTGTTGCTGATGAACCAGCAGCCGTTGCTGAAGAGCCCGCTACGGTCGCTGAACTTTTCAGCCGCTGTTGCTGATGAACCTGCTGCTGTCGCTGAAGATTCCGCCGCGCTGTTGCAGATGAGCCCTGCTGCGGTTGCAGAGAACCCGCTGCCGTTGCTGAACTTTCAGCTGCGGTTGCAGATGAGCCTGCCGCTGTCGCTGAAGAACCTGCTGCTGTTGCAGAAGAACCCGCAGCTGTTGCTGATGAACCTGCTGCTGTCGCTGAAGATTCCGCCGCTGTTGCAGATGAGCCTGCTGCTGTTGCAGATGAGCCCGCTGCAGTTGCTGAAGAACCCGCCGCAGTTGCTGAAGAGCCCGCTGCAGTCGCTGAACTTTCAGCAGCTGTTGCTGATGAACCTGCTGCTGTCGCTGAAGATTCCGCCGCTGTTGCAGATGAGCCTGCTGCGGTCGCTGATGAACCCGCTGCGGTTGCTGAAGATTCTGCTGCCGTTGCAGAAGAACCCGCTGCGGTTGCTGAAGATTCTGCTGCCGTTGCAGAAGAACCCGCCGCTGTTGCAGAAGAACCTGCTGCGGTTGCTGAACTTTCAGCCGCTGTTGCTGATGAGCCCGCTGCGGTCGCTGATGAACCCGCTGCGGTCGCTGATGAACCCGCTGCGGTTGCTGAAGATTCTGCTGCCGTTGCAGAAGAACCCGCCGCTGTTGCAGAAGAACCCGCCGCTGTTGCAGAAGAACCCGCAGCTGTTGCAGATGAACCTGCAGCTGTTGCTGATGAGCCCGCTGCAGTCGCTGAACTTTCAGCTGCGGTTGCTGAAGAACCTGCTGCTGTTGCAGAAGAGCCTGCTGCTGTCGCTGAACTTTCAGCCGCTGTTGCTGATGAACCCGCTGCGGTTGCTGAAGATTCTGCTGCCGTTGCAGAAGAACCCGCCGCTGTTGCAGATGAACCTGCAGCTGTTGCTGATGAGCCTGCGGTTGCAGAAGAACCCGCTGCGGTTGCTAGAACTTTCAGCCGCTGTAGCTGATGAACCAGCAGCCGTTGCTGAAGAGCCCGCTGCGGTCGCTGAACTTTCAGCCGCTGTGGCTGATGAACCAGCAGCCGCTGCTGAAGAGCCCGCTGCAGTTGCTGAAGATTCTGCTGCCGTTGCAGAAGAACCCGCCGCTGTTGCAGAAGAACCTGCTGCGGTTGCTGAACTTTCGGCCGCTGTTGCTGATGAGCCCGCTGCGGTCGCTGATGAACCCGCGCGTCGGTCGCTGGATGAACCCGCTGCGGTTGCTGAAGATTCTGCCGCCGTTGCAGAAGAACCCGCCGCTGTTGCAGAAGAACCCGCCGCTGTTGCAGAAGAACCCGCAGCTGTTGCAGATGAACCTGCAGCTGTTGCTGATGAGCCCGCTGCGGTCGTTGAACTTTCAGCTGCGGTTGCTGAAGAACCTGCTGCTGTTGCAGAAGAGCCTGCTGCTGTCGCTGAACTTTCAGCCGCTGTTGCTGAGTGAACCCGCTGCGGTTGCTGAAGATTCTGCTGCCGTTGCAGAAGAACCCGCCGCTGTTGCAGATGAACCTGCAGCTGTTGCTGATGAGCCCGCTGCGGTTGCAGAAGAACCCGCTGCGGTTGCTGAACTTTCAGCCGCTGTAGCTGATGAACCAGCAGCCGTTGCTGAAGAGCCCGCTGCAGTCGCTGAACTTTCAGCCGCTGTAGCTGATGAACCAGCAGCCGTTGCTGAAGAGCCCGCTGCGTAGTTGCTGAACTTTCAGCCGCCGTTGCAGAAGAACCCGCCGCTGTTGCAGATGAACCTGCCGCTGTTGCTGATGAGCCCGCCGCTGTTGCAGAAGAACCTGCTGCGGTTGCTGATGAGCCAGCTGCCGTTGCTGAAGAACCTGCTGCAGTTGCTGAAGAACCCGCTGCAGTTGCTGAAGAGCCCGCTGCAGTCGCTGAACTTTCAGCCGCTGTTGCTGATGAACCTGCTGTCGCTGAAGAACCCGCAGCTGTTGCAGATGAACCTGCAGCTGTTGCTGATGAACCTGCTGCAGTCGCTGAAGAACCTGCTGCGGTTGCTGAACTTTCAGCCGCTGTTTGCCGATGAACCAGCAGCTGTTGCTGATGAACCCGCTGCGGTCGCTGAAGAGCCTGCTGCGGTCGCTGATGAACCAGCAGCCGTTGCAGAAGAGCCTGCTGCTGTCGCTGATGAGCCCGCTGCGGTTGTTGATGAACCCGCAGCTGTTGCTGAAGAACCCGCTGCTGTTGCTGAGCTTTCAGCCGCTGTTGCTGAAGAGCCTGCTGCTGTTGCTGATGAGCCTGCTGTGAGTTGCTGATGAGCCCGCTGCAGTTGCTGATGAACCTGCTGCGGTCGCTGAGCTCTCTGCTGCAGTCGCTGATGAGCCTGCTGCCGTTGCTGATGAACCCGCCGCAGTTGCAGAAGAACCTGCTGCGGTTGCTGAACTTAACGCTGCTGATGCTGCGCTTGCAATTTTACTTAAATTGCTGCTAACCACTTCTGCAGCTGATGTTGCTGTTGATGCTGCAGCAGAAGCTAAAGATACAGCACTGCTTGCACTTGAAGCTGCTGTCTTAGCTGTTTCATTTGTCTGATCTGAGCTGTGTAGTCACTGCATAAAGTTGTGAACCATTGATTGCTTCTGTTGAAGTTGCGGAAATATTACCTGCTGCAACATTGATCAATTTACGCTCATCACCTACCGCACCGACGCTTACGAAACTACCTGCTCCTGCAACCGTTCCTTTGAAGCCACTATAGGTTAAATTCCCCACTGTTGCTTCAGTTACATTTTGCAATAGCATGAGAACCAGTCGTGAGTTGAATGATTACCAATACCACAGCTTCATCTAAACCCGCAGAGATATTTAGGTTATTACCCAATACGGTTGTACCATTTGATGCAATTGTATTACCGTGACCAATCACAGTATTATTTCATGTACCGTCTGCCACGTTATTCGCTACACCTACAGCAATGGTATTTTGAGTATTACCAACGAGGTTATATACCCCTAAAAGCTGTACCATTATTCACATTTTGCTAACCCAAGTACGAGCACCAACTGATGTACCATTTGTTGTGCTGTTATCCACACCTGCGTAATGACCTAATGCTGTGCCGTCATTTGTATTCGGACGAACATAACTTCTTGAACCCACAACGGTTGCATTAACAGAGTCCTTACCAGCCGCAGAGAATTGTCCCACTACAGTCGCATTCACTGAGTTTGCTTCTGCCACAGAGTTAGAACCTAACACGGTTGCATTTGTGGAGTTAGTTTGTACACTTGAGTTTTTACCAATAACAGTTGCATTCGCTGAATCTGTTGGAAACACTGCTACCTGAACCAATCACGATTGCATCTTCAGATGCAGCTGAAGACTTATATCCCATAACAATCGAACCAGCCGCGGCTGTGGTGGTGGTTGCTTCTACACCAGCTGCAATAGAATTTAAGCCTTGTGCACCACCTGCTAAACCAACTTTATCACTGTTAGATGTTAATGCATCGGTTGAACGGCAGCATTAGAACCGTTATTTACGTGGAAATAATTAGTAGTATTTAATGATTGATTTATCTGCGTTTTAACGCTGCATTCGCAGTTGTATTGGCTGCATTAGCTGTTGTGTTAGCTGTATTCGCAGTTGTATTAGCTGCGTTAGCTGTTGTGTTAGCTGTATTTGCAGTTGTATTTGCTGCGTTAGCTGTGTTAGCTGTATTTGCAGTTGTATTTGCTGCGTTAGCCGTTGTATTAGCTGTATTCGCAGTTGTATTGGCTACGTTAGCTGTTGTATTAGCTGTATCTCGCAGTTGTATTGGCTGCGTTAGCTGTTGTGTTAGCTGTATTCGCAGTTGTATTTGCGGTATTAGCTGTTGTATTGGCTAAGTTCGCAGTTGTATTCGCTTTGTTAGCCGTTGTGTTGGCTGACGTTCGCAGTCGCATTGCAGTGTTAGCCGTTATATTTGCACTGGTGTTGCGGTACTTAATGCTGCAGTTGCAGTACTTGCTGTTGTATTTAAAACGGATACAACTTGATAAAGCTGTGAACCGTTAATCGCATCGGTAGAATTTGCATCTGATTAATCCTGCTGAAACATATTGAACCTGTCTAGCTGCGGTGCTGTTACCTACTGCCAAAACAGCAGTTCCGCTCGATTTGCCATTATTACCGACTTCAACTCCACCTACTTTAATCGAAGTTAATGAATTTCTAGCGCCAGCTGTTGAGCCAGCTCCTAAAGCAACAGAATACTGAGTGGAAACATTTGCATCCATACCTAATGCAATACCTGCAACAGAATTTGCTTTTTGCTCTAGGTCCAAATTATCGCAGAGCCATTACTTGCCGATGCGCGTTACCGAATGCTAAAGAATTAATAGCTGATGCATTAGAATTAGGGCCAATAGCCACTGCATCACTCGTATCAGCTTTGTAAATCTCGACCCAAAGAAATAGAATTAGAACCGGCTTTTTGGCATTCAAACCTTGCGCATTACCGCCAGCACTGATCGCATTATAGCCAATAGCAATACTATAAGAATCTGTAGTCGATGAACCATTCACAGCAGCAAAGGAATAAACACCACTGTGCCAGCCAAATTGCTGCTACCATAAGATTCTGTTGCTGCATTCATACCTACTGCAATAGCCCCTATAGCGCAGAAGCATTAGCAGCATTACCAATAGCCAATCCAGAATCAGATGAAACCTTAGAATCTGAACCAATTGCAATGGCTTTCGCCCCCAGTCGCATTTGCATTTGCTGCAAGGGCAACCGTATTATTTCCATTTGCAACTGAACTTGTACCGTTGCGACGGCACCATTTCCGCTGCATTAGCCACCACCACCTGTTGCGATATATTTCCAATTCCATTTGCAACTGAATTTGCCCCCGTAGCTATAGCACTATTTCCAGTTGAATTAGCACTAGCCCCCACTGCAATTGTAAAACCAGAGCTCGCCTTAGCATCTGAACCAACAGCTACTGTTTTTAGTTCCTGATGCTGCTGTGGCATATACCCATAAGCTACCGAGTTTTGTCCCGCTTGCTTGTGCTTTTTGAACCCCAATTGCTGTAGTTCCAGCAGCTGTAGCTTGAGCTCTCGCCCAATCAGCTGCTGCATTACCGTTATTTGCCGTGTATTCCAGCCGAGTGCTACACTTGTGTCACCAGCCGCTTTTTGATTGCGCACCAATTGCAACAGCCCCACCAGCACTTGCATTAGCACCATTTCCTTACTTTATCGCCTCCAATAGCAATGGACTGACTATTACCAGTGGAAACACTGCATCCACAGCCAAGCCCTTGGGTAATACGCTAAATGCCACTGCTGAACCACTAGTGCCACCTATAGTATGTGCAGGACTTACAACACCTAAAGTAAATAAAGCAATACTAATTGCTGATAATTTCAATTTACCCTGACGAACCTTGTTTGTTAATGTTTCATTCGAGCCATGTCCATCAGCTGATGCCTTAGCCGCACTCACATCTAGATGCTACAACCAATGATTGGGTTGTACTGATTCCAAATTACTTTTAAAAATCTTTATTCATAAAATATAAATTCCTTGTATAAATTTAACAGGATTAAATAACACGCTTAATAAAACACACAGTAAACGTAGCCTAACAGGTTATTCTGCCTGAGGAGCCTTATAAAGGCTACCTACCTCAAACTGGTCTAACCAGTAAAAATAAAGCACAAAAATAAACCGCACTTTTTGTCTATTTTGGCATTTATATTCAAAACTACAACAAAATCCCACCTCCGCTTTG
>BNJV01001982.1_pt1 | contig 19188 bp, 23 predicted proteins | sample 8540591 | NCBI WGS metagenome assembly BNJV01 (sample SAMD00202457, study PRJDB9452) | human saliva metagenome | host: Homo sapiens
CGAGATACAATTATATCAGAAAGAGATAATTAATATTTCTATAATAAAAAGGAAGTGACTTTTTATGGCAAACCGTATCGTTTTAAATGAAGTATCTTATCATGGATTTGGAGCAATTGAATCTATTCGGGTGAAGTGGAAAAATAAATTCAAAAGGCTTTTTATTTGTACGATCTGGATTAATTAAAAGCTGAGCAGCTAAAAATTACTGATGTGCTTGATAAAGCTAATTTGGAATATTTAATATTTTCTGATGTTCAACAAAATCCTACGATTGAAAATGTAAAAGCTGGAGTTGAAAAATTTAAAGAAAGTGGTGCAGATTATATTATTGCAATTGGTGGAGGTTCTGCTATGGATTGTGCCAAAGCTGTGGCAATTATTATAAATAATCCTGAATTTTCTGATGTACGAAGTCTTGAAGGAGTTGCAGATACAAAAAATAAATGCGTTCCAATAATCGCAGTTGCAACTACAGCTGGAACAGCTGCCGAGTTACAATAAATTATGTTATAACTGATGTTAAAAAACAGAAAATTTGTCTGTGTTGACCCACACGATATGCCAATAGTTGCGATAGTTGATCCAGGAATGATGATGACAATGCCAAAAGAATTGACAGCTGCAACTGGACTTGATGCACTAACTCATGCAATCGAAGGATTTACAACAAAAGCTGCTTGGGAAATGACTGACATGTTCCATTTAAAAGCAATTGAATTAATAGCAAAATATTTGAGAAAAGCTGTGGAAAATGACGAAGAAGCTAAAGAAAAAATGGCTCTTGCCTCATATTTAGCAGGAATGGGATTCTCAAATGTAGGACTTGGAATCGTACACTCAATGGCTCATCCTCTAGGAGCATTTTACGGAACTCCGCACGGTGTTGCAAACGCTATAATTTTACCAACTGTAATGGAATACAATGCTGAATATACAGGGGAAAAATTTAGAGAAATAGCAAAAGCTTTTGGAATAAAACATACTAAAAGAATGGCTCCCGAAGAATATAGAAAAGCAGCAGTAGAGGCTGTAAGACAATTGGCACATGACGTAAATATTCCTGAAAATTTAAAGGGAATAATGGATATAAAAATTTAGATTTTATCGCTGAATCAGCTTTGAATGATGTTTTGTACTGGCGGAAATCACGAGATACAAACTTGGAAGAAATAAAAGAACTTTATAAAAATTGTTGTAATTTACAAAAAAACTCCATTCGTTTTAGAGTGGAGTTTTTCTATTCATAATAATTCCGAATTTAAATATTTAATTTTCTCAAAAATTCAAGTCTATTTACTAATTATACAGTTTAACCATATCTTCAGAAGAATTAACTAAATACATCTTTTTATGAAAATTTAGATATGATGAAAATGTGTAAATAAGATGCCTACATCATATATTGTATTTTGAATATTTATACAAAAATCATGGACACTCTCTTAAAAGAAATTATCTTCTTCTTCCCCTGAACAACTTCAAATCCCTTTTTCATAAGAATATCCACAATTCACAACTACCAATTCCTCATAATCATTTACTTTAATCTTTTTCAATCTCATTCTTTTTACTTTTCTCCAATTTTTCTATATTCAAAATCAGGAATCGTCACTTTAAATTTATTCAATTCTCCCCTAGCTTCTATTTTCCTTATTCGCAATTTTTTTCCTGTCGTCTTCTGATAATCCTTTCATTTTTCTCTTAAAATTTCAATATTTCTATTTATTTCTTCAAAAATTCTCTTCGTAAATTATTCTTGGAATCACATCATATGAAGCAATATTTCTAAATATTCTTTGAACTTCAGATTTTGTTTTTCATACTCAACAACATACTCTTTTAAATATTTTTATATTATCCGTCACTTTATTAAAATATTTTTGTATCTTTTTAAACTTTCATAAGAATAAACACTATTAATCAAATCTAACTTCTGAACTTCAGAAATAATTCCATCAACTTTTTAACAATGTATTTTTTTAGATTTTTTTCATGAATTTCTTTATCTATAATAGCTTTTCTGCTCCTTTAATTCCAGAACATTCTTTTGTAAAAAACAAAAGCAATTATATTCTTCATCAACTTTTTCCCTATTACGAAAACATCTCCCCATTCTCTGAAAAAGTCCATTCAAATCTGACAATTCTGTAATCAAAATATCAAAATCTAAATCAAGAGAAGCTTCTAAAACTTGAGTTCCAATCCAAAACTCCATTTTCTTGAAATCCCTCTTTTTCTCTTTTTATTTTTTTAACATCTTCTCTAAATCTCTTTTGGATTCGCAAATTCAGTGATTTCCTTTTCTTTATTTGTTCGATCTCTTTTTATAAATCTACTATGTATCAAATTCAATTCCTCTTTTGGAATATTCAAATTTTTCATAAATCTCTTTTGCTTTTTTTAACTGTATTACAAATAACCAAAATTTTATTATTTCTATATTTTCCTTTTATAAATTCTGCATTTATACTTTCTTCCATCACTTTTAAACTATGTCTCTTCTTATCATTCGTAAACGGTTCTGTCGTAACAAATTTTACACCTTCTTTTTCAAGCAAATAAGTAACAATCCCAGGAAGAGTCGCAGTCATTATCGCAAAATTTTTCCTCCAAAATCAGTAATATACTTCAATCCATAAATCAAATAAGCCAACAAATCAGCTGAATACATTTGAATTTCATCAATAACTACCTTAGAATAAGACAATGTCGCTACCTTTAACTCAAATCCTGGAGCTCTAAACACAAAATCAAATAATTGGTCTATTGTACAAATTGTAAGTGGAAGTGAAAAATTGCTTTCGTTTCTATTTATATATTCTGATAATTCTTCATTTTTTAGTAATTTATTTTTCTTTAGAATTTTTTCTGTATAATATTCTCTAAAAATCAGAATGAAAACAAACCAATTCTCTTTTCTACATTTTTCTCTTACAATATTTTTTTCACAACCCTGTCATAAATTGCATTAATTGCCACTCTCAAAGGCAATGTAAAAAAATCCTATTATTTTCCTATCCAAAAGTAATCCAGCCTCTGTTTTTTTCCATATCCCTGTCTGCGCCACAACTACCACATTCTCATCTTTATGCTGTTTCATAAATTTCTGCAAAAGCATTCCAGTCATTTTTAGGATTGTCCTTTCTCAATACATCTTCCAAAAAATTTTTTTCCATCTCAATTTCTAAAAAAATCATTTTTTTCTTCAATAGTCGTATACGAACTTGCTGTATAATCTATTTTATTTAACAATCCTTTTTAACATGACATATTTTTTAAAAAAATTTTTGATTTTTCTGAATCTGAATATATTTGACTTCAATTTCATAAAATAAAAGAGCTTAATTCTTCTAATTTAACTTTACCATCTTTCCAATTGAAAATTACATTTTTTTATTTTTTTATAATTCTTTGTGTTATCCAAATATTTGAAATACATATTTTCTAATTCTCTCAATTCATTTGAAAAATTTATACTAATTTCTTCATTCATAGAATTTATTTCATCTAATACATCACTTTCACTTATTTCCAATAAGTTTCTATCATGATGTAATGCTACAGAATGAGCTAGAATTTTTTTATTTCATCTTCATTAAAACCATGAAAAATCTATTAAAATATCGTCATTAATAAATGCTGTACTCAATATTGCATGAGGAATCTCTTTTTTTATCTATTTTTTTCCAAGCAATTTTTTTGGAATCTTAAATTCATCTTTCCCAAATCATGATAGATACATGCAAGTAACAATAAATTTTTATCAACATTTATATCTGGATAAATTTCTAAAAAGATTCTTAAAATTATTAATCAAATTTTTCCGTATGAGCCTTTATTGTTTCACCATTAGATTTAGCTAAAAATTTACTTTTCATACTAATCTCCTAAAAAAATATTTGTTTTATAATTCACAAAATACAATTTCTCCATCATTATCCACTGGAACTTCTTTTTCTTTTTAAATCCTTTTTATATTTGAAGAATATAGAACTTCTTCTTTTTTCCCATATTCTTATTGTTTTAGGGTCAGTTTTTGTCCCAACACTATCAACACTATAATTTTTGGTTAATTCATATCTAGTTCCATATATATTTATTCCACTTTTCTTATCTCCAAAAATTTACTAATTTTTGATAAAATTAATGGGAATATATGCAAATATTTCTTCATCGTTATTTAAATCTTTTTCAAGTTTTATTTCTTTTTACATCAACAATTTTGACATTTTCAATCAAAACAATATCTTCCCTTCTTCCAAGACTTGGATACTCCTTTGGATATTTAAATGCTTTCAAAAATAGTGTCAATAAACTCTTCTGACTGATCTTCTGGAATAATATGAATTGTCAAATTTACATCTACAAGAAGCTCTACCATTGCAGGTCCTTTAATCACATCATCAGAATTATTAAATTCGTGTCTAGTATACAGATCGTTAACTTTTGAAAAAAATAATTTCCACAAACACTTATTTTTCATTGGTTTATATTCCTTAAAATTACAAAGTGAATGAACCATGCCAATTACTGTAGAATACGGTGGTAAAGGATAACTTTCTTTTTAATTGAAAACTTGTTGGAACTCTATAATTTACCATATTTTTGATACAACCTCAACTTAATTGCCTTCATAGTTATTCATCAACTTTCTCATATAATAATTATCAATCTTTTCTTTTAATTGTTTAAAAAAATTCAGGGATATTTAGTACATCTATATTTTTCTCTTTTTAATTTTACTTCGACTTCTGTATCATTTTCAAATTGTTCTTTCACAATTCCAGATATTGTGTCTTTTTCAATACAATCATAAATTCCATTACACAATTTATCAACTAAAATTTTTATTATTTTTTTAACATCAACTATATTTTTCAAAAAAATGGATTTTTTTATATCATACACTCCACCTATTACAAATAATGGTTTTTAGATCTTCCCTTCTACCTTTAATATCTCTATAAAGTAATGAAATTATATCTAAAAGTTTCTTTACTCTTCTTTTTCTCTTTTTATCTATACTAATTTTTTTGATTTTCTTTTTATTTTTTTACTTTTTTTCCTTTATCATTTACCACTTTCTCTTTCAATTTCTATTTCATCAACTCAATTCTATCTAAATCAATTGTAACTGTATATTTATAATATGACTTATGCACCCTCAGATTGTGCAATATCATTATATTCTGTTTTCTTTATATTTCCTTTGTTATATCTGTCTGCTAAACCTTTATTTGTTAAAAAAACTCTAGATCTCCTTTAAATGTTTTCTAAAAGAAATTGCATGTGATAATCTTACAACAGCTGATCTCGTAATGTTTTTCCTGTTTTCATATATCCAAAAAAATCTAATTCAGGATAATCACTAATTAACGCTTCATCTTTAAATTGAAAAACACCTTTTTCTTTTTGATACTGGTGCTTTTTTCTCTCCAAGCTGATCTATTATATTGTATCTTATTGCTTGTCTCGAAATATAAGTATACTGTTCTCCTTTATTTCTTGATATTTTTTAATGTTGCAACATTTCCAATACTTTCTCCATAATTTGCACTTTCAGCTAGAAATATTATTGTCATTGTTAGTCCCTTTTTCCATTATTATTCATTCCCTTCATTTTGATTTTCTTTATTATCATCATTTAATAATCCCACTAAAAATGCATATCCTAAAGTTTTAAACTCATCTTCATTTTCTAATGCTCTTATAAAAAGTTTGTGAATTCCTTTTTCCAATATAAGCATGTGCTGTTATCAAAAATATCCATAAACAGATTTACATTATTTGTTCTTAATGCATTTTTGCAATCTGTATTGCAATCCTCTTATTTTATTTTTCATTATTACTTTTTCTACATATCTTTTTCTAAAAATAATATGCATTATTTTTATATCAGTTATATTTTTTTAAAGTTAAAGTTTCTTCTACTTCTGTTTTTTCCATTCTTCCTAGTCTCCTAATATTTTTTTAATATTTATTTCTAATAAATCGCATAAATCTTTACTATAAAAATTACATTTATATTTTTTTATATGACATTTTTATATAACATATTTTATCTATTGTTGAATATAAATTTCTACTTTCTAAAATTATTTCTATTATTGTTCTATACAAATATTCTACAGTATCCCATTTTAGGTTCATTTTTTTATCATTTAATAAAACATAGTACTTTTTCAAAAATCTATTTAATCTATCAAAATTTTGAAATATAAAAAAATAATGTTTTTCTAGATAGTATATTAAATCTATAAACTGGATAACTTTTACCTTGTATTTCTTTCCTTTCAAATGTTCTAATTACTTGAACATCTGCTATTTCATACTTTTTATCCTGACTTTGTAATTCAAATTCCTTTAAAAATTGTTTTATATAGCTTATTTTTCACTAAACTTATCTTTCTCAAAAACATTATAAGAAATTGCATTATTTATTTTTAAATTTTTCAATATCATTATTAGCATTTACAAAAATACCTTTACCTTTTTTTGAATATATGTAAATCCTGCTGGTACACATGTATAAATTAAATAAACAAGAGGTGTTACATAAATATCGTTATAAAAATTCCAAACATTAGATAACTTCTCTGAAGGATTAAAAATCTCCTAAGAACTGTATAGTCTTTTAAATACCTTTTATTCTTATCATCCTTTTTAGTGGGTATCGGTAACGGTTCATTAGAAATAAAACATTTCAATTTAAATATTTCATTATTTTTCCTTATTTTTCCTTAATATAATTTTACTACATCTTTTATAAAATAATCTCTATAAACTTTATAATTATCACCAACATCAATTCCTTTTTTTCCGTTTTTATCGCTAAATTAGCGATATCTAAGAATACTATCCTTCCCAACCATATCTTATTATATTTTTACATCTTCAACTTTCAAAAGTATTTTTGTTTTCCATCTTCATCATATATATTTTGTTTGCAATATTTTTAATATTCTTTTTATTAAATTGAAAATTATTTTCTTATTTCTTCAATAGTAAAGTTTTTATTTAATTTTTTTATTTTTCCCTTCTAATTCAAGAATATTCTTTTTCAAAATCTTTTCCAATCAAAGGATATATTATTCTATATTTTTTTAGGATTAAAAAAGCATTTTTTTACCATTATTATTTTTTTATTGATATTCTTTCTAAATTCTTCATTCAAATCATTAACATCTAGATCAAAATCATCAATATACTCCTCAAACTCCAAAATTTTTCCATAAGTTAAAGTTTTTCCCATATCTTTTTATAAAAAAATCAAAATATTTATATTCAAAAATCTTCTAAAAAGTTCCAACAATTCTTCTTTTTGAAAATTTTCAAACATCTATTTTGATCATCAATAAATTTTTCTTACTTTTTTCTTCTCCATCCGATGTTTCAAGTATATTAATAAATCCCAATAACCCTGCGTTATATGCCCAATCTTTTTAATTTTTAATTCTATTTTTCCCGTCACTCATTTCTCTTCCTTCTCACACTAAATTATTTCAAGCATCCCAAATCCACTTCCAGTCACACTTCCAAGTCCTGCACTATAAATATAATCTAAAAGATAACTTTTTCCTTCAAATTTTATTGTTCCTACTGAAGCATCAATAAGTATTCCCTTAAATTCTTTTTCTGAACTTTCCTTCTGAGCAGCACTTCTTTTTGTCATAATGCTTAACAACTACTTTTTTTAGTTTTACTCGCATCTATCACTAAATCTTCAATATCTTTTTCTACATATTCCCCCATTATTTCTTTCAATCTCAAATAAAGATTTCTTTTTATAATCACAGGAAACTCCTTATCAGTTCCTACATAATATTTATCTTTCTCAGTTTCTCTATCGTGATCCCTACAAACCACTGGTGACAATGTTTTCACATTCAACACATTATTTTTTTACAAATTTTCTTTGAACAACTGAAATATTAGTAATTCTAACTTTAGTTTCATCTGATATTTTAAATTCTTTAAACCTAATACTAGAAAAAAAGCATTATAAATATTTAAACTATCTACATTATCAAAAAAATAGAAAAAAATTAATTATAAATCTTTTTATCATTCTCATTTAAAAAAATAAAATTCGTTCTTTCTCAAACTTAATCGCATGAAAATAAACAGCCCAAGTATAATTTTTTTGCTTTGTTGAGTCAAAAAGTTCTTCAAAAATCTCCCTATCATATTCTTTCAACCCAACTTTCAACATATGCAAAAATTTTTAACCCTAAAATTAACTGGAAATGTGTTTCCTTCAATTAATTCAACATTAATTCTAAATCTCATATTTTATTCACCCTCTTTTATTAATTTACAACTATCTAAAAAAATATATCACTGCAATCAAAATGTCAATCCAAGTTAAAATCTCATAAAACTTTTCTTTTCTAGTTGCTTCCTTCCAACCAATTCTAAATTTAAATTTTATTTTTTTGTATTTACAAATCTTATTTTTTTAGAATTCCTTTTTTTGTATTAATATTAGTATAACCCACACTTTAAATTTGTCAATATCAGTTATTTATTTTTTTAATAGCTTCAACTGTCTATTTACAATATAAAAGTGTTTCTATTAAATAAAAACTAATGTTGCAAGTTCCGTATTTGAAGTATCAAGTTATTTTTGACATTCAGTGATACTTTTATTATACTTCTCTTCTGCAGTAAGATTAGCATTATTAATTCTTGTTTCATTCATACTCTTCTATCGTCTCTCTATGCTTTTTCTCCAATTCTTTTTTTCTCACTCTCAAACTTTTTTCTCTCTTGCAATTCTTTCTTTAATCATTTTATCTACTTGTTCCTGTGTAAATGTATTTTCTGACATAATTATCCTCCCATTTAAAAGTCTGTCGACTATCTTCTATCCAGATGTTTAATGTCCATCAGTACGACAAATAAAAAGAGCAGTCGTTAAACTACTCTTTTGATTTTTTTATCACTCGAATATAATTCATCCAATTTTTTTCCAAAAATAGTCGAAAGCTTTCTCTTTTTTAAACTCAGAGCGTTTTTAATTGTTCAAAAAAATTCTCTGTCCTTTTTCAAATATTCCCCACGCCAATATTTTTTTCTTTTAATTCCTGCAATTCCTTAAAACTTTTTATACACTTCATTATCTCTTGTTATTTTCATTTCTCCTATAGTATCCACAGTCCTATCTCTTGATGAAGTTTTTGAAATTTCTTCTTTTATATTTTTCTTTTTCATATTCTTTGAAAAACTCAGTTAAACTTATTTGTTCACCTAATTCTATAGATTTTTTTAATTCTAAAAAAATGTAAACTTATACGAATTCAGCTCTATATATTTCTTTACATATTCATCTTTATTTATTTGATTCTCTATTTTTCTTTTTCATCAAGTCTCTAAGTTCTTCTCTGTTTTTTTCATATAATTTTTTTGTAAAATGTTGTATTTTTTTAATATCCATGATTAAACCTCCTGTATCTTAAATTTTTTTCTCTGAAGCAAAAATACAACTGTAGAATTCTGTTTCGTTCTTCGTCATTAAGTTTTTAAAAAGCTCATTAGGGTTTTTTTAATGTAAATTTCTACCCTTTCCAAATGTTTTTTTGACATCATAAATTTCCGAACACAGTTCATGAATATACTTTTCATCAATTGCAGCTAAATATTTCAATTTCAAATTAGTGAACGAACTAAAATCATCATTGCTAAATCCCCACTCGTGATTACTATTTTTTTAGGATGGTTGTGAGTATACAAAGCGTCTTCAAAAATTAATTTTAGTCATCTTATGACTTGGTATTGAATTTTCATCTCCTTTCAAAATATAAATATCTCCATTTTTAGCTATTACTAACGCATTTTCTTTGCTCTTCTTAACGATTTTTTGTTCATATCTTCGCAACAATTCCAGCGGTTCATCTTTATACTCCGTTGCATTAATATTCCCTATATTTCTGTATCTACCACCTTCAACAAAAAAACAGTACCATTATTATTGATTATACCCTCATTTTCATTATTTTTCAAAATCTTCTTTTTCAGGTTCATCAGAAAAAAACATCTGAATACTCATAAGGAACAGTTGTACTTCTACAACGAGGGTGCATTGGCGGATAATTTTTCTCCTTCCATTGCATTTTCCGTTTTAAATACTTCACCGTTAAGACATTTACAATACAAAATGTTTCTATTAAATAAAAAGATAACAAAGTTGAGTATATAGAATTAAAATGAATTTACAATACAAAATGTTTCTATTAAATTGACATACACTTCTTCACCAATCTTTTTCTGCGAAGTCATTTACAATACAAAATGTTTCTATTAAATCTAAACAAGTGTTAGTCGCTAACGAACTATACACTATTTACAATACAAAAATGTTTCTATTAAATAACAAGAAAGCCTTTGCAACTGTCAGAAAATCGAATTAATATTTACAATACAAAATGTTTCTATTAAATAATAGCTTTTATACTAGCATATAAATTCTAACAATTTATCGATTTACAATACAAAAATGTTTCTATTAAATATCAAAACTCTATTTAGTAGGCATTAGATACATAATTGAATATTTACAATACAAAATGTTTCTATTAAATTATAATGATTTTCCAGTTTTACAGTTGATATTGAGATGCATTTACAATACAAAATGTTTCTATTAAATTAGACAAATTCTGAAAAGTAAATATTAGGGAAGAATAGTGCATTTACAATACAAAATGTTTCTATTAAATCAAATGCTTCGACTCAAAATTCTACGCTAGATTTTATAATTTACAATACAAAATGTTTCTATTAAATCATGGTCTATGCCAGTTACTGAAAAATACGGAAATACATTTACAATACAAAAATGTTTCTATTAAATGAGTGAAAAAAACTTAAATTCAATAATAAATGGATTTATTTACAATACAAAATGTTTCTATTAAATATTTATGAAGAAAAATTAAACAAATCAAATGAAGAAATATTTACAATACAAAATGTTTCTATTAAATCAATTTCTCATCTGAGTTCTGATGATAACTATCATTAATTTACAATACAAAATGTTTCTATTAAATAATATTAAGTATAAATACAGCTAGATTAACTTTGATTTACAATACAAAATGTTTCTATTAAATATACCTTGACTATCATTATATATAAGAAATTTAGAAAATTTACAATACAAAATGTTTCTATTAAATCCCTACATATATCATTTTTATAGAAAATATGATCGAATGATTTACAATACAAAATGTTTCTATTAAATGACGTTAAAGAACAATGATAGAGTAGAGATGTTAGAATTTACAATACAAAATGTTTCTATTAAATTGATGTATGACAAATAATTTTTAGAATTTAGAAAACAAAGATTTACAATACAAAATGTTTCTATTAAATCAATATGGAAAACAAGGAAAGTTTGCAGAAAAAAATATTTACAATACAAAATGTTTCTATTAAATTCCATCTCTATCTCTGTCTAAATGTCTGGTAACCATTTACAATACAAAATGTTTCTATTAAAATGAGGTTGGCGAATTTATTCACGAATTAAAGCCATAAAAATTTACAATACAAAATGTTTTCTATTAAATAAAAAGCCTAGAGATTACATAAACATAGTAGAACTGCATTTACAATACAAAAATGTTTCTATTAAATCAATAAAAATTTTAGAAAAGATTGACAACACTCTTTGAAATTTACAATACAAAAATGTTTCTATTAAATTCTGCTACAATAATTCCTTGTTTTACATCTGCTGCAAATTTACAATACAAAAATGTTTCTATTAAATTTAAACTTAGATGAACTTAGATATATAGATAAGAACATTTACAATACAAAAATGTTTCTATTAAATTTAGTTTGCTCTCTTATCTAATGTTTCTGTTAAATAATTTACAATACAAAAATGTTTCTATTAAATTTAATTATTGAAGGGTATAAAAGATTGTAGTAGAAATTTACAATACAAAATGTTTCTATTAAATAGACTTTTGAAGTTTTAAAAAGATAAAAGTTCTAGATTTACAATACAAAAATGTTTCTATTAAATACTTAATAACGGAAGAGTATTCTTTGCGGAACTAATTTACAATACAAAAATGTTTCTATTAAATGAGAGAACATTTAACAGAAAAAGAGAAAGAATTATAATTTACAATACAAAATGTTTCTATTAAATAACATCAAGTATTTATATTGGAGATGGTTCTCACGGATTTACAATACAAAAATGTTTCCTATTAAATTTATATTTTTAAAGTTAGGAGAATAAATAAAATTTACAATACAAAATGTTTCTATTAAATGGTTGACTGAAAAAGATTTGAAGAAATAAATAATAATTTACAATACAAAAATGTTTCTATTAAATGTCAAGATGAAAGAGTATGAGTTAAGTACTTATTATATTTACAATACAAAATGTTTCTATTAAATACTATGATTGAGTGTAGAAATAGAGATAAGTTGTTTATTTACAATACAAAATGTTTCTATTAAATTGCTAAACAATGTAACTATTATGGGAAGACTTGTAAATTTACAATGCAAAATGTTTCTATTAAATCTATAATGATATGGTAAACTTAATTATTGATAAATAATTTACAATACAAAATGTTTCTATTAAATTCAAATCATTAGCTTTTGCTATCATATCCAATCTTGATCTTTACAATACAAAATGTTTCTATTAAATAAGATTTCAGCTTCAATCTTGAAGAGGATGAAATTAATTTACAATACAAAAATGTTTCTATTAAATACATTATTGGGTACGACAGTAGTATTATTCATTATAGATTTACAATACAAAAATGTTTCTATTAAAATGAGTTATTTCAATCTTATTCAAGCCCTAATCGTACTTATTTACAATACAAAATGTTTCTATTAAATTTCAATCTTATCAAAGTATGATTTTAAAAATATGAAAAATTTACAATACAAAATGTTTCTATTAAATTACAGGAAGATGACTCTATTACATTAATATCTAAAAATTTACAATACAAAAATGTTTCTATTAAATCACAAAAGAGAGTATTATGTGCCTTGTCCAAAAAATGATTTACAATACAAAATGTTTTCTATTAAATCTCTGCTATTTTTATTCAATTGCTTTTTCTTTTTCTAATTTACAATACAAAATGTTTCTATTAAATCACTTGTGGAAAAAGTGATAACAATGGTTATTATAAATTTACAATACAAAATGTTTCTATTAAATAATGGAAGAGCAATACCTAATCAATTTTTTAATAAGTATTTACAATACAAAAATGTTTCTATTAAATAGGAAGTACTTGCTATGATAGATACGGCTTTTGATAATTTACAATACAAAATGTTTCTATTAAATCTAATCTTCCTCAAACTACCCTATATAGTATACCACTTTTTCCTCATTTTTGTCGATAACAATATTTTTATATATTTTTATCAAGAATTTCTTTTTATCTTTTTATATAACAATCAAAAAAATCCAATAAAAAGTCGATATTACCGAAAATCTGTCGATGTATTAGCTTTTTATTGTTATTACAGATCGACAGATTTTGTTTAAAAAGAAAGTTTGAAGTTTTATCATCTTCGATTCCTCAAAAATTCTTTTTCTAGCCATTTTTCTTGACGAGATTTAAAAAAATTATTAAAGAATCCTTTATCTTTGCGAATAAATTTTCCTAGTTCTATATTTAATTTTAATAATACTGGTGTTATCTCGCCTTCAAATACTGATTTTTGAACATTCGTTAAATATTTTTACAAATTTTAAATATATTTCTGGAAATTCTGGCTCCATTTTCATCAGAAAGAATGTCATAAACTAAAATTATATACATAATTACCACCATATTTTTGAATCCTTCATATTTTTTTATCTTCTAATAAATGTTTTACCAATCATATGCTTCTAATCTCATTAAAATGACGATAAGAAACTTTTCGATTCAAATCTCTGTGTTTTTATCGTTGTTTCTAATCTTTCGTTAAAAAGTTTTTAAAATTAATTTTTGAGTATTTTTCTTTCATGTAGAAATAGTTTGAATCTTTTACAAAATCTTTTTCTGTTATCATTTTTATTCAATAATGAAAAAATAATTCTATCTGCTAGAAGTGGCTTAAATACTTCGAAAATATCAAGTGATAAAGAAAACCTTCTTTCACCAACGCTATGTAAATAACTTATAGTTGGATTCAGTTGGCTCACTAAATTTCTGACAAACAAGCTGTATAAACCAATGTATTCAAAAAGAAATCATTGTATTAATCATATTATCAGGCAGTCTTTTTACTCTTTTCTCAAAATTTATTTCTTGATTTACAATAGTATTCCACGCAGTATAGTAAATACAGCGAATACTTCCCTTCTATTCCCATTAATTCTTCAACATTTTCTGTTCGAAAAATCCCTTTTTCTAAGTGCTTTAATATCTATTATTTCTGATTCCAATTCTTTTCCACGCTCTTGATAATATCTCAAATTTCGCAAAATGTTTTGTACTTGCTGCATCAATTATTAATTGTGCCAATTCAATTCTTTTTATTATCCGTATAATTTTTCAACTTGTTTTACAAAAAGTTTTCCAGAAACATTTTGATTCTTTTTGGATAAAAATGTTCCTGTATAAAAAGCCATAGTAATTAAAAATATGAACTGGAATCTTATTTTTGTGCCAAATAATTTAGAGCTTTTGTATTCAATGAAATTTCTCCAAATAGATAAATATCACGAGTAACTTCAATTTTTATATCTTTAAATCTTCCATCCGCTGCAGTAATTCTAATAACATTATCTTTTTCGTTTTAATTCTCCATTTGAAAATGAAATAACTTTCTGACATTATGAATCCTCCTTTCTAGTAGTTTTTGTAATTTGACTTTTGGTAACTTATAATTTTAAGCAATTTTTAAAAATATTTTCAAATAAATTTTATTTTTAGAGAATTATCAAATATAGCAAAACTCATAATAGGAACATTGTTTACACATTTTCATTAATTACAGGAGGAATTTTTCATCTAAACAAATTTTTCTCAATATCTTTTAAAATATTCTTTAATATTTTTCATCTTCCGATGTCAAAAACACCTCTTTACGCTCTTTAACCACAGGATAATCAATGATCCCTTTTTCAATATCAATTCCTCTTTGCTTTAAAAATAAATATAATACTTTACTTGCCAAATAGCTAGCTTCTTCAATAGATTTACTAACCTCATGAATAACTTTCCAATGCCTAATAAAATCAATATTTACAGTTTCTTCTATCATTATTTGTTTCGTTTCCAAGTTATAACTATTTTCATCAATCAATTTCCCCATTTGAACATTTTCATTGTCTTCTTCAAGATTAATATTTCGTGAATTATACCACAACTTTCGTTTGCAAAACAAAATAATAGTTTATCATCAATCCTGTTATTTTTCATTTTGTATCACCTTCGGTTACTAATCTCTATGTTTATTTATTGAAAAGTATACCGTTATTTTCTATTGTCAATATTGTAAACAATCTTCATATTTTAAAATCAATGATTTCAATAAAATTCAAACAAGAAATTTGTCATTTTTTATAAGTGGATAATTGATTATTTTTAAAAGTTGTAAAAGTAATAATTATAACATAATATTTATTCAATATCTCGTTTGATAAATATTGTATTTACAATTTCTCACATTTATTATATAATTTAACTATAAAAATTTAAAAATAAAGGAGTGATTTATGGCAAAGTTACAAGAGTTTTTGATTTTCAAAAACTATATTTTTATAGTGTATATTGCTTTTAGTTTTTACTAGTTGTATTTATAGGTTTTAAATTGGGTCTTTTTATTTCCTTTTTACTAGGTTTAATTTTTCAATATTACACAACTGTTTGCTAATTTTTCTGAAAAAGCGATTTAATTTTTCTCATAAATTGGCAACTATTATTTCAATAGTGCTATTTTTTAGGAATATTTTTAGGTTCTATTGTTCTTGCTTCGCTAAAATTATTTGAAGAAATTTATAAATTATCAAATAGTTTAGATTATTATTCTGAAGAAGCTAAAAATTTATGGAATCATTCAGTTGATACAGTTTATTCTTATTTAGGACAATTGCCAGAAGGATTTACAAATGAAGCCAAAAATATTATAAATGGTTTTATTTCAAAAGGTGCTAGACAAGCTGGATTATTTATTAATAAACTTATTGGTTTTTATTACTTCTATACCAACATTGATACTTTTATACCTGTATTATGATACTTTCTACATTTTTCATAAGTCTTGATAAAACGCAAATTGTTAGTTTCTTAGAAAAACAATTTCCAAGCATTTGGTTAGAAAAAAATTTATAATATCAAAAGAGAAATGTTTACAGTTTTAGGTTCTTACATAAAAAGCACAATTAATCTTGATGACTCTTTGTTTTTTTGAATTATTGACTTTATTAAATTTATTATCATTTTTAAAATTTAACGTTCATTATCCATTATTAATGTCAATCATTATTTGTATAATTGATGCGTTGCCAATCTTAGGAGCAGGTGCGATTTTTACTTCCTTGGGTTGTACTCGCAATACTTCTTGGTGATTTTAAACTAGCAGTTGGAATTCTTATTGTTTATTTCATCGTGTTATCTGTTAGACAGATGTTAGAACCAAAAATTAATTAGTGAAAATATTGGAGTTCATCCTTTGATAACTTTAATTTCTATGTATTCTGGATTCAAAATTTTTAGGAGTTTCTGGATTTTTTTAGTTGGTCCAGTTGTTATGATTATTTTAAAAATGTATTTTTCAAAAAGAATTAGAAATTGGATTTTTTTCAAAAGAAATATTTGATGATTTTTGTTACTCCTGATAAAAATTCTAATAAAGGAAAAGACGAAAAAGAAAGACATCGATGAAAATATTCCTGAAAAATTTAAAAAGGAATTTATTGAGGATAAAAAAATGTTAAAATAAGATATATGATTTAAAATAGATTCTAATAGAAATTTATAAAGAGGTGAAAGTTATGATTAAAGCTGAATTTTTAGAAAATGGAAGAAATAAGATTATTGACAAATCAAAACCAAGAGTTTTTACAGATATTGCTAAAAAAATTTGGTGGTTATGATGAAACTGGTTCTCCAAGTGACCTTTTTAGTAGCCGCATTAATAACATGCGCAATGTCTACTATCGAATCAAAAAGCTCGTATTTTTAGATATTAATGTGAGTGGATTTCATGCAAAGGGAGATAAAATTGTAGAAGATGATAAAATCAGAAAATTTGTAATTGAATATCACTTACCTGAAAGCCTTTCAGCTAAACACAGAGAAAAAAATTGGAAGGCGTTGCAAAAAGATGTTTTTGTAGGTAAGCAATTACATCCTGATATTGAAAAAGATTTTACATTTATTTATGATGTAAAATAATTAAGATTTATTTAATTTAACAAAAGATAGCAAGAAGTTTCCGGCTTCTATAAGTGGGAGATGAATTGCTTTTTTTGTAAAAATTGAAAAAGGATATATTTATGATATAATTTATTCAGTGAAATAATATAAAAAGTAGGTAATAATAATGTCATATAATAGTAATTACCATTCAGTATTTGATATAAATTATCATATGATTTTTTTGTACAAAAATATCGAAGAGAAGTCATTGATGATGAAATTTCTAATAGATTGAAAAGAGATTTTTTTGAAAAAAATATGTCCGAAGTATAACATTGTTCTTAAAGAATGGGAACATGATGTTGATCATATTCATATGTTGATTAATGCTATGCCTAATACTGAACTTTCTAAGTTTGTAAATACTTATAAAAAGTGCTTCCAGCAGGTTGATAAAAAAAGAATTTCCTGAAATAAGGGAAGATTGTGGAAAGAATATTTTTGGAGTAGAAGTTACTTAGTTGTAAGTGTTGGAGGTGCACCGTTAGAGATAATTAAAAATATATTCAAAATCAAAAAGGAGGTGTAATTTTATGAAATATAATTTAGCATTCAAATACAGAATTTATCCAAATAAAGATCAAGAATTATTGATAAATAAGACTTTTTGGATGTGTTCGTTTTGTTTACAATACGATTTTGTATACTGCGAATAAAATTTTATGAAGAAACTGGAAAAAAATAAAATAATTACACCTGCCAGTTTGAAAAGTGAAAAATCAATTTTTAAAAGAAGTAGACAGTCTAGCACTTTCAAATGTTCAATTGAATGTAAAACGATCGTTTACGAATTTTTTTCAGAAGAGGACGAAGTTTCAAGGTTCAAATCTAAAAAGAATAATGTTAAAAAGTTATACGACAAATTGTGTGAATAATTCGATACGAATTGAGAAAAATAAATATTTGATTTTGCCAAAATTGAAAAAGTAAAATTGAAATATCATAGAGAAATACCAAAGGATTATAAAATAAAAGTCGGTAACACTGACAAACAGTAATGGAAATTACTATGTTTCTGTTTTGACGGAATTTGAAAAAGGAAATTCAAAAATGTACTAGTAATGATAAAGTGATTGGACTTGATTTTTTCGATGTCTGAATTATTTGTTAGTTCTGAAAACCAAAGAGCTGATTATCCAAGATATTTTTAGGATATTGGAGAAAAAAATTGAAAGAATCACAAAAATCATTGTCAAGAAAAAGTTAAATTTTCTAAAAATTGGTATAAGCAAAAAGCGAAAAATATCAAAGATTACATGAGTATATTAAAAATTGTCGAAAGAGATTTTTTTGCATAAATTATCGAAAAATTGTCTGAAGAATACAATGCTGTGGTTGTTGAGGATTTGAATATGAAAGGGATGAGCCAGGCATTAAATTTTTGGGAAAAAGTGTAGGAGATAATGGATGGGGAATGTTTTTGAGAATGCTTGAGTATAAACTGATGTTTTTAGGAAACAATTTTTGAAAAATAGATAAGTGGTTTCCGTCATCGAAAAACTTGCAGTAGATGTGGAAATCTTTAAAGAGGAACTGAAATTATCAGAAAGAAGTTATAAATGTGAGTGCTGTGGAATTGAAATTGATAGAGATTACAATGCGGCACTGAATATAAAAAGATATTGGAAAAGAAATGTTGAAATATTAGGAAATAAAAACAGGGTAGGAACTACCCTGAAGAGCTTGGTAAATATATTTGGCTAACAAAAGCAGATACTTCCCAAGAAGCTCCCGCTTCTAAAACGCGGGAGTAGTTCAC
>BNJV01000885.1_pt1 | contig 19063 bp, 35 predicted proteins | sample 8540591 | NCBI WGS metagenome assembly BNJV01 (sample SAMD00202457, study PRJDB9452) | human saliva metagenome | host: Homo sapiens
AGAATAAGTAAATTTATCATTTTTGAGAAATAGCTGATTTTTGCAGAAATGTGGTATAATTTTTCTTTATGGAAAAGATTATTATTACAGCAACTGCTGAAAGCATTGAACAAGTGAAACAATTACTAGAGGCCGGTGTCGATCGCATCTATGTCGGTGAGAAAGATTTTGGACTTCGTCTACCAAAGACTTTTTCTTATGATGAACTGAGAACCATCGCTGAGTTGGTTCATGATGCAGGTAAGGAACTGATCGTAGCGCTAATGCCCTTATGCATCAGGATAAGATGGATCGTATCAAACCCTTCCTTGATTTCTTGAAGAAATTAAAACAGACTACATTACTGTTGGAGATGCGGGTGTCTTTTTATGTTGTCAATCGTGATGGTTATTCTTTTAAAACCATCTATGATGCCTCAACCATGGTAACTAGCTACCGTCAGATTAATTTCTGGGGACAAAAGGCTGGCGCTTCTGAGGCAGTATTGGCTCGTGAAATTCCATCAGCTGAACTTTCTAAAATGCCTGAAAATTTTGGAAATTCCTGCTGAAGTGTTGGTTTATGGTGCTAGTGTCATCCACCACTCTAAGCGTCCACTCCTGCAGAATTACTATAATTTTTACTCAGATTGATGATGAAAAACACGTCAACGCGACCTCTTCTTAGTAGAGCCTAGTGATCCAGATAGTCACTACTCAATTTTTGAAGACAATCATGGAACTCACATTTTTGCCAATAACGACCTCGATTTGATGACCAAATTGCCAGAGTTGTAGAGCATGGTTTCACCTATTGGAAACTAGAGGGACTTTATACTCCAGGTCAAGATTTTGTTGAGATTGCAAAACTCTTCATCCAAGCCCGTAGCTTGATTCAAGAGGGAAGCTTTACGCATGACCAAGCCTTCTTGTTGGACGAGCAAGTCCGTAAACCCATCCCAAAAATCGTTTCCTGATACAGGATTTTTATGACTACGATCCCTGACATGGTTAATAAGAATCAGAAACCCGAATTAAAATGTTCGGGTTTTTCTAGTGCAAGGATGAATTTAAAGCGTATTCATGTTATAATAAAAGTAGCTTTTTGTTTGGAGGTGTTTAAGTGGAAAATCTGAAAAAAATAGCAGGCATCAAGGCTGCTGAGTTCGTAACCGACGGAATGGTTGTAGGACTTGGAACAGGCTCGACTGCCTATTATTTCGTAGAGGAGATCGGACGTAGAATTAAAGGAAGAAGGACTTCAAATTACAGCCGTAACAACCTCGAGTGTAACGACGAAAACAGGCACAAGGATTGAATATACCGCTTAAGTCTATCGATGAGGTGGATGAGGTTGATGTGACTGTCGATGGAGCTGATGAGGTGGATCGTCAGTTTAATGGTATCAAAGGAGGTGGTGGGGCGCTTCTAATGGAAAAAGTAGTGGCGACACCAACTAAACAGTATATCTGGGTGGTAGATGAGAGCAAGATGGTTGAGAAACTGGGCGCTTTCAAACTACCTGTCGAAGTTGTCCAATACGGAGCAGAACAGGTTTTCCGTCGTTTTGAAAAAGCTGGTTATAAGCCAAGCTTTTCGTGAAAAAAATGGCCAACGCTTTTGTGACGGATATGAAAAATTTCATCATTGACCTTGATTTAGGTGTATTGAAGATCCGATCGCTTTTGGTCGTCAATTGGATCTTCAGGTTGGTGTTGTTGAGCACGGTTTATTTAATCAAATGGTTGATAAAGTGATCGTTGCAGGGACAAGCTGGCGTTCAGGTTTTAACTTCAACAAAAGGGAAAATAAAGGAGGCAAATGATGTCAAAAATTTAAACGTATTCACTTGGTGGTACTCGATTCTGTAGGAATCGGTGCAGACTCAGACGCTAATAACTTTGTCAATGCTGGTGTTCCTGATGGTGCATCGAGACACTCTTGGACACATTTCAAAATCAGTTGGTTTGAATGTACCGAATATGGCTAAGATTGGTCTTGGGAACATTGAACGTGAGACAGCGCTTAAAACCGTTTCCGCAGAAGCAAATCCTAGCGGTTACTACACTAAACTTGAGGAAGTGTCACTAGGTAAAAGACACTATGACAGGTCACTGGGAAATCATGGGCCTCAACATCACTGAACCGTTTGATACTTTCTGGAATGGATTCCCAGAAGAAATCCTTACAAAGATTGAAGAATTCTCAGGTCGTAAAAATAATTCGTGAAGCCAACAAACCATACTCAGGAACTGCTGTTATCGATGATTTTGGACCACGCCAAATGGAAACAGGTGAGTTGATTATCTATACATCAGCTGACCCAGTTCTTCAAATTGCGGCCCACGAAGACATTATTCCTTTGGATGAACTCTATCGTATTTGTGAGTACGCTCGTTCTATTACTTTAGAGCGTCCAGCTCTTCTTGGACGTATTATTGCGCGTCCTTATGTTGGAGAGCCTGGAAACTTCACACGTACTGCAAATCGTCGTGACTTGGCTGTATCTCCATTTGCTCCAACTGTTTTTGGACAAACTTAACGAAGCAGGTATTGATACTTACTCAGTAGGTAAGATTAGCGATATCTTTAATGGTGCTGGGGTGAACCATGATATGGGCCACAATAAGTCTAATAGCCACGGAATTGACACACTTTTGACTACGATGGGACTTCCTGAGTTTGAAAAAGGATTCTCATTCACTAACTTGGTCGACTTTGATGCACTTTTACGGTCACCGCCGTGATCCACATGGTTACCGCGACTGCTTGCACGAATTTGATGAACGTTTGCCAGAGCTTATCGTCGCTATGAGAGAAGATGATCTACTCATGATTACTGCTGACCATGGTAATGATCCTACTTATGCAGGTACAGACCATACTCGTGAATACATTCCACTTTTGGCCTACAGCCCATCACTAAAAGGAAATGGACACTTACCAATCGGTCATTTTGCAGATATTTCGGCAACAATCGCTGATAACTTTGGCGTAGATAAGGCTATGATCGGTGAAAGCTTTTAGATAAATTGGTTTAAGATGATCTCGCTTTTGCATTACTGGTTAGAGGTATCAATGTCGGTGGGAAACATAGGGTGGTCATGGCCCAGCTTCGTCAAGAGTTGACAGAGTTGGGATTAGAAAACTGTTGAAACCTACATCAATAGTGGTAACATTTTCTTTGACACCAATATTGCTAGAATTCAGTTAGTTGAGGATTTAAAGGATTCTTTGAAAGGCACTATCCATTTATCCAGAGTTTTTTCCTTGTTGTCATCGAAGACTATGAAGAGGAGCTAAGAAATCTTCCTGATTGGTGGAATCATGAGATGGCTCGAAAGGATGTACTCTTTTACACTGAGGGCTTGGATATGAACTAGTCATCGAGAAAGTGAACAGTTTGGAGTTGGTAGATGAAGTGCTTCATTTTCGGGAAACTGGGAATCTTCTGGGGTAAATTGTCAGAAGCTAGCTACTCTAAAACAGCCTATCACAAGCACTTGCTTAAGATGCCTTTCTATCGCAATATTACCATTCGTAACGCTAATACCTTTTGACAAAATTGGTCAATTTTTAAAACATAAAAAGGAGATAGACAATGACATTATTAGCAAAAATCAATGAAACAGTCGCTTTCTTTGAAAGAAAAAGGGAGTTGAAGCACCAGAGTTCGGTTTGATCCTGGTTCAGGTCTTGGAGAATTGGCTGAAGAAATCGAAAATGCAGTCGTAGTAGACTACTCTGAAATTCCAAACTGGGGTCAATCCACAGTAGTCGGACATGCTGGTAAATTGGTTTATGGTGATCTTGCTGGACGTAAAGTCTTGGCTCTTCAAGGTCGTTTCCACTTCTACGAAGGAAATCCTCTTGAAGTTGTGACTTTTTCCTGTCCGTGTTATGAAAGTCTTGGGTCATGAAGGTGTCATTGTAACCAATGCAGCTGGCGGTATCGGCTTTCGGTCCCGATGACCTTGATGGCTATTACTGACCACATCAACATGACTGGTCAAAACCCATTGATCGGTGAAAACTTGGACGACTTTCTGGTCCACGTTTTCCCTGATATGTCGAAAAGCTACACCCAGAATACCGTGAGACTGCTCATCAAGTAGCAGACAAATTGGGCATTAAACTGGATGATGGGGTTTATATCGGTGTGACAGGTCCAACTTATGAAACTCCAGCTGAAATACGTGCATATAAGACTCTTGGTGCAGACGCTGTCGGTATGTCAACTGTTCCTGAAGGTTGTGGCGACCCACTCAGGCTTGAAAGTTCTTGGTATTTCATGTATTACCAACTTGCGCTGGTTTCCAAGAAGAGCTCAACCACGAAGAAGTAGTGAAGTGACTGAGCGCGTCAAAGGAGACTTCAAAGGCTTGCTGAAAGCAATTCTTGCTGAATTATAATCATGGTACATGAGTTGAGGAGCAGTTTCAGAAGATTCCATATAACCCTCAAATTAGTCCTAGCGGTTATCATGCTAGGGCTAGTTTCAGGTATATTCGGAATTTTGCTCCATTATCTTTTAGAGCTGGTTGAAGGGATTGCTTTTTGGTCAGACAGAGCATAACACCGGATTCTTGACAGATGGGGTTGCCTCATCACGAATAGGCTTCAGTTTAATCATCGTGGGTGTCAGTTCTGTCTGGTCATATTTCTGTGCAAAGAAAAGCAGAGATCCATCAAAGCGCAGATTAAAGATGAAACATCACAATATAGACTTCACTTTTCAAAACAGCTAGTTCATTCAATGTGGCAGATTATTGCGGTTGGAGGAGGCGACCTATCGGTATGGAAGTCGCGACCACGGGAGATTGAGCTTTATTTGCAAGACCTATTGCCAATATTTTTCTCTCTCTCCGTGAAGGACCGAATCTTTCTCATTGCCTGTGGAGCTGGTGCGGGTTTAAGCGGCTGTTTATGCAGGTTAGTTAACGAGTGTGTTTTTCGTTTTTGAAACCTTGGGAATTGCTTTATCTGTTAAACGTTTTTCTCATGTGTCTGATTACATATGTATCAGCCTTTACAGCAGGCTTTGTTGTTTCAGATCATGCTCTCTATCAGCTTCCAGCTCTGACTTGGTCATTAGGTGATATGTGGCTTGTTCCTCTATTAGTTCTTTTCCTGACCCCATTCGCTTGACTTGAGTCGCTTCAACAAACAAGTTTCTTCAAAGAGAATAAAGGACAAGAGGATGCATCTCTATACTCTGCCTGTAACATTCCTTTTTCCTTGTTAGATTGGCTAGCTATATGCACTCATCTACTTGGTAATGGGCGTATGATGGCTCAGAGAATTTTAAACGGCGTAGTGCTCAAAAACGGTAATCCTCTTATTTATCTTGAAAGCCTTGGTCGTTTTAGTCACCCTTTGGGCAGGTGCCTATGGTGGTACATTGACCATCTTGCTTAGGGATGGCAGGAGTCGCCTCTTGACCATGTGATTTTTAGGTAGTAGCAACCAGCCAGCAGTCTTACTGATGGGTTCGGCTTTTGCTTTTTGTAGCTGCATGACCTTGAAGACTCCCCTGTCTGCAACTGGATTGGTAGTGGGGTTCACTGGTCAGTCATTTGAGGCTACACCTTTTTCTTTGGTGACTGCTTACTTGGCATTTAGTTTGCATAAATGCTGGACCGAATCCTTGGGAGAAGTACTTACGACCAAAGACAAGGATAAAAAGAAACTTAATAAGAATACTCTAGTTTTTCTAATCCAAAATGTATTTTTAAATTTATAATCAATATCATTTAACAAAGAAAGGTAGAGCATGTGTTCAGATTTGAACACTAAGCGGAAAAGCTCGGAAAATAGATAATCTTACTGAGAAATCAGGATTTCTCGTCAGATTCCTAATTTTTCAGTCGCTTTCTGGTCGCTCTTGTATCATAAACTATGTCTATCCATATTGTCGCTAAGCAGGGTGAAATTGCTGATAAAATTCTTCTTCCTGGGGATCCTCTTTCGTGCGAAATTTATCGCTGAGAATTTCCTTGAAGAGTGCTGTTTGCTTCAACGAAGTGCGTAACATGTTTGGTTACACAGGCACACAAAGGTCACCGTGTATCTGTTATGAGGAACAGGGATGGGTATGCCATCCATCTCCATCTATGCGCGTGAATTGATTGTGTCGATTACGGTGTGAAGAAATTGATCCGTGTCAGAACTGCTGGTTCTTTTGAATGAGGATGTTCACGTCCGTGAATTGGTCTTGGCGCGAGCGCTACCAACTCAAACATCATCCGTAACGACTGGCCACTATATGATTTTTCCACAAATCGCTAGCTTTGATTTACTAGATAAAGCCTACCATATCGCCAAAGATCTTGGTATGACCACTCACGTTGGTAATGTCTTGTCTTCAGATGTCTTTTTACTCAAATTACTTTGAGGAAGAATATCGAACTTAGTAAGTGGGGAGTGAAAGCAGTGGAGATGGAAGCGGCGACCCTTTACTATCTTGTGCTCAACACCATGTTGATGCTCTTGCTATCATGACTATCTTCAGATAGTTTGGTTAATCCAGATGAAGATACAACTGCAGAAGAGCGTCAAAATACTTTCACTGATATGATGAAAGTTGGTCTAGAAAACCTTGATTGCAGACTAAAGAGTTAGATTCCATTCATGTGATTACTCTTGTTCTCAAAAAGATAAGCATGTTCATTGCATCAATCCTATAAATAGATGAGAATAAGAACTTTGAAGAAAGTCTAATTGTGTCAAAGAAATCGAGACTAGTCAGTTTAATATCTAAATCCTTAATCAAATAAAGTTGAAAACCTGGTTGACAATAGCTAGAGGTTTTCAACTTTTTAGAACAAAACTAAAGGAGGGGTAAAATGGATAAAATTGCACAACTACAGGAAATCATTGACCAAAGTCAAAGAATTGTCTTTTCAGTGGTGCAGGGGTTTCTACAGAGTCTAATATTCCTGATTTTCGAAGTTCTGATGGTGTTTATAGTCTTAAGTTGTGGGCGCCATTTTTACTGCCGAGGCAATTGGTTTCACGCACCATGTTTGAACGCTGTCAGAGGATTTTTGATTTCTACAAAAAGTATCTCGTCTATCCAGATGCCAAAGCCAAATTTAGCACACTGATTATCTAGCGTCGTTGGAAAAAACAGGTAAATTAAAGGCGATTGTGACGCAAAATATCGATAGTCTCCATGAAATGGCAGGATCTCAGAAAGTTTTGAAACTGCATGGTAGTGCAGATCGTAATTATTGTTTGGGCTGTCATCGCTTTTATGATTTGAATGCATTTTTGGCGCTTGAAGGTCCAGTCCCCACTGCTTAGATTGTGGTAGGTGGTCAAACCGACGTAACCCTTTACGAGGAAGCGCTAGATATGGACGTATTTAGTCGAGCTAGCCCAAATCATTCAGCAAAGCAGATTTGTTGATCATTGGTGGAACTTTCCTTAGTTATTTTACCCTGCAGACTAGCCTAATCGATTATTTTTCAGGGTCAAATCTTGTCGTTATCAACAAGTCCAGTACTCCTCAAGACAGCCAAGCTGATTTAGTTATCGAAGGTAAGATTGGAGAAGTTTTTTCTAAATTGAGACAATAAAAAACTGAAAGAAGTAGGACTATACTTCCTTCAGTTTTTGTATCACGAACTCAGAAACTATGAACAAGATTCTCTTCATTTATCTAGGGAATCTCAAATTTGATTTATAAATTGCTCGAGTTATTTTTAATTGTTGAATAAAAAGGAAAAAGGAAAGACTTTTCTGGATGAAAATCTTGACTTTTTTAGTCAATCAGTACATGCTGATTTTAATGAAATGCTACTATATTGTTTACTTTTTTAAAGATCGCAAAAACAATCAATCTCGCTTGAGAATGGAGAATGCTCATCTTTTCTGGGTAAGTATTGTTTTAAGTATTGGTATCTATCCTTAGCATTTTTTGTTCGTCCATCCCAGAGAATCCAACGGATAAATTCCCAGTTGAATTGCTCGGGGCATCCCTTAGCCATACTTTCTCTGACTTTTCCTCTGTACTTTTTAAATACCGCTTAAAGGCTCTTAGCAGACAATTCCAAGCAGAGAAGTTTAAAAAGATGATCTGGTCAGCTTGCTCCATTCTTTTCCTCATAGCAACACCACGAGTAGTTGCCATCGATATCAATCTTTATGTTTTGGCTAAGGAAAAGTCTCCATTTCCTTAAGCATCCAGTCACGGTCACTATCCTGCCAACCAGGTTGAAATTGGAGAGTATCCATATGAAGTTTTGGAATAGAGTAGTGCTTAGCTAGTTTTTCTGCAAGAGTAGATTTTACCTGATCCTGAATATCCAATGATAGCTATTTTCATAATAACCTCCAGAAAAATGTGCACAAAAAGCTCCGAAGAGCTCATTTTTGTATGCAGTTAAAGATTAACCAAGTTTAGCTGCAAGACGTGCTTTATCACGGCTAGCTTTGTGTGTGGATCAAACCTTTAGTTTCTGCTTTATCGATAGCTGAGCTGGCAGCACGGTAAAGTTCTTCAGATGGGTTTGCTTCAAAAGCTTTGATAGCAGTACGCATAGCTGATTTTTGAGCTGAGTTCTTTTTCGTTTTTGTTTAACGTTCAATTCAGCGCGTTTGATAGCTGATTTAATGTTTGACAATGTTCTTACCTCCATTTTTACTAACTATACCATTATATCTGAAAACTTACGTTTTTGACAAGGGAAAATTATTTTTTAAGTAAATTTCATCAATTTCAGTGAGTTTTTAGATTTATGGAGAATGACCTCGGCACGATTTTCGTGTCGGTTCAATGTAATTTTGGAGATTGGTGAGGTTGATACTGGTCCAAACTTGGTGAGCAAAATCTTGACTTCACTAAGAGGAAGTTGAGTGAAACGGTAGTAATAGTTGCCTGGATCATCTTGAGCAAAGCTCAAAAGTTTTAAGAAACGATCCAAATACCAGCTTTCAATATCTTCGACAGCAGCATCGACATAGATTGAAAAAGTCAAAGAAATCAGTAATATAGAGACGAGCATTATGTGGATTTTGGAAATACATTGATTCCCTCAACAATGACAAAATCAGCAGCTTCTACTCGTTGTTTTTGACCTGGGACGATATCATAGATTTCATGGGAATAAACAGGTATATCAACATCCTGCCCATTTTTGAGTTGGTCTAGAAAATTGAGCAAAGCTTCCATATCGTAGCTCTCAGGAAAACCCTTGCGGTTGAGAATGTCTTGCTCAATTAAGACACTGTTTGGGTATAAAAACCATCCGTAGTAACCAGTTCAACACTTGCTCCAGGAAGGATACGAGAAAGCAAAATTTGCAAGAGACGACTAGTAGTTGATTTACCGACAGCGACACTTCCTGAAACTCCGATAATAAAGGGCTGTTTTTTGCTCTCTCTTTGAAGGAAAATGCCTTTTTGAGAAGGCAAGGTCTTCTTTGGAACGTTTGTAAATCTGAATCAGATGTGACAGTGGCAGATAGATATCTGTAACGTCTTGAAGGCTAATCTGGTCATTGAAACTCTTAATAGAATCTAACTCTTCCTCGGTCAAGGGAGGAGTTGTTTTTGCGATGCAAGGATTGCCAAGTTTCGCGGTTTATCTTTTCAAAATGTAAAAATTCGTTGGTCATACTATATCCTCGTTTGATATCTTAGTATACCATATTTTAGAAAGAATAACCATCTGACTCAATTGAGAAAAAGCGCTTTCTTTGTTAAAATATAAGGGGGAAAACCTATAAAGGAGGTGCTAAGATGAAAAGCTAGATTAAGAGAAAAAGCTCTGGTTTGTTCAGTCTATTTGTAGTTGTTTTATGGTTATCACCAAACTGGGTGAATTTTCTCCTTTACGATAGGAACTCAGAGCTATAACTGGACCACTTTTTGTTCTGTTTATCTTATTGCCCACTCATAGGTCTTGGCTACCTTTGTGCTAGCTTTCTTTAAAAGAAAGTGGTGGCTCTTCTTTTTGGTCTTGCTTGTATTTTTGCTTTTCCGATTACCATGGCAGTAGGGAGCTTTTTACTAGGTCCCTAATGTTAATCAGAATTTATATTATTTTTGAGAAAATACAATGTGATTTAAGGGCTTGATACCTTTGTAAACGATTTACAAATAACTTATTTTTTATGGTAAAAATAGTGTCATGAGTAAAAATGTATTATGCAGAAAATCCAGATGCAGCCCATGATGTTCATGAAGCTTAGAGTTGAGCTACTTGGGCAAAAGATGACCTTTTTGACAGATGCTGGGTGTCTTTAGTAAAAATGATTGACTTTGGAAGTCAGTTGTTGTTAAGATGTCTTGATATTGAAAAAGGTGAAAAATTCTTGATGTTGGTTGTGGCTATGGTCCGATAGGTTTGTCTTTGGTTAAAGCATATGAGTGCCCAAGCAACGATGGTGGATATCAATAATCGTGCCCTGGATTTAGCCCAGCAAAATGCAGTAAAAAAACAAGGTTCAAGCGACTATCTTCCAGTCTAATATTTATGAGCAGGTAGAAGGACAATTTGACCATGTCATTTCGAATCCTCCTATACGTGCAGGCAAGCAAGTAGTCCACGAAATCATCGAGAAAAGTATAGACTTTTTAGTAGATGGTGGAGATTTGACGATTGTCATCCAGAAAAACAAACAAGGAGCTCCTAGTGCCAAAAAGTAAGATGGAAGAAGTTTTTGGCAATTGCGAGGTTGTAAAAAGAAAGATAAGGGATATTATATCCTTAGAAGTGTGAAAAGAATGAGAGCAGTAGATCTAATCCAGAAAAAAAGAGACGGGCCAAGAACTAAGCTCCAGTGAGATTCAATGGTTGATTGAAGGTTATGTGGCAGGAACTGTTCCTGACTACCAGATGGCCGCTTTTGCTATGGCAGTATACTTTTCAAGGGAATGACTATGAGATGAGATTTCTGACTTGACTATGAACATGGTTAAGACAGGTCAGGAATTTGATTTATCGCCAATTGAAGGCATTAAGGTGGATAAACACTCTACTGGGTGGAGTTGGTGATAAGGTAACTTTAATCCTAGCACCCTTGGTAGCTAGTTTTGATGTTCCAGTGGCTAAGATGAGTGGTAGGGTCTGGGTCATACCGGGTGGTACTATTGATAAATTAGAATCCATCAAAAGGTTTTCAGATTGAACGAAATCAGGATGAATTTATCAAACAAGTTCAGGATATTGGTGTCTCAGTCATTGGCCAGTCCGATCAACTGGTTAAGGCTGATAAATTGCTCTATGCCCTTCGTGATGTGACGGCAACAGTTGATACTATTCCCTTGATTGCTAGCTCAGTCATGAGTAAAAAGATTGCAGCTGGAGCTGACGCCATCTTACTTGACGTTACTGTTGGTGAAGGTGCCTTCATGAAAACAGTGGACGAGGCCCGTGAATTGGCTCAAACTATGGTAAATCTTGGTAAGGCTGTAGGTCGTAAGACAGTAGCAGTCATTACGGACATGAGTCAACCCTTGGGACGTGCCATTGGAAATCGCTTGGAAATACTAGAAGCACTAGAAATTCTTCAAGGTAAAGGGACGTGAAGATATTAGTCATTTTATCTGCGAGTTAGCCCAGATTATGCTATCTTTAGCTAATGTTGAAAAAACTGTTGAGGAAGTAAGGCAACATCTTGAAAATGGTAAGGCGCTCCAGAAATTCGAAGAGATGGTTGTAGCTCAGGGTGGAGATTTAGAAGACCTCTATCGTCCAGTAAAAGTTGACCATGTAGTTGATATTCCTGCTCAGGAGGATGGTATTATCACAGAACTTCCAGCCATGGAGTTTGGTCTTTTTGCTATGAGATTGGGTGCTGGTCGTGCAGTGAAAACAGACGCTCTTGACTATGAGACAGGGATTGTTTTTGAGAAGAAAGTTGGAGACTTTAGTCAGAAAGGGTGAAATTGTTGCAAAAGTATATACAAATGGCAAAAATTTCTCCGGAACTAGTTACAGATTTCCAAAAAAATATGTTAAAAATTAAAATAAGTGATGAAGGATAAAATCGCGTGAAATTATCGAAAATCATCTCCTAATTTAAGGAAAAACCGAAATGAAATTAAATAAATACATTGATCATACGCTTTTAAAACAAGATGCAACAGAGGAACAAATTGATCGTTTGCTATCTGAAGCAAGAGAGTACGATTTTTGCCAGTGTTTGTGTCAATCCTTGCTGGGTTTCTCATGCAAAAAGCTGGTCTAGAAAATACTGATGTTAAGGTTTGTACAGGTTGTAGGCTTTCCCTCTTGGAGCCACAACATCTGCTGTTAAAAGCCTTCGAAACCAAAAAAGCTATCCAAAATGGTGCTGATGAGATTGATATGGTTATCAATGTTGGAGCACTCAAGTCTGGGAATGCTGATTTAGTTGAGTCAGATATTCGAGCTGTTGTTGAAGCAAGCGGAGACAAACTGGTTAAGGTTATTATCGAGAGCTTGTTTGTTGACTGATGAAGAAAAGTTCTAGGCTTGTCAGCTAGCTCAGAAAGCAGGAGCAGACTTTGTCAAGACGTCAACAGGCTTCTCAACAGGTGGTGCAACCCTACCGGATGTTAAATTAATGCGTCAGACTGTTGGTCCAGACATGGGAGTCAAAGCAGCAGGAGGGGCTCGTTCTTATGCAGATGCTGTAGCCTTTGTTGAAGCTGGAGCTACTCGTATCGGAACATCTTCTGGTGTAGCAATCTTAAAAAGGAGAGTTAGCAGATGGCGACTACTGAGTTGATTGATTTAGCGATTGAGACTAGTAAAAATGCCTATGTTCCTTATTCACATTTTCCGATTGGTGCCGTTTTGGTTGCCAAGGACGGAAGTGTATATACAGGATGCAATATTGAAAAATGCTAGCTACCCCTTGACCAACTGTGGTGAGAGAACAGCAATCTTTTAAAGCTAGTCTCCGAAGGACAACGTGAGTTTTCAGAATTGATTGTTTACGGTCAAACTGAGAAACCTATTTCTCCTTGCGGAGCTTGTCGCCAAGTTATGGTCGAATTTTTTTAAACCAGATCTAAAGGTGACTTTAGTTGCCAAAGATAAAATCGACGGTCGAGATGACGGTCGGGGAATTACTTCATACTCATTTTACAGACTTGCATTAGTCTGCGTCACTCTCTGAGTGACAAGGGTCCTTGTGGCCAATCAATCCATACTTGCAACTTCGTTGCGCATCTTATTTAGGAGGTTCAGTAATGAACAAGAAACAATGGCTAGGCCTTGGTCTAGTTGCAGTAGCAACATTTGGACTTGCTGCATGTGGTAATCGCTCTTCTCTCGTAACGCAGCATCTTCATCTTCTGATTTGAAGACTAAAGCAGCTATCGTTACAGATACTGGTGGTGTTGATGATAAATCATTCAACCAATCAGCTTGGGAAGGTCTTCAAGCTTGGGGTAAAGAGCACAATCTTGCAAAAGATAAAGGCTACACATACTTCCAATCAACAAGTGAAGCTGACTACGCTAACAACTTGAACCAAGCAGCAGGAAGCTACAACTTGATTTATGGTGTTGGTTTTGCCCTTCACAATGCGGTTGAAGAAGCAGCGAAAAGAACATGCAGACTTGAAACTATGTTTTGATTGATGATGTGATTAAAGATCAAAAAGAACGTAGCAAGTGTAACATTTGCTGATAACGAAGCAGCTTACCTTGCAGGTGTAGCAGCAGCTAAAACTACTAAAACAAAACAAGTTGGTTTTGTAGGTGGTATGGAATCTGAAGTTATTTCTCGTTTCGCAGCTGGTTTCAAAGCTGGTGTTGAGTCAGTTGACCCATCTATCAAAGTACAAGTAGACTACGCTGGATCATTTGGTGATGCCGCTAAAAGGTAAAACAATCGCTGCAGCTCAATACGCTGCAGGTGCAGACGTAATCTACCAAGCAGCTGGTGGTACTGGTGCAGGTGTCTTCTCAGAAGCTAAATCTTTGAATGAAAGCAAAAACGAAGGCGAAAAAGTTTGGGTTATCGGTGTAGACCGTGACCAAGTTGAAGAAGGTAAATACACTTCTAAAGATGGTAAAGAATCAAACTTCGTACTTGCTTCTACTTTGAAACAAGTCGGAACAACAGTTCAAGATATTGCAAACAAAACTGAAAAAGGTGAATTCCCTGGCGGTCAAGTGATCGTTTACTCATTGAAGGATAAAAGGGGTTGATCTAGTAACAACTAACCTTTCTGAAGAAGGTAAAAAGCTGTTGAAGATGCAAAAGCTAAAAATCCTAGATGGCAGCATCAAAGTTCCTGAAAAATAATAGATAAAGAAGTCATTTTCTAGGGGGAGCGGCCTGTGGTCACTTCTTTAAGAATTGAGACAAAAGTGTTTTTGTCTCAATAGAGCTTGCTAAATTTCTTTTAGCAGGTTTTTATTGAAACAAAATAAAACTCTGAAAGGAAGAGCACATGGCACACGAAAATGTCATTGAGATGCGTGAAATTACCAAAGTTTTTGGTGAATTTGTCGCTAACGACAAGATTAACCTTGAACTTCGTAAAGGTGAAATTCATGCACTTTTAGGAGAAAATGGAGCTGGTAAGTCCACTCTTATGAACATGCTAGCAGGGCTTCTAGAACCAACTAGTGGTGAAATTGTGGTTAACGGTCAAGTTGTAAAACTAGACTCGCCATCAAAAGCAGCTAGCCTAGGAATTGGGATGGTTCACCAGCACTTTATGTTGGTAGAGGCTTTCACTGTTGCTGAAAAATATCATTTTGGGAAGTGAATTAACTAAAAATGGTGTCCTAGATATTGCTCGAGCAAGCTCGAGAAATTCTTGAATTATCAGAGCGTTATGGACTAGCTGTAGATCCTTCTGCCAAAGTAGCAGATATCTCTGTTGGGGCTCAACAACGTGTTGAAATTTTGAAGACACTTTATCGTGGTGCTGATATTCTTATCTTTGACGAACCAACTGCTGTTTTAACGCCATCAGAAATCGATGAGTTGATGGCAATCATGAAGAACTTGGTCAAAGAAGGCAAATCAATTATCTTGATTACCCACAAGTTGGATGAAATTCGTGCGGTTTCTGACCGCGTTACAGTTATCCGTCGTGGTAAATCAATCGAAACAGTTGAGATTGCTGGTGCAACTAATGCTGACTTGGCAGAAATGATGGTGGGACGTTCTGTTTCCTTCAAAACTGAGAAAGCAAGCACCTCAACCCAAAAGAAGTCGTTCTTTCCATCAAAGACTTGGTTGTTCATGAAAACCGTGGCGTTCCTGCTGTTAAAAATCTTTCACTCGATGTTCGAGCTGGTGAGATTGTCGGAATTGCCGGTATTGATGGAAATGGTCAGTCTGAATTGATCCAAGCTATCACAGGACTTCGTAAAATTGAGTCTGGTAGTGTAGAATTGAAAAGGCCAGTCCATTGTAGGATTGCATCCACGTCAAATTACTGAACTGAGCGTTGGTCACGTTCCGGAAGACCGTCACCGTGATGGTTTGGTCTTGGAAATGATGATTTCTGAAAATATCGCTCTTCAAACCTACTATAAAGAACCTCTTAGCAAGAAGGGAATTTTAAATTATACGAATATCGTTGACTATGCGAAAAAAATTGATGCAGGAGTTTGATGTTCGTGCTGCTAGTGAGATTGTTCCAGCTTCTGCCCTTTCTGGAGGAAATCAACAAAAAGCAATCATCGCTCGGGAGATTGATCGAAATCCGGATCTCCTCATCGTCAGCCAACCAACTCGTGGTTTGGACGTCGGTGCCATTGAGTACATTCACAAACGCTTGATTCAAGAACGTGATAATGGGAAAGCTGTCCTTGTAGTCAGCTTTGAACTAGATGAGATTCTAAATGTCTCAGATAGAATCGCTGTTATCCATGATGGTAAGATTCAAGGGATTGTAACACAGAAACAACCAACAAGCAAGAACTTGGTGTCTTGATGGCTGGTGGTGAATTGGAAAAAGGAGAAGAGTGATGTCTAAAAATTACAACAAATTTCAGTTCCCTTTGATTTCTGTTATCCTTGGAATCTTGCTTGGAGCCATCGTCATGTGGATTTTTGGCTATGATGCTATTTGGGGTTATGAAGAGTTGTTCTACACAGCCTTTGGTAGTGTTCGTGGAATCGGTGAAATTTTCCGTGCCATGGGGCCATTAGTCTTGATTGCTCTTGGATTTGCAGTTGCGAGTCGTGCCGGTTTCTTTAATGTCGGGCTTCCAGGACAAGCACTCGCTGGTTGGGTTATGAGTGGCTGGTTCGCTCTTTCAAATCCAGATTTGCCACGTCCATTGTTGATTCTTGCGACAGTTGTCATTGCGCTGGTGGCTGGAGGAATAGTTGGTGCCATTCCTGGTATTTTAAGAGCCTATCTTGGAACATCTGAAGTCATCGTAACCATCATGATGAACTACATTGTTCTCTATACAAGTAATGCCTTTATCCACTCTTTCCCTAAAGATATCATGCAAAGTACTGACTCATCAATTCGAGTAAGTGCAAATGCAACTTATCAAACACCTTGGCTTGCTGAGTTAACTAGGAAACTCTCGTATGAATATTGGGATTTTTCTTTGCTATCATTGCAGTTGCAGTTATCTGGTTCTTGCTTAAGAAGACAACTCTCGGTTTTGAAATCCGTGCAGTTGGTCTCAATCCAAATGCTTCTGAATACGCAGGTATTTCAGCTAAACGCACCATTATTCTATCAATGATTATCTCAGGTGCTCTTGCAGGACTTGGTGGAGCGGTAGAAGGACTTGGTACCTTCCAAAACGTCTATGTTCAAGGTTCATCATTGGCAATCGGATTTAATGGTATGGCGGTCAGTCTACTTGCTGCAAACTCACCAATTGGAATTCTCTTTGCAGCCTTCTTGTTCGGAGTACTTCAAGTTGGAGCCCCTGGTATGAATGCTGCTCAAGTACCATCTGAGCTTGTAAGTATCGTTACAGCCTCAATTATCTTTCTTTGTCAGCGTTCACTACATCATCGAACGCTTTGTCAAACCAAGAAAACAACTTAAAGGAGGTAAATAAGGATGTCGATTACAACAATGTTAACCCTTATGGTTTCTTCAATGTTGATTTACTCAGCACCACTTATTTTTACAAGTATCGGAGGCGTTTTTCTCTGAACGTGGTGGAGTTGTTAACGTTGGACTTGAAGGAATCATGGTCATGGGTGCCTTTTCTGGAGTTGTGTTTTAACCTTGAATTTGCACAAGATTTGGGAGCATTAACTCCTTGGTTGGCTCTTCTAGTTGGTGGATTAGTCGGAGCTATCTTCTCACTGATTCACGCAGTAGCTACAGTTCATTTTCGTGCTGACCATGTTGTCAGTGGTACCGTACTTAACTTGATGGCGCCAGCCTTGGCAGTCTTTCTTGGTGAAGGTGCTTTATAACAAAGGGACAAACGGATAACTTAACGCAAACTTTTGGACGTTTTGATTTCCCTCTTTTGGCTAATATCCCAGTTATCGGAGATATCTTCTTCAAGTCAACAAGTTTACTTGGTTACCTAGCAATTGCCTTCTCATTCTTAGCATGGTTTTATCCTCTTTAAAACTCGCTTTGGACTTCGTCTCCGTTCAGTTGGTGAACATCCCACAAGCAGCAGATACTTTTGGGGATAAATGTCTACAAGATGAGATATCTTGGAGTTGTGATTTCAGGTTTCCTTGGAGGAATCGGTGGAGCTATCTACGCTCAGTCAATTTCCGTTAACTTCTCAGTTACAACCATCGTTGGACCCTGGATTTATCGCACTTGCTGCTATGATCTTCGGTAAATGGAATCCCTGTTGGTGCTATGCTTTCAAGTCTCTTCTTTGGACTATCACAAAGTTTAGCAGTTATCGGTTCTCAACTTCCTTTCTTTGCAAGGAGTTCCCAGCCGTTTACTTGCAAATTGCACCATATCTCTTGACCATTGTCGTACTAGCAGCCTTCTTTGGTAAAGCTGTTGCACCGAAGGCAGATGGTATCAACTATATCAAATCTAAATAAACAAAAAGCGTCGGTTTGAAACTGACGCTTTTATTTTTAGGTTTTTGAGTGTGTAAGATTTAGTCCCCAGGAACAAGATTTTTCTGTTTTTATTACGAATACGATTGATGTTATCCTTTGTGGCGAATGATAATTAGACTTGCGAGGGCTAGGATAATCATCACAAATAATAAATCGTAACTTTGGCAGTAGGAAACCGATAAGTGGAAAGAGAATAACCCCCAAGTACAGCAGCAAGGGCAGCAGTAACACTAGAGAGAGAAATCATGCTTCCTAGATAAAGAGTTCCAAAGAAGACAACTGCTAGATAGAGGCAAAAATAGAGGAGCAAATCCGAAAATGACTCCAGCACTGGTTGCGACAGCTTTACCTCCTTAAATCCTGCAAAAATTGGGAAAGTATGTCCGATTACGGCTAAGAGACCAAAAGATGAGAGGAGAGATTCCTTGTACATGGAAAGATAAGTGGAAGCAAGGGTTGCGATGGTTCCTTTGAAAAAAGTCAATCACGAAGGTTGCCATACCCGCTTTCTTACCTAAAAATACGGAAAGGTATTGGTTGTTCCAGTATTGCTGAACCATGTTCTCTTAGATTGATGTTAAAGAATATTTGTCCAATCCACAAGCCTGGAAGGAATTGAACCCAATAAATAAGCTAAAATTAATAATACTATTGTCATCATGCTTCTATTATACCATGAAATAGGAGAGAAACGGAAAGGAATCTCTTCTCAAATTGTGACATCTGATTCTTTATGTAAGTAGAAAAATTTTTCTCATGAACACTATTGTTCGGAAATCAAGGTTAAAGTTTTAAAAAATTCATGAAAAGTTTCGGAAATCTTTTGATTTTGTGTTTATTTATGCTATAATGAGAACAATTATTTTTAGGAGGTGGAATATGTCTTACTTATTTGAGATATTACCAAGTTTATTGAGCGGTGCGACAATGACCTTACAAGTTTTTGCACTGGTCTTGCTTCTTTTCAATCCCTTTAGGCATTTTGGTTGCTTTTTGCTTACAGGTCATTTGAAACCCCTCCATTACATGATTGACATCTATATCTGGGTGATGCGTGAACACCCGCCTCCTGATTGATTTTTTGGATTACTATGTTCCTCCG
>BNJV01003275.1_pt1 | contig 19056 bp, 36 predicted proteins | sample 8540591 | NCBI WGS metagenome assembly BNJV01 (sample SAMD00202457, study PRJDB9452) | human saliva metagenome | host: Homo sapiens
TTAACCCCTCTGCTCTTTGAATTAGGAAAGAAAATGAATAAACCGCTGCATGCGAAATCAGGATGATGAACAGCTCGAATTCCTCATTGAAGCTATTGATCGAATTGATTATCAGCTTACTGAGTATCAGGCGAAGCTTGCCTACTTCTGCGACGATGTGGAAGACGCTGACAATGCATTGATGCATTTACGCAGTTTAATTGCGAACTTCGTTCGCGTTGGCCTGGGCGTTATCGACTATTCCGGCGAAGACGATGATGACTGCAGCGAATTAATGAACGAATGGCCATTGAAACCGTTGAAGCTGTGACTGATGAGCTGAACGAGCTTAATAGCATGATGCGAAACGTGATCGCTGATCTTAGGTCTGCTCGCCTCTTCCTCGCCGGCGACCGCGAAAACGGTGAAGACAATGACTAATGCCGGTCAAACTACCTATCAGCTCGTAGACGCTCTTAGGCGCGCCGGCTGGGGTATCCTTCGTGGCTCTGAGAATCGTTGCGCTCGCTCTCTCCTGGCGACGCTCGCTGGCACCATGCGTTCACTAAAGACTGACGCGCGCGGCTATATGACGATTACCGCCGCTCAGCTCGCTGACCGCGCCGGCTACAGCGAACGCCACGTCCGCCGCTGGCTCCCCATCCTGGAAGACCTGGGCATCTTGTCCTGGTCACGTGGCTGGATCGAAGACGGACGCCCTCAGCCTGGATCAATGAAGCTCAACAAGAACGCCCTGGTAAAGATCGTTAATGACGCTCGCGTCGAATACGAAGAAGCAATCTTGCCCGTTCGCTGCCCGCACTCGCGCCCGTTTGGCGCGCCTTCGTCTTCTCCAGAGTCAAAGCCCTACCCGTAACAGCGCTGCAAGGCCCGAGCGGACATGACGTCAGGCCTCTCCTCTAACGAGAGAGCGGCTCGCACGGCGGCGCCGCGCTCTCTCAAGCCTTCAAAGAAACCAACTATGAGCAATACAAGTATTGCCGAATCGAAAGGCACTCAAGTGACCAAGCGAATCACGTTCCAGGCATACATGCAAGAACACTATCCGAACCAGCGAGACGACTGGCCGCTCATCACTGATCGCGACGCAGTCGCATATGAAATCGCCCAGCGCGGTTCGGTTACCGAACACGAACTAGATCGGCTGGTAGCTGACATGCGTGGATCACAGCTGAGCTTTGAGGTCGCATGGGAAAGAGCAATGACAATGAGTAACGCCGCTGACCGTATCCGCGTAAAGCAAGGTATTCACGCTGTCCTGGACGCGATTCTGAGCGCCAGGACACGCTGCCCAGCTCACCCTATTCGTGCTCTCACGCAGCTCGGATTCACACACAGCTCCAGGACGCTCAGGCATCCATGATGCACGCGCGTACCTGACGAGACCTGAAAAGACGAAGACTAATGGCCTGGTCGGGATCCAAAGATCAAGCAAGCTGGCTAACGAAGTCATCAGCCGATACGGAACAGTGTGCTGGCTGTGTCACCTGGATATTGACCTGACTTGCCCGGGATGGCGCCAGGTGGTTCACCATCGATCACGTTGTCCCCCAGGGTCCAGGGGCGGCACAGACCATATCAGCAACCTCAGACCAGCACACAGAGAGTGCAACCTACGCCGCTCAGCCAAGCCAGCTAGTGCCTTCGAAGCCAAAACAGCCAGCCCAGACAGCGCCTGGCTGGCCTGGCCTGGCCTGAGCTCTTTTCTGGCAATGCTCCCGGGCGGTTCCCCGCCCCCTAACTCCTCTTCCCCCGGCCCGTTAATAAACAGGGCCAAACCAACCCAGGAAACACACGTGACTTTGAAACCGCACAGATACAAGCCGGTTTGTTCCCAGTCGACACGGCAACCGGTGGGGACAACGAAATCGAATCCGCTATCCGTGAGATGTTCGACGATCTGGACGCTCAAGGCGTCCTTGGACCCGATTGAAAGGCTAAAAGAGCCGCCGCTATCAAAGCCGCGCGCGCCTGGACGGCGACTATCGAAGCGGCAAACCAGCCGTCGCATCCTCAAACACGCTGAAACAGATCACTGAAATCCTGGATAGCTTGCCCAGGCCCGCCGCCGGTACGGATGATGGAAATTGACGCCTATACCGTCGCGGTCGCAGCGCTTGCCAGAAAGCATTCACGTCATGGAAACCAGGTGGAAGCGAAATACGCAACCAAGCGCAATATCCAACTTTCGCATTTGACGCCGCCCTGGCCGCAAAGCTACTGGGCGCCCAGCTCGTGCCCTGGCAGCAGCAGAGTCATGATGTCGCCCTGGAACTCAATCGAACGATCCTGGCTGCCTGGCGCTACCCCGTCGTTGTCGTAACGGTCCCCGCCAGGCCGGGAAAAAGCTTCCTCCTTCGCGCCGTCATGAGTCGACCGAATGATGAATTACAACAACCGCGAAATCCTTATGACAGCACAGACCGGCAAAGACGCTGGGAAGCGCTGAAACAGATCATCAATGAGCCTGGGCGCTGATACGCGAGTACTTTGACGTATCCCAGGGATCCGAATCCTGACCTACAAAAGCCGTGAATCCTATATCGCGCCGTTCGCACCGACCCTAAGAGCATCCACGGCGATTCGCTTCACCTGGTCACTGTTGACGAAGCATGGGCGTTCGATAGCGAATCTGGCGTCGCCCTGAAACCGCTATCAATCCGACCCAGCTGACGGTGAAAGACTCTCAATGTGTGGATCGTCTCAGCGAAGGGGACCAGCGCATCCGCTTGTTGAATGATCTGATTAGGCGTGGCCGGGAAAGTGTGAACGACCCGAACGCTAACATGGCGTTCTTTGAATGGTCAGCTGACGAAGAAGAAGCTGCCCAAGACCCATACAGCGACATCACCCTAGCGTTCCATCCCGCCGTCGGACACACCCAAACGCTGGATAAAATTCGCTCAATGGCCGGCAGCGACCTTTCCGCCTGGCGACGCTCCTACCTCAACCTTGAAACCGCCGTCGAATCAACCATCATCGACATGCAAATCTGGGATAGCCAAGCCCAAGACCCTGACGGCCTCACCCCAATACCAAGCCCAGAACACATCTCCCTGGCCTTCGATATCGCATCCGATAGGTCCGCCGCTAGTATCGCCGCCGCCTGGAAAGAGTCTGACGGCAACCTCTACACCGGGATCATCAAGACGGCCCCGACGTTCCTGGCTGCAAAGCATTCGCCGCCTGGCCCAGGCCGAGATATGCCCGGCATCTGCTGCGACCCATCATGGGCCCCAACCGCACGCTCTTCAAAGACGCTTGAAGACGCTGGGATCGGCGTCACTGCCCTCAGCACCTACGAATACGCGACCAGCTGTCAAAATGTTCTGGATCGCGCCAGGGCTGGCGAAATCACGCATGACGCAAACGACCTGACGCGCGCGCCGCTGGGCCTCTGTCGTTCCCCGCGCCCTGGCTGGCGTCACCGCGTTCGACGCGCGTAAAGCAGAACCTATCGACTCTCTCGGGGCAACGCGTCGCCCTCTGGGCGTGCCAGCAACGCGCCCAAGTAAAATGTTCTAGAAAGGCGGCGGCTAATGACAAAGCAAGTAATGACCATTGACATCACAGATGAAACCGCCGTCGTCGCCTGTGTATGCGGTTGGCGTGCACCTGTCGTTTTACTCCTAAAACCGCGTATAAATACGCCCTGGAACACGTGAATATGGTTCATCCGAGCGAGTCCGACCTGGCGCCGATCCGTTTACGCCTGGCGGTATCGACACGCCGATCTGCTTTCAGAGTAAGACACGTATGGATTATTAAAGGCATGGACTTTCGCGCGCTGCCCTCTCCCTGGTCGGTCTCTCCCGCCGCTCAGCTGACATTCCTGACGGAATCCTCCCGCCCGTCAGGAATGTCAGCAGAAAGCTGTCGACGTCACCGGCGCTCTCACCCTGGAAACCGTCTACCGGTGCGTATCCGTCCTAGAAACCGCGTCGAAACAGCTCTCTATTGACGTATGGCGTGACGAAACCAAACTGGGCGGCGACGATTACCCGCGCTCATCGCCAAGCCAGGCCCAGACCCTAACAACAACGGACCTCATCGCTGAAACAGTCGCCAGCCTGGCCCTCACCGGCAACGCTTACTGGCCCTATTGGCGCGCGCGCTGACGGACGCCCAGTCTCTCTCCGCGTCCTGGACCCAGCGGAATGTGAACCGCGAATCGACACCACCACCGGCGCCAGGTCAGTCTTATGGCGCGGCATCGACGCCCAAAACACCCAAATAAAGCACCTTGCCTTCTCCGCGTCCCTAACCAGGCGCGCGGCCTTGGACCCATCGAGGCCTGTGCCCAGACCCTGGCCGGCGCGCGTGACATGTCAGGTATGCAGCGAACTGGACTCAGACCAGCGGCGTGCCCTCTGGAATCATCACCACCGAACAGAGAACTTAGCAGGGAACAAGCAAACGAAGCACGAAAACGCTGGAATGAATCTAACTCGCCAGAAAAGGGCGTCGCCGTCCTGGGCAAAGGCATGAAATTCGCCCCTCATGCTCAAGCCCGAAGAAATCCGGTTCCTGGAATCCAGGTCTTTCGACGTTCTCAGCATTGGCCGCATGTTCGGGATACCGGCGCATATGATCCTGGCGTCCCTGGACGGCAATTCCATAGACCTACCAGAACATCACCGACGCTGCCACGGACTTCGTCGGGTGGACTCTCATGAACTACCTCCGGGAAATCGAAGACGCCCTGTCAACCATCCTCCCCGCCAAGACGAAGCACGCTTCAACCTTGACGCCCTCCTCCGCGCTGACACAAACGAACGCATTCAAACCCACAAGCTCGCAATCGAAGCTGGAATCTATAGCGCTGACGAAGCGCGCGCAATCGAAGGACTCTAAATGGACATGCTCACGCGAAGCAGCCGCCCAGAGCCCAAGCCAGCGGACGACCGTCTCGATACCGGCATTGCCGTCCCCTATGACGACGAAATCGAATACATGACCAGGCTGGTTTGAAACAGTCGCCAGGGACGCATTCAACCCTGAAACTAACGGGCCTATCAAGCTCTTCTGGCAGCACAGCGACGTGATCGGCACCGTAACCGACGCGCGTAACACGCCCGCTGGTTTGGAAATCACCGCCAGGATCAGCGAAACCAGCCTGGGAAACGACGTCTACGCCCTGGCCAAGGACGGCGCCATCGACCGATTCAGCATCGGATTCATCCCCATCGACACCCGACACCCGCCGCCGCGACGACTAACGGCGCAATCCATGCCGTCCACACCGCGATTAACGTCCGTGAAGTCTCCCTAGTCCCCTTCCCAGCCTATGAAAACGCGAAAGTGACCGACGTTCGCGCCGCCCAGGAACCAACCACAGAAAAGGAACCCCCTATCGCGACCGAATCCGCGCCGCCCTTGATACCGTCCTTGAACGAATGGACTCGCTGGAACAAGCGTTCGCCGCCCAGGCCCAGGCCCAGGCCCAGCACCCGCCCCCGTCGACACGATCCGCCGCCCAGGTCCTCAAGGCCCTGGCCGCCGGCGACGCCCAGTCTCGCGACGAATACAACTGGAACCATCTCAAGCGCTGACGGAACCATGACGCGCCCCACCTGGATCGTCGACCTCACCCGCCTCACCGACCGCATCAACCCGCTGAAAGAGCTCTTTTCTGTAGGCCCGCTGCCCAGGATGGTATGAACCTTGAATACACCGAACTCAAGGCAAATACCATCGCCGTTAACGAACAGGCAGGAAGGCGATAATCTCCAGATCGGCGGCATTGCACCCAGGATAAGACCACGCCGGTGAAGACCTTCGGCGGATATACCACCCTCACCCGCCAGGCGATTGAGCGGACCCGCATTCCGTTGCTCCAGACACACCTCCGGGGAATGGCCCTGGCCGCTGGTAAGCGCTCTGCTGCTACTTCGCATCTGTCTTTAACGAGACGAGTGAAGGGCCGAGGCCGCAACCGCCCTGGCGTCAACCAAGTCGCAACCGCGCTGACCTGGGCTGACCTGGCCGGTCTGATCGTCGACGCCGCTGACCGTTTTCAGGGATAGCGCGCGCTGCCCCTGGACGGATTGATCGTTGATAAGGCCACCTCAAGGCCCTGGCCGCCCTCACCGCCGGCGATGGCCGCCCGCTTGTGACCGTCTCTGGCACCGGCGCAAACACCGTCGGTACCGTGAACCCGGCGGCCTGGCTGGCGACCTGGTCGGAATCAAGGTTGTCCCGAACCTCTCTCTACGCCCTGGCGCAATGGGCGAAAAAGATCGCTCAGCGCCTTCTATTCGTCCTGGCGCTCCCGCACCTACGAAGCCCCCGGTTGTCCAGCTCCAGGATGAAAAACATCCTCAACCTCACCCAGGCCTTCAGCGTTTACCGCTACCAGGCAGTAGCCCCCGAAAATCCCCGCTGGCATCGTCCCTCTGGAGCTGGCCTGAAATGATTACCGCCGCTGATCTTGGCGAATACGCCGCCCCTGGTATGCCCGTAACCGAATACATGACCGGTTGCGTGAACGTCGCCAGCAAGCTGATCGAATCCCAGATCGGCGGCGGTAACGGGATCCCTCAGGAAATCGTCGACCGCGCCACCCTGGAAGTCGCCGCTGAACTCTACCACCGAAGGAACGCACCTAACGGCATCAAGAACTTCGCTGACGGATTCGACGGCGCCGGCGCCATCCGCGTCGCCAGGGACGCCCTGGTCGCCGCCAGGCCCCTACTCGCCCCCTATCTCCCACTGGGATTCGCATGACAGACGATCCGGGACCCATCGCATACGCCAGGCACGCCCTCAAGGACATCCTGGCCCAGGCCCAGGCCTGGCCTGTCATCACGAACATCCCCCGCAACTCATCCCGCCGTGTGTCGTCCTGACCGAAGGCAGTCCTTCGTCGCCCAGGGCGAAACCGCCGGCGGCGTCCGCGATTACCTTCAAGGCGCTCCTAATCTCACAGCCTTCAGACAATGAAGCGATTATCAGCCGCCTGGACGAAGAAACCGACACAGTCATCACACCCTGACTGCCGAAGGCGTCGCGCCTTCAGCGTCGACGGATACGAAGCAATCAACGCGGCGGATGGGCAAACCTACCTGGCCGCCGCCCTCACCATCCCCTGGACCTCACCCCTATAGAAAGGCACAATAATGGCCGTCACTCGCAACACTCGCATCAAGGGACAGCGCCTGGGCTTGTCCTTCGCTGGCAAGGACTATTGGTCTGACATGTCCAAGTATGAGCTGGCCGCTGAAAACTCTGATAAGGACGTCGTGACCTTCGCTGACGCCCAGGACGGATCAGCATCCGCCTGGAAGCTCAAGGGCACCGCCATTCAGTCCCTGGACGCCGGTTCCTTCTGGGACTACGTCTGGACGAACAGTGGCAAGACCGTCGACGCCATCCTGGCCCCGCACGGCAACAGATCGCAACCGCCGCCCAGCCCCACTTCAAGTTTCGCGTGAAGATTGGCGCTAAGCCCCCGATCTCCGGTGAAGCTGGCGACGAAAAGGGCAGCACCTTTGACTTTGAATGGAATGTCGAAGGCGAACCCGAAAGATCAGCACCGGCGGCACCCTGGGCACCGGCAACCTGACTGACGCCCTGGCGATGACTGGGATCGTCGACGGCACCATCAACCTGGACGGCGCCAGCGTCTCTATCACGGGAATCAAAAGCCCTCTAAGAGACGCTGAACGTGTAGGCGTCGCCGTCGACGATCTTAAGGACCTCACCCGCCGCCTGGGTACGCCCATCATGCAGCGCGCCAAGACCCTGGCGCCCAAGGGTAAGACCCACCGGCTGGAAAAATCCATCCGCGTCGCATCGTCAAAACGCGCCGTTCGCGTCACCTCAAGCGTCCGCCCTATACACGCGCCCATCTGGAACGCGCGTTGGACACTACAGCGGCGTGAACCACTTTGGCGCTGACGCGACCAGTGGCCCCGCTGGCTCTCCAAAGCCGAAGAACATTACGATCCCAGACTTTCGCTGGATTCGGCGCCGGAATCAAGAACTACTGGACAAATACAGCTGGTAAAGGACCCATCATGCGCAACCGATTCAATCGAAGAAATGACCCTTGGCGACCTGGAATGGCTGGAAGACGTCACCCAAATGCCTTTCTCCGCCCTGGACGGCGATAACGTCACCGCAAAGCAAATGTCAGCCCTAGCCGCAATCATGATCGCCGGCGTGACCGCATCGACCGGGCCACAGCCCTGGACGCCGCGCGCCAGATGAAACTTGCTGACATGGACGATCTTCTCTAGTGCACAGCGGATTCGTGAGCTACTAGCCGTCCTGGCTGTGAGCTCACATACCTATGAGAGAAGGCCGCGAAATGACCCTGGGCGACGCCCATGCCAGTCCTTGCGGTGCCCTGAAAAGAGAAAACCAGAGCTCAACTCTTTAGAAAGGGACCACGATGGCCGGGCATCAAGCAAAGTCTCCGTAGTCGCTGAGACGAAAAACTTTAAACGTGCCTTTCGTGGCCTCTCAGAACCTTGGCTTAAACAAGCTCACCGCATCGGCAAAGAGGTCGCCGGAACCTTCGTCCAGGGTCGGAAAAGGCCCGCCGTAGCCACTGGCACCGCCGCCAGCGCGCGGCATTCGGCGCCATCAGCTAAAGGCCATCAGATGGCCGGTGACCTGGAACAGTCCACCGGCGCCGTCGAAGCAATCTTCAAAGAATCCGCTGACAAAGTCAAAGGCTACGCATCCACCGCGTCAACGACTTTCGGCATTACCAGGAACGAGTTCCAAGAACTGGCGACGCTCCTGGGCGCCCAGCTCAAGAACGGCGGCACCCCTCTAGACCAACTGGGGATAAAACCAGGATCTAATCACCCTGGGCGCTGACCTATCAGCGCAATTCGGCGGGAGCCAGCCGAAGCAATCCAGTCAATCAGCTCCGCCCTCAAGGGCGAACGGGATCCCATCGAAAAATACGGCGTCTCCCTCAAGCAAGCATCTACTGACGCTAAAGCCGCTGAACTGGGCTTTAAGAAGGTCGGCGGATCATTCAGCAATGAAGCTCAGCAAGCGGCGACGCTGGCGCTGATCTTGAACAGACCGCTGACGCCCAGGGCGCCTTCAATCGCGAAAACAACACCTATGCACACCAGGTCCAGGTGTTGAAAGCGAAGGTGCATGACCTGGCCGCTGAGTTCGGAACGCTCCTACTGCCCTACGCTACACAGTTTGTCCAATTCCTTAACGAAAAGTTCATGCCCAAGCTGGACCAGCTCAAGACCTGGCTGGAAACCGTCGGCATCCCCGCCATCAAGCGTTTTGCACAGTGGCTTGGACCCAAACTGAAGGTCGCCGCCGCCCAGGCCCAGGCCGTCTTTGAAAACTATGTCATGCCCGCGCTCCAGGCATTCAAGGACTGGTGGAACACGGCTGGAAGCGACACGCTTAAAAGCCTCATTGACGGATTCATCCGCCTGGCGCCCGCCGTCCTGGCCTTCGGCTACGCCTTCAAGACCGCCTATCAGTCGATTACGTTCCTAACGACTGTCCCCACCATCATCGATCAAAAGCGAAGAACGCCTTCAGCCTTCTTCTGCCCGTCATCGGTTCCTGGCCTGTCCTGATCGCCGCCGCCATCGCCGCCGTCATCGGAATCTTCGTCTACTTCTACCAGCATTCAGAGACCTTCCGAAACAAGGTCACCCAGGCCTGGGAAGGCATCAAGACCGCCGCAACCGTTGTCTGGGACGGCGTTAAAGCCGCTATCTCCCCTATCATCAACTGGTTCCTGACCAGCGTCATGCCATCGCTCCAGGACTGGGGATCCAAGATCGTCGGAATTGTCCAGGCAATCATTGACGCGCTCAAACCGTTCGCAATCTTCCTCACCGGCCTCCTAGTCCCTGTCGTGTCGTTCGCAATCGGATTCATCCAGGGCATGATTAAGGGGCTGGTGCAGTTCCTATCTGGCCTGGGCAGCATCTTCGCCGCCGCCTGGCAAACGATCAGCGCTGTCATATCTGGCGCTCTCCAGATCATCCAGGGCGTCTTCCAAGTCCTGGCCGGCCTATTCACCGGCGACTGGTCAAAGATGTGGGAAGGCGCACATCGCGTTTGGCCCATGGAACGCCATCACTGGCCTCATCCAGGGCGCCGTGAACATCATCAACAACATCATCCAGACCTTCGGAAACTTCGTCCGTAATAACTTCTTCGCTGTCTGGAACGGCGTCAAAAACATGGTCATGACCGTCTGGAACCTTCTACCAAACGGCATCCGCAACGCTCTAAGCTCCATCGGCTCCTACCTATCGCAAATTCCCAGCATGGTTATCGGCGCCTTCAGCGGCGCCGGCTCCTGGCTCCTGGGCATCGGCGAAAAAATCATCAACGGCCTCGTCCAGGGCATCAAAAACATGTTCGGAAGGGTAAAAAGAACTCCTGACATCCTCAACGAACCTTCTACTCATCCTGGAAAGGCCCAGCCGAACGCGATAAGACGCTCCTAGTGCCCGCTGGCCGTCTCATCATCGGCGGCCTCATTAACAGCCTTGAAAGCCAATACGGCGCGGTACGCCGCTCCCTCACCCGCCTCACCGGCGACATCGCGTCAACCGACTTCCCATCAATCGACGCCCAGGTCACCGGCGGCGCCGTCATGGCCAGGGACAGCCTGGCCGGCGCAACCATCAACGTCTATACCCTCAATCCGACCGTGGAAGTCGGTCGCCTGGTCGCCCGCGCCCTGGCCGAATGGCAAGCACAGAACGGAGAGCGCCGGTGACCGCGACGATCCGCCCGCCAGCGCCTGGCGATTGGAAGACCACCCAGGGCACAATCACTGTATCCGGTGAAACTGTAACCAGTACCGGCGCCGCCGGCCTCATCACCTGTGCCATCACCGACCTGGTACCTGGTATGCCCCACGTATCAGGATCACTCGTCAGCGCTAGCGGCCCATCTCCCCTGATCTTCGTCGGTAACACGGCGACGCCCATCACCGCGAAATATCAAACCTCAATCATCAACGTCACAACCGCCGGCGCCCTAGACCTGTCCATCACTGGCGCTACATCTGTGACCGTCTACAGGTCGAAATCTTGACCGACCAAGACATCCCCGAGACGCGACGCCAGCCCAGGTCCTCAGTCTCCAGGCCCGTTTCCCTCTCCGCAGCATCGCTGGGTTTCCGCCTGGACCGCTCACGCCTGGGACGCGACGCCCTCACCCTGGGCATCGCACCCCCGAAGCATTCACGCTCAACCGCGACCGCCTCAACGCCCGCCGTTTGTTCGCCCAGGCCGCTAACGTCGCCTGAGCAAGACATCACCGCGCCTATCACATCCATGCAAATCACGCGCGGTATCTCTGCCAGCGGCCTCGTCTACGCCGCCCAGGCCGGCACTCTACTTTCAACGCCCTGGACGCCCTTGACCCACGCGAAACTGGCCTCACCTACGGATCCCCGTCATGCTCATCCACTGGCCATCCAGGACCAGGGATATTTACCGGAACCGTCACCGGCATCGACCTCACCCGCCAGCCGCCAGGATCCGAACACGCCTATACAACCAGCTACACAGTGTCCGACGCCGTCAAACGCATCGCGTCTATCAAACGCTACGCGCGCCAGGTCCGAAAGGCGGCGACGGCTCAGAGACCTGGAATGAACGGATCATCCGCCTCATGCGAAGCGCGCCAGAAATCGTCTACCGCATCGCATCAACCACCTACCAGCGGATGTGTCCAACCGTTTGGGAAACCAGCCCGCTAAGCACCTGGACGCGGCTACAGCATCAGTCACCGGATCCTGGACATGCAATCGCGACAACTCTGTCACGATCAGCGCCGCCAGAGCCAGGCGCCAGCGCCCTGGTCTTCTCAGACTCTCAAAAATCCAACGGCATCGACATCTTCGCCTATACGGCTGTGGAAACGTCCTGGGCAGCCGACGATATCGTCGCCGCTGTCGACGCGACGAACCACGCGGCATCCATCCGGGACGGCGATATGGCGCGCCCAAGACAGCACTATCACGATCGGTGAAGAAACCTTCTCCCAGACCTGGGCTGGAACCAACGTATCTGTCGACCTGACATGCGCCTCTATCGACGCCGCCAGATCGCCGCGCGTGCCCTCATCGACAAAGCATCCGACACCCTCACGCCGCAAAGCGTGACGATCCGCCAGCCCACGCCTATGGACCGGCGAACTCTACGAAGCTCATGAGCACCGCCAGCCTGGACCGACCCCGGCGCGCGTCGAAAACCGTGGGGACACACATCGCGTGATTATCACCCAGGTCACCCATTCGATTACGCCCGGGTGACTGGCAAGCAAAGCTCAATTTCTCCCCTCAACGATAGGACCAACCATGAAAACCTTTACGCCAGGTGAAATCCTCACAGCCGAAGACCTCAACGCTCAGTTCACTGAACTCGCCCGCGTCGACACAGCGACACTGCCCGTTTTTGACGGCGCCTGGCGTCACGACGGCGACGGCGGCCTGGTGCGCTCCGCAAACGGCGCCCATTACCTGAACATCTCGCTAGTTCGCACTGGCTCAAGTTTCCACATGAACCCTGGCGGCAGCGATTGACATCATGCGTATCAACAACCTGGTTAAAGTGCCTTCTACCCGCGAATGGGTAATCTGTGGAACCTCTTTGGCCCGGATATCTGGCCTATGCCGTGCTGATTAATAACGGCGTCGTTCGCGTCTTCTGCCCTGGACACGTCGATGATTAAACAAAATGGTTCCTATCGTGGGTTTGCGAGCTGGGTAGCATGACAATGATTAAGCCGAACAGCGCTGTAACGACGTCCATCTGTCCCCGAACTTTGATCCTGGCCGCCCTGGCGGCGACCCCTGGAATCGTCATCCACTGGTGGGGACTTTGCGAATGGGGCCAAACTCACGACCAGGTAGTCGCCTTCCTGACCGATGGAAACCGCGCTAACCCCACATCCGCACACTACGTCGTTTCCGACGGACGTATCACCCAGCTAGTGTCCGACAGCGACCGCGCCTGGCATTGCGCCGGCAACAACCTACGCACGATCGGAATCGAATGTCATCCCGCCGCGACCGACGGCGACATGAAGACGATCGCGCGCCTCATCGCCGCCATCCGAAACGAATGGGGACCGCTGCCCCTTTCACGCCACTGTGTCACTACGCGACAGCCTGTCCAGGCAACTACATCGACCGCCTGGACGCCCTGGACTACCTATCAGCCCATCCCGAAGAAAGTGAGAACGAAATGCAACTCTCAGACCGCGTTATCCGCCCTGACGGGCATGACGCATCCGTGAACGACGTCCTGGCATACATTGATATGCGTGTCGAACGCCTGGAATCCGCGCTGCTAGGCGCCGTCGAAAAGAAAGGCCAGGACGGAAAGCCTACGGGAGCGACAACGAACCTGGGTACCGAAACGGCCTGGAACGCGACGAACTTCGCCCGCGTCTACCAGCGCCTGGACGCACTTTCCGCCCGCGTAAACGACCTAGTGAACCTGCCTATCGAAGTGGGACAAAGTGAACGACGAATTGCAAACCCGCAACATTTTGTCCTGGCTTACGCCTCAAGTTCGCGCCTGGCTCTACGGCATCATCACAGCTCTGGTCCCGATCCTGACAATTTACGGAATCATCGACCAATCGACCGCGCCGCTCTGGCTATCCCTGGCCGCCTCAGTCCTGGGCACGGCAACCGCCCTGGCACACACGCCAAAGGGAGACCGATAAGCCATGAAACAGTGGCCGAAATGGTGACAGCCCCATGGGCGGCCTGGGCGGCCTGGCCGCTACCCTCACCGGCCTGGCAACGCTACTGGCTACCAGGAAGACGCGCGCCCAGCTGGAACCAAACCACGGATCGTCCGTAAAAGACCAGCTCAACAGAATCGAAAAGTCCCTGGACGAACACGGCACACAACTGGACCGCATCAAAGCTCCCAGCTGCTCCAGATCACGCGCCGCGTCGACAGTATCGACGATCACGCTCACGATACTCATCGTGAGAGCTTCTACCAACGCCTTGCTGGCCTAGAAAAGTAAGCCAGGGCGCGGCCCGTCGCCCAGGCCGCGCCCTGAGCCTCTTTAGCTGCTGCCTCAACAACCCGCCTCAACGCATCATCAGCAAGCCTTAAATGACCATGCGTCGTTTCGGGGATGAATGACCTAAAACCTTCTGTAAAGCCACCAAATCATGGGTCTTCCGATACGCCCTGGTCGTAAACCTATGTCTCAAAGCGTGCATCGTGACGCCAGGCGGCATCTCCCGCGACACCAAGCGCCCTAGCCAGGCCGCGCTAATGTGCCCAGATTCTCTGACCAGGAAGACGAACCCTTGATAGGAACGTAGTTCGCCCGCCAGGCCGGCGGGTAAGGGGACCAGCCGCGTCTTCCCACCCTTCCCATGAGACGATCCAGCGTTTCCCCACTAGCGTCGCTCAATAGGTCACGATCGGCGTTTATCGCCGCGACTTCCGCGCGCCTCAAACCAGCTCAGCCGCCAGCCTGGCTGCTAACCTCACCCTCAAATCCTGGGATTGTAGACACGCCCCTAGCGCCCCATCGCTGGCCGGATGGGGATTCGCTGGCGTCTTCTTCACACTTGGAATAACCGGGACACACGTCGACGCCCCATAGGCCGCCGCCCAGGCGTAAAAGCCTTTCAACGATTGATGGGCACTTCGCCTAGTCGCCTGTGACCACGCCTGGCGTGAAGACCAATCAATAACAGCCGTGTCTTCTATCTCAAAGGGCGACGCGTCGACCGCCCTGGCGAATCTCGCTACGCAATCAAGACGTAAATTAACTGTCTTAACCGTCCGACCGCTTGTCCCGGTAAAACCTCTCATACGCCTTGCACGGCTCCGCCCAGCCCGCCGGCAATCCTAATTTGCGCATATCCAGATTCTTACGCGGCAATCATCAGCTCTGCTTCCAGAATCGCTATCAGCGAGCTGGAATACACACTAATCCGAGGTTGCAGGTTCGAGTCTGTCAGGGGCGCAGAATGAAATTCTTTTAAATTTCCTACCTATAGGATTCTGGGCCTACAAATCTGGCTACGGACACCCACAGGCATCGATGCAGGAGTAGCCATGTTCTTATCACTGAGGCACAAGTTTTACGCCGTCAACAACGGCGATCGGCTCAAATGTTTTCCTAACAGCACTAGCTGGAATCCTCCCCCTCCTGCTGTTCTTCGTCCTTCTGGGCGCTTAAAGTCAAGACACACTGGTGCGCATTGATTTCACTGGTTGCTGCACTACTTATCGCCGTCCTTGGCTACAAGATGCCACTGAGCATGAGCCTTTTGGCAGCAGGCCAAGGCATCGTCTTCGCTCTGATCCCGATCATCTACATCATCATCGCTGCAGTGTGGCTTTATAACCTCACCGAGGGTTTCAGGCCGCAATAAGGATATGCGAGCTGTCTTCAACACAATCGGCAAGGGCGACATTCAGCCAAGCACTGATCATTGCTTTCTCCTTCTGCGGTCTACTCGAGGGCCTCGCAGGTTTCGGTGCGCCCGTGGCAATCGTTGCCGCGATGCTTGTCTCACTTGGGTCTTCCCCGGTAAAGGCTGCTGTTGTGACCATCGTTGGCAATGCGATCAATGTTGGTTTTAGGCGTATGGCAATCCCCACAACGACCGCCGGTCGTTTGGGTGGTCAAAATCCTTGCGGTTGCAGCGCATAGGTGCCTGTCCGGATTTTCGCCTGCTTCATTCCTCTCCTTCTCTTGTGGATCCTGATGGGGCCGAGGCGTCGCCTCAGTTGTGGCCGATCGCCCTGGTTTTCCAATTGCGACCTGCTGCCGGCCATTTCTTCACTCAGAGTTCCCTCATGAGCTGACCGCTTTCGCTGCTTCACTTCTGGGATTGGCCATGCTCCATCTTCCTCTTGGTGTACCCCGAAGACGCGATGACTGACCGATTCTGAGGCACTCAAGAGGATCGTCCCAATGCCCTCGCGCATTACCTTGGCACTCTCCCCTATGTTTTTCTGGTTGTTGTCGTCATTGCTATCACCAGCTGTGGAAGATCGGCGTCGATATTGATGCCATCTTCAAGGTCGACGACATCGAGATCCCAGTCCCTGGATTCACGGAAATTGGTAGATTCTGCAGGCAAGGCAGTTTCTTCGACGATCTACACCTTCCAGTTCTCTCCTGAACGGAACCTGGATCTTGTCACTGTCTCATTGTTGCTTTCGTTTACGGTCGTACTAGTTCGGGCGGTCGCTACATGACCTCGGAAAGGGAATTGCAACTCTCTCAAAACAATTTTCTACCTGAAGATTTCTATCCTGACGATCTGCTTGGTGTCATACGGCCTACGTCATGAACTCTCCGGACAAACAGGGGCGATCGGTACCCGCTCGCTGCACAACCGGCGTGTTCTTCGCCTTCCTCTCCCCATCCTCGGTTGGTTGGGAACAGCTGTCGCAGGATCGGCAACCAGTGCCGGCGCGCTTTTCGCCAATCTTCAGTCCACTGCCGCACAGATCGCGGGACTCGATCCATCGACTTTGCTTGCAGGCAACACGATTGGTGGAGGTATCGGCTAAAGATTGTGTCGCCACAAATCTCACCATCGCAGCGACCGCAATCAACGAGCCCGAAGCGAAGCAGAAATTCTCAGAAGGCGGCCCCTATTCCATCGGATTGCTGCTCATCTTGTGCGTCATGATCTTCCTCGCCTCGCCAGGATATTTGGGTTCCTATATGCCCGTTGCTTAAGATCGTTGGGCTCGCAGTCTTCTGGCTGCGAGCCCAAGGTCTACTTGAAGAGATGAGTGCTATGGCGAAGCCATTGCGATCCTTGGCAGTTCTCAGTGTCATCATCACGCTTCTGACGGGATGCATTCCCTTCGGTTCAAACGCCGCGCAATGCGCGTTTACTCAGGACCCGTCGAGTTCACCTACGAAACGACGGCGAGATCAGGTCCAAGAGCGCACCGATTCCTTCAACGAACGGATGCCCGGGCTTCGTGCAACGCAAGGACACGTCGTGGCCGCCAATTTCCCAGAAGGGTGGCTCTTACCCTCACCCGACCATCACTTATGGGTAACAGGCGTCGCAAGTGTTCCTCCTGAGACAATCCAGATGCTTGCTAATGGAAGCGGCGGAAATAACGCACTTCTTCCCGGTATCTATCCAGGCCTCTGAGTACGTTCCCCAAAACTGCCACTTTTTTCACTGTTCCTCCGATCATGCGAATACTGTGCTCCAAACTGATAAGAACAACACTCAATCGAACTGGGGGTCATTCGAAATCACAAGCTTTGCGGCTTCCTCGGACTGTAACCTCATCATCGTCACTGGCGAAGGAATCAGGGGCTAAGAGAACACCTTTCCCCAGCTGAGCGCTCTCTCGGAGTAAAGAGAAGCCCAACAGACTTCCTTTCGCAGATACGGGAACTACTACCCGGCCTCGTGACCCACGAGGCCGGGTCTTCGTCAGCGCCGCAGCGTCGTAAAACTGAAAAGGAAAAAGGATACTCTGTCTTAGTCATTTCGGCGCGACAAATAGCTCAAGAGAAGCCGTCATTTCAGCGTTCTAATTCTGCGACTTTTCCGCACGAAATCAACAATTCTGGCCACCACTAAGCAAAGGGCTCACACGTTATCCAGCATTGGGACCTCAGACCCAGCCATACTTTGAGAAATAGCACCTACGAGAAAAGGATCAGTGCGTATCGCTCTTCTCAACTTGCCTGGCAGACGTCATGTTCCCCCAGGCAGCGGGCGACAGTGTCACTGCTTGAACGCCTCGGCCATGAAGTTGTCTTCCGGAAGGCCAGGTCTGCTGCGGCCAGATGCATGCCAACACCGGCTACTTCGAAGATGCCGCCAAGATCACTCGCAACCACGTTCGAACCTTCGAGCCCGTCCTTGACGGTGAATGGGACGCAATTGTGGTTCCTTCTAGCTCTTGCACGGGTGCTGCCCGACACGAGCAAAAACTCGTTGCTGAGCACGTTGGCGACGATCAGCTCGCAAAGAGCTCTCAGCAGATTGCCGCACACACCTACGATCTCACCGAGCTCATCACCGATGTCTTGGGCCTGGAAGATGTCGGCGCATACTTCCCACCATGACATATCACCCGACCTGTCACTCGCTGCGTATCGCACGAGTGGGAGATCGTCCTTACCGCCTGCTTCGTGCAGTGGAAGGCCTGACCCTTTTTGATCTGCCGGATGCTGAGGTTTGCTGCGGTTTTGGTGGCACCTTCTCCATGAAGAACTCCGAGACCTCGACTGCAATGCTTACCGATAGGTCTCGAAATGTCATGTCAACGCCGCCGGTTCTGGTCATGGGTGATTACTGCTTGATGCACGTCGGTGGTGGCCTGTCTCGACTGAACTCGAGAATCGCCCATGCACCTCGCGGAAATTCTTGCATCCACTAAGGACAAGCCTTTCCTTGGCAACATTTCATTCGCTCAGAAAGCGCACAGGTGATCTGGAAATGTCTGAAACCTTCATCAGTATGCCCAGGGTCGTCTCGGGCGATGACTCCAATGCTGCGGTTCACACCGGAGGATGGCGAACGACAGTTGAGATCCCCGAAGACACTCTTCGCTGGGGTCCTACCTTCCCCGAGGCCGCGCATAAGACCCTCGCAAACACCCAGATGCGCCGCAATCTGGGCCACGCTACCCGCACCATTCGCGCAAGCGTGGTCAGCGTGTTGCAGAGATGCCCGACTGGGAAGATCTGCGTGACGCTGCAAGCGATCAAGTTTGAGGTTGAATCTCGACTCTGAACTGGAAGAATTCGAGCGCAATGTGACTCCCGCGGAGGCATCGTCCATTAGGGCACGCGATAACATGAAGCGAATCGCATCGTTGCGGACATCATTAAGTCCAAGGGAGTCGACGAAGTCGTCAAGATCAAGTCGATGGCAACCCAGGAAACGAACCTCAACGAGTTCCTGAAAGACGAAGGTATTTCCGCACGCGAGACCGACCTGGCAGAAATGATCGTTCAGCTTGCTGACGATATGCCCAACCACATTGATCGTTCCTGCAATTCACCGTAACAATCGTTCGAGGTTCGTGGCATCTTCTCGATCGAATGGAAGACGCCCGC
>BNJV01001020.1_pt1 | contig 19050 bp, 34 predicted proteins | sample 8540591 | NCBI WGS metagenome assembly BNJV01 (sample SAMD00202457, study PRJDB9452) | human saliva metagenome | host: Homo sapiens
AATGAAGATTTGTTTCAAAAGAGCTGGTTGCCCAACTCTTTCCTACCTTCTAGTTTTTCTGCCATTAAAAATCATACATTTCCTGCACCGTACCCAGCGCCATCATTTCCTGATTTTTTTACAGTTTGTTTTGAGATTTTTAGTAAAATCTGACTGTCAGCAATTTCCCTTTTCGGCGCTTCTTTATTGACTGTCATGACACCATCTTTTGATGGTCACAAAGTCCAGCTCTTCAAATACTTGAATCATCTTGACCAGCAAGATTTGTTGGATATTGAGATAAGCGACTAAATCTTTCAACTTATAGCGAATATCAAACTCTGGGAACTGGTAAATGGTCTTGTACAATTTTGCAAACTGCTCTCTAGTCCCATAACCTGTCAGATAGTAGGCCTTGTCAATGTCATTTTTGAAATAGACCGCAGAGAAATGTTGTTCCTGAAAAATGGCCTTCAGCAAGGTAATATCCTCAGGAATGGTTTTTACGACAACCGCCTCACTATTCACCAATTTTGGACCTCTCCAGAGAAATCCAAGACTGGAACTCCCTCTGGCAAGGTGGTATTCTTCCCACGAATATTAAAGAGTTGAACACCCTCCACACGCGCATCCACCATCATCAACTGAAGAGCGGTTTGGCCATTCCATTGGTTGACAGACAAGGTGACTGCCAATTCTAGATTCTTGGTTTGAGAAAATTCTGTCGCCCATCTACCTCGTCCGAAGGCCACCACTTCAAAACTCGCCTCACCCTTGGAAATTTTTAGTTTGAGGTGGGCATTACCTGCCCCCATAGTACGGGCACTTTCAACATGAAAATCCTTGATATAAAAGACAGGTTTCTGATTGTCCATCCCAAAAGGTGCTTAAAGCGTTCAAAGCTTTTAACCGTTTCTAAACTAAGAGTCTCCAAATCCAACTCTTCATCTAGATTTAACTTATTCTTACCACTAGCATCTACACCTTTTTCACGGACATAGTCTTCCAAGACTTGAGATAAATCTGAAAGTTTCTCAACCTCCAGCGTCATTCCTCTTTGCACCAGCATAGTAGCCAAAGGCGATAAAGAGATCTCGATGGGGATACAGAGCCTCAAAAATATCGACTGCTTCCACACTACGAGCGCTACCCTTGGCACGACCATCTTCTATATTAAGAACGATGACTGTCCGCCCTAGTTCTTCCAACAAGCGCCCAGCCACGATACCCCAGAACGCCAGGATTCCAGCCTTCCTTGGCCAAAACCTGGACCTTCTTCTCAGGATCCACCATGGTCTTAGCTTCTTCGTAGATAGATTGCACGATTTCCTTGCGCTCTTCATTTTTCTGGTGAATCATAAGGGCAATCTCATGCGCTTCCTCATCATCAAATCCAGTCAACAAATCAATGGCAGGATTAGGATCATCCAAACGCCCCAAAGCATTTTAAACGCGGGGCAAGCTGAAAAACCAACCGTTTCTTCTGTCACTTCATTAGCAGTAATCCCAGCCATGTCCAGCATTTCTTGTAGTCCAATGCGCTGGGTATGTCCCAACATCTCCAGACCATATTGGACCATGATACGGTTTTCATCTGTCAAGCTCACCATATCTGCAATAGTTCCGATGGCGACCAAATCGAGCAGCTCCACTTGTACTTCCTCTAAAAGAGCACAAGCTAGCTTAAAGGCCACTCCGCAACCAGCCAGATATTTGAAAGGATAATCCGCATCTGGATGCTCAGGGTGAACAATCGCATAGGCATCAGGAAGGGTTTCCGGCATGGAATGGTGGTCAGTCACAATGACATCCACACCCCATAGCCTGAGCTAGTTCAATGGCTTCATGACCCTGCAACCCCATTGTCCACTGTCACAATCAAGGAAATTCCCTCTTGCTCGATAAAGTATTTATAAACACTGGCATTGGGACCATAGCCATCGGTAAAGCGATCGGGCAGGTAAACACGGCACTCGGCGCCAAGCTGTTCCAAACTTTCCTTCACAATCGAAGCCGAAGTCATGCCATCCGCATCGTAGTCTCCATATATGAGAATGTTTTCCCCTTCTTCAATGGCCTGACGAATCCTTTTCACTGCCTTGTCCATATCATGGAGCAGATAGGGATCATGTAAGTCCTCTAAAGAAGGTTCTAAAAATTTCTTGAGACTTTCCTCATCCTGAATCCCTCTTTCAAATAATAACCGAGCCACTTCAGGACCCAATCCAGCCTTCTTGGCTATCTTTGTAAAATCCGCATCTTCAACCTGCGGGGCAAACTGCCATTCATAAGTAGGAGTTATCAAAAAAACATCCACTCTTTCTAAGAATTCTATCGTTTCATTATAACATGATTTAGGCATTTTCTCTATCCAGATTGCTTTTTATAAAATTTTTAGTGAATTTTTCAGATATGATTTGACAAGAACACTCTTTTTGTTGTAGAATCATGTTATAAAAATCTAACACAAAGGAGATCTCTCATGGCTTTAGTAGAATTTAAAAACGTCGAAAAATATTACGGAGACTACCACGCACTCCGCGACATCAATCTCCGTTTTGAAAAAGGGCAAGTTGTTGTCCTACTTGGACCTTCTGGCTCTGGTAAGTCTACTCTTATCCGTACAATTAATGGTTTGGAGGCTGTTGACAAAGGAAGTCTCCTGGTCAATGGACACCAAGTAGCAGGTGCTAGTCAGAAAGATTTGGTGCCCCTTCGCAAGGAAGTTGGCATGGTTTTCCAACATTTTAACCTTTACCCACACAAAACAGTGTTAGAAAATATAACACTAGCTCCCGTAAAAGTTCTCGGTATTGATAAAAAAGAAGCTGAAAAAACAGCCCGAAAATACCTGGAATTTGTAAATATGTGGGACAAGAAAAGATTCCTATCCCGCCATGCTATCTGGTGGACAAAAAAACAGCGGATCGCCATTGCTCGTGGTCTTGCCATGCATCCAGAGCTCCTCCTCTTTGATGAGCCAACATCTGCTCTTGACCCTGAAACCATCGGTGATGTTCTAGCAGTTATGCAAAAACTGGCGCATGATGGGATGAACATGATCATCGTTACCCACGAAATGGGCTTTGCCCGAGAGGTTGCGGACCGCATTATCTTTATGGCTGACGGAGAAGTTTTGGTGGATACGACAGATGTCGATGACTTTTTGACAATCCAAGCGAACCTCGTGCCCAACAATTCCTCAGCAAAATTATCAACCACGAAAGTGACAAAGTCAAATAAGGAGGCGCCTATGAAAAAGAAATTCTTTTTATTAGCTTTTATTGATGATTCTTTATCAGCCTTGGACTAGCTAAGCCAGTTCAGGCTGACACCAGTGTCGCAGATATTCAAAAGAGGCGAGCTAGTTGTCGGTGTCAAACAAGACGTTCCCAATTTCGGCTACAAGGATCCCAAGACAGGGACTTATTCTGGTATCGAAACAGACCTGGCCAAGATGATTGCAGACGAACTCAAGGTCAAGGTTCGCTACGTTCCTGTTACCGCTCAAACACGTGGACCACTATTAGACAATGAACAGGTCGACATGGATATCGCGACCTTTCACCATCACAGAAGAACGTAAAAAACTCTACAACTTCACCAGTCCCTACTATACGGACGCTTCTGGCTTTTTGGTCAATAAATCTGCCAATATCAAAAGCATTGAGGACCTAAACGGCAAAACGATTGGGGTTGCCCAAGGATCCATCACCCAGCGCTTGATTACTGAACTGGGTAAAAAGAAAGGTCTAACCTTTAAATTCGTCGAACTTGGTTCATACCCAGAATTGATTACTTCCCTTCACGCTCATCGTATTGATGCCTTTTTCCGTGGACCGTTCTATCCTGTCTGGCTACATTAGTAAACGAACAGAACTACTAGATGATAGTTTTAAACCATCTGACTACGGTATTGTTACCAAGAAATCAAACACTGAGCTAAACGATTATCTTGATACCTTGGTCACTAAATGGAGCAAGGATGGTAGTTTGCAGAAACTCTATGACCGTTACAAGCTCAAACCATCTAGCCATACAGCAGATTAAGGAGGACACCCCATGACAGATTTATCATCTTGGACAGCCTATTTTCAGGATTTTGGACAATTTTTCAATGGTTTCCTCTTCACCCTTGCCCTAGCTATTGGATCCTTTATCCTCGCCATGGTTTTGGGCATCTTCTTTGGGAGCCCTGTCAACTAGCAAACATCAAATTTTGCGAGTTTTGGCTCGTATCTTTGTCGAATTTTATCAAAACACTCCCCTCTTGGTGCAGTTTGTCATCGTCTTCTATGGTTTGCCTCTTATCAGTGACCACACCATCATGATTCCGATTTATTGGACAGCTGTTCTCTGCGTGGGACTCTATCACGGTGCTTATATCGCTGAGGTGATTCGTTCAGGGATTCAGTCTATTCCTAGTGGTCAGATGGAAGCTGCTCTCTCACAAGGATTTACCTATATCAGCGCCATGCGCTTGATTATCTTGCCTCAGGCCTTTCGTATCATTCTCCCTCCATTGACCAACCAAATCGTCAACCTCATCAAGAATACCTCTACCGTAGCTATCATCTCTGGAGTAGACTTGATGTTTGTGACCAAGTCTTGGTCGGCTCTCAACGGAAACTACATCCCTGCCTTTTTAGGTGCTGCTCTTCTCTACTTTGCCCTATGCTTCCCTGTTGCCCAGTTTGGTCGCAAGATGGAGCAAGCCAACAAAAAAGCCTATTCACTTTAGGAGGTTACTATGGAATCTATTTTAGAAGTTTTGACCCCAGATAACCTAGTCTTTATCTTTAAAGGCTTTGGCTTGACCCTCTACATTTCTCTGATTGCTATCGTCCTCTCGACCCTGATCGGAACGGTACTTGCTGTCATGAGAAATGGCAAGAATCCTATCTTGCGAATCATCTCCAGCATTTACATCGAATTTGTGCGTAATGTTCCCAACCTCCTCTGGATTTTCACCATCTTTTTGGTGTTTAAGATGAAGTCCACACCAGCAGGTATTACTGCCTTTACCCTTTTTACCTCAGCAGCCCTGGCTGAGATTATCCGAGGTGGCCTCAATGCCGTAGACAAGGGACAATACGAAGCAGGAATGTCTCAAGGATTTACTTCTGCACAAATCCTCTACCATATCATTCTCCCACAAGCTATCCGTAAAATGTTGCCAGCTATCATTTCTCAATTTGTAACCGTGATTAAGGATACCAGCCTCTCTACTCTGTTATCGCCCTACAAGAACTCTTTGGAGCTAGCCAAATTCTTATGGGTCGCTATTTCGAGCCAGAGCAGGTCTTCAGTCTTTATATCCTGATTGCCTTGATCTATTTCAGCTTTAACCTAGCAATTTTCAAGTCTGTCTCGCATGCTAGCCAAACGTTGGAAGCAAGCAGCAGAATAAAAGAAATGTGAACCAACAACAGGGTTCACATTTTTTCTATAAATAAAAAAGAGCAAACCCAACACTATGCAAACGTTTTACTTTTTGGTAAAATGACTTTAAAACCATAAAGCAAGTAGAAAAATCATGATCCACGAACTTTACAAAGAATTCTCTCAATTGGAACAAGTAGAAGCCATCGCTCTTGGTGGTTCTCGTGCAGGACAAAGACTATGATCAAAATTCTGACTATGACGTTTATGTCTATCTCAACTCTCCTATAGATGAGACGATTCGCCAAAACATTCTGAGTAAGTACTGTTCTTATATGGAAATTGGAAACCAGTTTTGGGAATTAGAGGACGACTGTGTACTAAACAACGGTATCGAAATCGAGTTGATTTATCGTTCGCTGGAGTCGTTTGAACAAGAATTAAACTCAACCGTTTTTCAGCATCAAGCCCAAAACTCTTATACAACCTGTATGTGGCACAATCTACTCCACAGCAAGATTCTATACGATCCGAATGGAAACTATGCTTCGCTCCAAAGAGCCTACCAGATTCCCTATCCACAGGAACTCAAAAAGCATATCATTGAAAGGCAACTCCTTTTGCTAGAACAAGCCATGCCTGCCTTCTCTCACCAAATAGAAAAAGCTATCAAACGCCAAGATTTTCTCAGTATGAATCATCGTACAAGTGAAGTTTTTTGCTTCCTACTTTGACTTGTTATTTGCGCTCAATGAGCAAACCCATCCTGGTGAAAAACGAATGTTGGAGTACACAAAGACCAATTGTACACTCCTCCCTAAACAATTTGAAGAAACTATTCGCAAGTATTTCCAACTACTCTATCAACCACAACAAGGAGAACAAGCGATCGTAACCTTGCAAACTATCCTGAAACAACTAAAAGCCATTTTACCATAAGCAAAATTGAATAATAATGACTACATGAATTTTTACAAAAATCTCCTAACGGAGATTTTTCATACTATTACCATAAAAATACCCCTATAAGAGAAAAATCAGAGCTAAAATCAACAAAACATAAAAAGGCGATAAAAATCCATTTTATCTTCACACATAGGGCAATATATTCTCTGATAAAGGCTGATGGAATATAGTAGGCGGCTGTACGGCAACCAAGACCATCTCCCTTCATCCCAATACGGCGAGCATAGGTACTGGTACGAAAAACATGGTAATCATTGGTCACAAAGAGAAAACGTGGACTGGTCACCAGCTTCTCTCCCATTTCTTTTGAGAAGAGAAGATTCTCATGGGTCGTGGTCGAGCTTTCCTCTAGGAGAATTGCTTCTCTCGGAACATCCGTTTCTTCTAGTAAATAATTACAAATCGCTTGAGCTTCGAAATCTTCTCATCCCCACCTCGACCACCACTGGCGATGAGGTTTAACGTTGGGATTAGAGACTGACGATAAGCTTCTACTGCCTTATCAATGCGACTCTTCAGTAAGGGAGTGACTTTTTCTCCATTCAACAAGCCTGCTCCGTGAATGATGATAAAATCATAATGTTTTTTCTTAGGAATAAAAAGATACAGGATAGAATAAAGCAGAAATCCTGCAAAGGCAAAACCAAAAATCAAATACGAATAAATCAAAAAGGAAAAGATAATATTCACTAGATGATTGGTGTAAAACAAGCCCTTGGTATCGCTCACTCGAATCGCCATGATCACAAAAAAGAATAGAATCACGCAGCCTAATCCTAGAGACAAATAATTTGCCTTGGATTTTCCTTCTTTTTTCAATAACACAAATCCATTATAAATAAGGAAAAAACCACTTAGAAAAACGAAAAAAGGCAGCAGAAGAAAAATCCCTGCAAAGAAAACCATGTGCACTTCTTTCTGCCCAGCTTCGTAAAAAAGATTGGCAATGGACATATAAGAAAAGAGCAGAGACAAAAGCAAGAGAGCTGGATTCCAGAGACTACGATTGTCCCTTAAAAACGAAACGAGAAAAAGTAGGACAAAAAATCCTGTGATAAAGTACATAGTCTCCTCCTTTAATGACTACATTGTACCATAATTGGCAATAGAAAAGAGAGCCTAGCCCTCTTATTTTACTATTCTTGCTTCTGCATCTGCCACAACCTGAGCTAGACTCGTCTGACGAAGTTGGTTTTTCCATCGCTAGTTGGATATCCAGCAATTTTTGATCAAAACTTCATGGATATTTGCCCCTACTGGACAGTTAGGGTTGGGATTGTCATGGAAACTAAAGAGTTTACCAGATTTTCCTAAACATTCGACTGCCTGATAAACATCAAAAAGACTAATATCTTGTAAGTCTTTGAGAATCTCGATACTCGCCCGTTCACGCGCAACCGATATCAGCTCTGCATTTTTGAGTTGGGACAAGGTTTTACGGATAATAACTGGATTGACCCCAACACTAGCAGCCAAAAAATCACTGGTAACTTTTGTTTTCTTCCCTTCTAGAGCGATGATAATCAACATATGCGTTGCAATCGTAAATCGACTTGAAATTTGCATCTCCTTCTCCTTTCACATCCTATCAATCTCATTATACCCTTTTACGTTGTAATGTCAATTGTTACCACTATCTAGCCATGCATCCAACTCGGCATCATGCCCTTGTTCTTGGGCAATTTCATACAGAAGTTCCTGGTTATGAGTGTGGTGAATCCCATTTAGCAAACTTTCATAATAGACCTGAAAATAAGGAAGCTTTAAATCCTTAGCCAGGCGCAACTCAGCCTCTACATCATAATCCACTCGACGAAAATCAACATCAGCCAAACCTGTCTCATCAAACTCTAAAATCATATACTGGGCACGCAGATCCTTACGCAATTTCGCATCTAAAAAGAAAGGGTTGCCCTAATGGATCCATGGATTAAGGATCAACTGTCCGTCACTTCCATAACGAAGCAACTGTTGATGAATATGCCCCATATACTGCGATAGAGGCATGCGGTTTAATCACTAATCTATCAAAAATCTTCTTGTTTTCCCGTATGAATCAACTCTCTACCCCAGTTTTTATCAGGGAGAGTGAGTGATTCCCACCGTCAAATTACCGAACCGACGGTGAACTTGCATGGGTTGATTGTGGAGGTCTTCGATTTCTTCAGGGCTAATCTCTTCTAAGATATACTGGCATTGGCGTAGGAGATAGCGATGACTAGCTTTTGTTAGATCTAGCTTGCGATGCAAACCACGCCAGAGACTATCCTCCCAATTTCCCAGCACTCTAGCAGTGATGGGCAAATCAGCCAAGAGATCCAAAATCCTTCTACGTCCTGTTCCAGGCATAAGAATATCCCCCAAAAGCCAGTACTCATCCACCTTTGCCACTTTAGCATCAGCCAGTACAGCTTCCAAGGCAGTCGTGTTTCCATGTATGTCTGAAAGAACTGCTATTTTGGTCATTCTTTCTCCTCAATTTTCTTACTTCTTATGCTAGTATTATAACAAAAATTCATAAAGCTTATTATTTCTGCCTATCATAGCACCTTGTAAGGGTTGCAAATCGTGCTATAATAATAGGTAGAGAGTTCCCCTTCATTTAGGATCATGTGGTCTTCAACATTTCTCTATTTTTCAGATTGGAGGACTATTGCCATGCGGAAATATCTTAAGTATATTCCATACTACCTTGTCCTATTCTTCTTTTACTCTACCTCTATGAGTTGCTTTTCTGCTGATATCTGATCCTTATACGCTGAAAAGGGCTTTACATTTACAACATCATCCTCTTTTCACCTTTGCAACCTTCATCGTGTCCCTTCTTTATAGCTACCGTTTCCAATTCTCACTGTGGTGGGTATGCTCAGTATTGCTCTTCTCTATTGCTTTACCATCATCACTTTCAATGAATTCATTCTCGTTTATTTCTAGCTTATGAACTCTTTGCCCTACTTGGTATGGCTTCAGGTTCAGGTATCAAATACATGCTCCAGCACGGAAAAAATAAAAAACTTTCACAAAATCCTTGAAAATTCTCGCAATCATGCTATAATAATGCATAGAGACAAGTCACTTAGTCCCTTTCTACTAGAGAGTGCGTGGTTGCTGGAAACGCATAGAGAGCCTAAACTGATACTACTCTACTGACTTTTTATGAAAACATAAAACGGTGGCCACGTTAAAAGCCAATCAGAGGTGTAGGCTCTTTTTGACTTGCATAAATGAAGGTGGAACCACGTTACGACGTCCTTTTGAGGATGTCGTTTTTATTTTGTCAGAAGGAGGAAGAATGATGCTTTATATGATTGGCGGATCGCCTTGTAGTGGGAAGTCAACAGTTGCTTCACTTCTTGCTAGACAGTATCAGCTACTTCATATCAAACTGGATGATTTGGTAGACGAGATGATGAGTCAAGCAAGTGCAGACTCACAACCGATTTGCCTTCTTAGACAGGATAGAAGTCCAGAACAAATCTGGATGAGAAAGTCCAGAAGAGATGGCAGATGAAGAATGGCGCTTTTTATGAAGAGATTTTTTCCTTATGTAAAATATTACTTGATAAAAAAATCAAAGATAGACCTCTCTTGGTGGAGGGAGCAGGACTGTTGCCTCACTTGGTAAAGGAGCTTGAATGCCCAGCATCTTCCTATCTATGCTTGACTCCGACAGCTGATTTTTCAGAAAAAAAGCATTATAGACAGAGAATGGGTTCCTTATGTCTTAGAGGGAACAACCAACCCTGAGCAAAGCTTTTTGAAAACTGGATGCAACGAGACATTCTTTTTTTGCCCAAATGGTTCGGAAGGAAGCGATGAAATTAGGCTATCCTAGTCTCATAACAGATGGTAGTCAATCAGAAAAAGCAGACTGCGGAAGAGGTTGCTCGGCTCTTAAAATTGTCCCAACAAAAATAGAATAAATATTTAAGGAGAAACACCATGATTAAGATTACTTTTCCCAGATGGCGCTGTTCGTGAATTCGAATCTGGCGTGACAACTTTTGAAATTGCCCAATCTATCAGCAATTCCCTAGCTAAAAAAAGCCTTGGCTGGTAAATTCAACGGCAAACTCATCGACACGACTCGTGCTATCACTGAAGATGGAAGCATCGAAATCGTGACACCCTGATCACGAAGATGCCCTTCCAATCTTGCGTCACTCAGCTGCTCACTTGTTCGCCCAAGCAGCTCGTCGCCTTTTCCCAGACATTCACTTGGGTGTTGGTCCAGCTATCGAGGATGGTTTCTACTACGATACGGATAATCAAGCTGGTCAAATCTCTAACGAAGACCTTCCTCGTATCGAAGAAGAAATGCAAAAAATCGTCAAAGAAAACTTCCCATCTATCCGTGAAGAAGTGACGAAAGACGAGGCGCGTGAAATCTTTCAAAGAACGACCCTTACAAGTTGGAATTGATTGAAGAACACTCTGAAGACGAAGGCGGTTTAACTATCTACCGTCAAGGTGAATACGTTGACCTCTGCCGTGGCCCTCACGTCCCTTCAACAGGCCGCATCCAAATCTTCCACCTTCTCAATGTAGCTGGTGCTTACTGGCGTGGAAATAGCGACAATGCTATGATGCAACGGATCTACGGTACAGCTTGGTTTGACAAGAAAGACTTGAAGAACTACCTTCAAATGCGTGAAGAAGCCAAAGAACGTGACCACCGTAAACTTGGTAAAGAGCTTGACCTCTTCATGATTTCTCAAGAAGTTGGACAAGGTCTTCCATTCTGGTTGCCAAATGGTGCGACAATCCGTCGTGAATTGGAACGCTACATTGTCGATAAGGAGTTGGCTCGGCTACCAACACGTTTACACTCCACCACTTGCGTCTGTAGAGCTTTACAAGACTTCTGGTCACTGGGATCATTACCAAGAAGACATGTTCCCAACTATGGACATGGGAGACGGTGAAGAATTCGTTCTTCGTCCAATGAACTGCCCACACCACATCCAAGTCTTCAAACACCATGTTCACTCTTACCGTGAGTTGCCAATCCGTATTGCTGAAATCGGTATGATGCACCGTTATGAAAAATCTGGTGCCCTCACTGGTCTTCAACGTGTACGTGAAATGTCTCTCAACGACGGTCACCTCTTTGTGACTCCAGAACAAATCCAAGAAGAATTCCAACGTGCCCTTCAGTTGATTATCGATGTTTATGAAGACTTCAACTTGACTGAATACCGCTTCCGTCTCTCTCTTCGCGACCCTCAAGATACTCACAAGTACTTTGATAACGATGAGATGTGGGAGAAATGCCCAAACCATGCTTCGTGCAGCCCTTGATGAAATGGGTGTGGACTACTTTGAAGCCGAAGGTGAAGCAGCCTTCTACGGACCAAAATTGGATATTCAAGTTAAGACAGCCCTTGGAAAAGAAGAAACCCTTTCAACTATCCAGCTTGACTTCTTGCTTCCAGAACGCTTCGACCTTAAATATATCGGAGCTGATGGCGAAGAGCACCGTCCAGTTATGATCCACCGTGGAGTTATCTCAACCATGGAACGCTTCACAGCTATCTTGATTGAAAACTACAAGGGTGCCTTCCCAACATGGCTGGCACCACACCAAGTAACCCTCATCCCAGTATCTAACGAAAAACACGTGGACTACGCTTGGGAAGTGGCTAAGAAACTCCGTGACCGTGGTATCCGTGCTGATGTGGATGAACGTAATGAAAAAATGCAGTTCAAGATCCGTGCTTCACAAACCAGCAAGATCCCGTACCAATTGATCGTTGGGGACAAGGAAATGGAAGACGGAACTGTCAACGTTCGTCGCTATGGTCAAAAAGAAACACAAACTGTCTTAGTTGATGACTTTGTTCAAGCAATCCTAGCTGATATTGCCAACAAATCACGCGTTGAGAAATTCGATATTATATAATTCTCAAATTTTTACTGACCAATAATTTAGCAATCCCTATTCGAATTTTTATCATAAGAGATAAAAACCTGAGATAAAATCCCTAGCTACCTAAAAAGCAACAACTGAAACAGCTGTTGCTTTTTTTATATTTTATTTAACCTGAGCTAGTAGTGATTGATCAAACCACCACAAATGATATTCTCATAAACAATCCTTTCTATCCAATAACTTTTGGATATAGGATAGCCTCCCAAGATTTGCTTCCATGAGTTAGATAAGTCCATTATTCTCAATCCTTATCTGCTTCATTTTCTTTTTACGAGATCTTTTTGTGAATCTTTTTTTCAGAGAGTTTTTGATCGATATACTTGTTAATGGTTTCATAAAATTCCTTGGTCATCTCACTATCTAATTTTTGGTGAATTACGGACCTGATTGACTTTCAATTGAACAGATTGAATACCGTAAGAGGCTTGTTTTTGGTGGATCGTTTCTAATTCTTCTTCTGAAATTGGATCTCCAACAACCGTCAAGACCAATTCATTGTTTCTTGACTTGTAGACTTGATTAATGACCGTGTGATTGGCGAACTCTTTTTGCTACAAACTGTTTGATTCCTTCTTTTTCGCGCTTGATCTATCGACAGAGTGACTGCTGAATAGCTGGCTGGAAGAATCAATAATACAATCAAGGATATCAGCCCAATTTTTCATTTTAATGTTTAGCTCTTTAAATGAACTTAAGGAGATTTTCTCATCAAAATTCTTGTTCCAACAATGTTGGCTAGCATGATAAAGACACAGTTGATCAAGAAAAGATAGAGAGCCCCCAAATAAAAAAATCGTACATTTTCCATTAGCTAAACCATAGCCTGCAGTACAGATAGGTGGCATCAGAGCTGTTGCAATGGCTACTCCTGGCACGATATTGTTTGCTTCTTTTTTCCTTGACCCAATTACACCTGCTATCCCACCAGCAATAGCAATGAGAACATCCCAAATGGTTGGAGAGATTCGTGCAATCAGTTCGCTACTTGCATAAGATAAGGGAGAAATCCAGAAATACAGAGCCGAGACAAGCAAACTGACCAATACTTGAGTAAAATAAAAACCTCTAGAGATTGTTTGATTAAACGGGTATCAAAAAAATAGCTAAACCAAATCCGAGTCCAACAATCGGTGTCATAAGAGGGAAATCAGCATAGCTCCAATAATGACAGCTGTTGAATTCATATTTAAACCTATAGAGGCAATAAAAAAATCGCACACATCAAAATCACTGTATCTCTTAATCGAACATGAAGATCATCATATAATTTCTCACGGTATTCACGTGTTGAATAATTTCTGGTCATTGGTTACTCCTTTTATTTCATATAATCTTGTTTCTGCTTGGATGATGGTAGAGAGACTTCTGTTCAATCTTACATATTTTTAATTCTCACCTGTTATGTTTTTGAAAATTATCCTTTAAGCATCCGTCAGTCTATCCTTAACATTATATCAAAAATTTTTACAGTCTTTCTCTGAAGAAATCTATCAATTTAACAGATAGGTAAGATTATCGTTAACATCATGGTCGCATCAACTACTTCAATGACCTTGAGAATCAAACTAAGCATATGATAAGAAAAGGCCAAATGGAGGAAGGCAAAAATTACAGGAAGAAAGAAAACGGTCAAGATTTGCTTGTTAATGGTTTTGCTTTGATCTGCTTTTTGATCAGGACCTACCCTTTTCAAGATGATAAAGCGTTCGTGATCTTCATATCCCTCAGAGATTTGTTTATAGTGGATAATTAATACTGCACCAACCATAAAAAAATAATAAAAAGGAAGATACCGATAAAGAAGAACTCACCAAAAATCTCATTGATTTGCTCACTGGTAGTGCTCGAACAGAGCCGTAAACAAGACTAGCCTGATCTTCAAAAACGTAATATCGATTTATTAAGACAGTCTGGATAATCATCAGCTAGTTTCAACTGTCCCTCTTCGCTTACAGTCACATCCATCCCACCAGCGAGTTCACTAGTAATTTCTGCATTTTGATGTTGCACCCACCAGTTCTTAGGAAGGATTGAAGATTGGATACGACTAGATAATTATAGTCTGATGTTAAAAAGAATAACTGATTTTGTAGATGACCTTTCACAAAGTCTGGTTGATTTTTATTTTTTAACCGGAAACGCCCAAGCAAATAATTTACTAGGATACACAGTTAAAGGTAGAAAAGCCCAGTTGTCTTATCCTGGGCTCTTATCTATTATGCTCACTCAATTCTCAGATTTATATCGGCAAACTTGATTCTTACTGTCGTTCCTGTCCCGACCTCAGACTCGATACGAATCTGGTGGCCAAGTTCTTCAGAAATTTTTCTTGGATAGGTAGAGTCCAAGTCCAGATGACTGCTGGGTCAAAGCGACCATTGTAGCCTGAAAAACCACGTTCAAAGACTCGGAGGTACATCACTGTTTTTAATCCCAATCCCCGTATCCTTGATACAGAGCTCCTGACCCTTCCATATAAATCTCTAGTCCCACCTTCCTTGGTGTATTTGAGGCTGTTTGAGAGGATTTGTTCAATGACGACCAACAACCACTTCTTATCGGTCACGATGGTTTTTGTCGAGATTATGTAGATTGACTGTTAGTCCCTTCTGGATAAAGAAAAGAGCGTACTTACGAACCATCTCCTTGACCAAGTCCTCCACTTGGACCTGCTTTTCAAATACCAAAGTCATCGTGGAAGCTTTCTAAACGAAGATACTGCAACACCAGATTGGTATAGGAGTCAATCTTGAAAATTTCCTGTTCCAGTTCTGCTGCTTGACCTCACGATCAGAGACTTCTGCTACTAAAAGGCGACTAGCTGCAATGGGCGTCTTAATCTGAGTGGACCCACAAGGTATAGTAATCAAGCAAATCCGTCAGTTTGCTTTGGGCTTCCGACTTCTTTTTGATACAATTCAGACTCTCGCTCTTCAAGTTTTTTCTGCTAGCGCACATTCCAGAGGAGACTTGGGGTCTCGCTCAGCATAGAGTGCTTCCTGCCGGTAAACCTGAGCTTCTGCAAATATATCCCAAGCCAAAAAAATAAGAAGGTCAAAAAGCCACTGAGCAGAAAGAAATAAAGAAAATAAGTTCCTAGACTAGCAAATAAAAAAACTGAAAAGAGAAGGACGAGAAAGCCTAATGAAAAAAATATAGGCAAAAACGCGACTGCGAGAACGCAGAATAGGCTAGAAAAATGATTTCCAATCAAGCATGTTTCAGTCCGTATCCTATCCCTTTCTTAGTCTCGATAAAACCTGCCAAGCCTTGTTCCTCCAACTTTTTGCGCAAACGAGCAACATTGACAGACAAGGTATTGTCATCGATGAAAAAGTCGCTATTCCAGAGTTCCCGCATCAGGTCATCACGCGCCACGATATTGCCAGCGTGTTCAAACAGCACTCGCAAAATTTGAAATTCATTCTTGGTCAAACTCAGAACTTTCCCCTGATAGTGCAGGTCCATGGACTTGGTATTGAGGATTACACCCGCATATTCAGCAGACTTTCATCTCGGCCCAAATTCATAAGAACGGCGCAACAAGCCCTGAACCTTTGCAAGAAGCACCTGCCGGTCAAAAGGCTTGGTCACAAAGTCATCTGCTCCCATGTTGATTGCCATGACGATATCCATAGCCTGGTCTCTCGAAGACAGAAACATAATGGGTCCCTGAGAAATCTTACGAATCTCCTGACACCAGTGGTAACCATTAAAAGAGTGGCAGGCCAATATCCATGAGGACCAAATGAGGCTCTGACTGAACAAATAAGCTCAATACTTCCATAAAATCTTCTACCAAAATGACCTCAAAGCCCCACTCAGAGAGCAGTTTTTCCCACTTGATGTCGAATAACTTGGTCATCTTCTACTAGTAAAATCTTGTGCATGCGCTCCTCCTTTGCTATTTCTCAAAGTATCAAAACCCTTCATATCAGATTTACGGATCAGTGTCTCATACTGTTTAGCGACCTATTCCCCACAAATCCAGATCAGTAAAACAGATGCTATATAGAGAACATCCCACTGATATCATACCTTATTTTTTTAAGTATAGTTCCAGCCTTATCCTATATTTTTCCTTTTTGTGCTCATTTTAGTTAGCGTTTCTTTCACTTATTTAATAGATCTAGCCTTCTTATTGACAAGCTAGTCATGATTTGTTAGAATGTGAATGAATAAATCAATTTATTCATTCATTAAATAAAGGAGGTTAAATCAGATTGGACAAAAACAAGCTTTTAAAGACAGCGACCTATGAAGTTTTTTTCGAAAAAAGGTTACAAGGCGACAGGAATTTCAGAAATTGCTAGAGCAAGCTGGGGTGGCAGTTGGCTCTTTTTATAACTATTACGAAAGTAAAGAAGCCATTTTTCTAGACATCTATATAGATGAAAAACAACCGTGTTCGCTAGCTATGATCGAAGAACTAGATTGGGAAATTGACATGACCGACCTCATTGGTCAACTCTTTGCTCAGTCCAGAACTCTCGTTTCTTCCAATAAAATCCTTGCAGAATGGTACAATCCTGCCATAGCAGATGAGTTACACAGCTACTATTCCTCGGAAGAAGGCAAAGTCGCAAATCCATTTCATCAGTTTCTAGTTAAAACTTTTTACAAATCGTATGCAAGGTGAAGGGTATTCGCCAGAAAAAGATTCAAGATATTTTACAGGTTTATAATCTGTTTTTACTACATGGATATGCATATCACGGAAAAAGATTTTTCCAGATATTGGCAAAAACTGTCGAAATACTTGCAACCAACTTCATTAAGAGGTTCTAAAATAAAGAATGGATTTCTTTATTTTTGGAAAATATGAATGAATTTGTTTTTAGTTCATTCATAAAATTAAGAACAGGAGTCATAAAAAAATGAAAAGAGGTAAAAATGTTTATTATCATTCTATCAACACTTGGAGTCTTAGGCCTTATAACTTGAGGGTCTATCGCCTACCTTAGACGAAGTCAGACATTATCGATAAAATCCATCGAAAAACCCCAGCGGAGATCTATATTTAATTCATATCACAAAAACCGAGTCATCAAATCTGAAAGCTGGGGCTTATGCTAAGTTTACACTCCCTGATACCTCGTCTACTGCTAGTAAATATGAAGCTAAGGGAGAGCAAACCAGTCGATGGCTAACCATTGCCTCCACACCTGATGAAGATGAAATTCTCATTTTGACTCATAATAGTGGTAGCCTCTTTAGAAACCTTGACACATTTACCGGCTGGCAGTGAGATTGAGATGAGTTGGCTGGATTCCTCTTTGACCGTTAAAGATATGAATCAGCCACTAGTTTGCTTGCATCTGATGTCGGCATTTCTGCTCTACGCCCCCTTATCAAAGAATGGGCTGGTAAATGCCCGATTGTACTCAATCATTTTGACAAAGGAGTGACTATTTTTGATAAAGAAATGAAGGAACTAGCTCAGAAAACATCGAATTTTACTTATAAAACAAGCGATGAATTTTTTCAAAGTCAAGAATTTTTAAAAACGTGCTATTGATGAATACGGCAATCAAGCCAGCTATCTCATCTGGAGGTCAGCCTGATGATGTAAATGAGATGAAGAAATTTTTAAAGGAAAATGGGATTGATAGCAAAAATATACAAGTATAGCTCGTTTAGAGGTTTGAAATAAGGAGGCGACCTGTCTTCTATATCTGAATCAATCCCTGCTAGGTCATCCAAAACAAGCCTACTAGCTAATTCTAGGTAAATGATGATAGGATAAACATAGAGAAAGGAGCTTTTTATGGCCAATATTTTTGACTACTTGAATGATGTAGCATATGATTCCTTTTATGACCTTCCGTGAACGAGTTAGATGTTCTTGCTGACCGAATTAACCTATCTTCCTTTGATGATTTAGTCGCTCAAGAACCCCAGCGCCTCATAGATCTTGCACCTCAAATCCCTAGAGAAACGACGATGCTGACCAGCAAAAACCGCTCTCCAGTTGTGGATCAACTCTGCTCAACACAAACGCTTTAAAAATGTGCAAAGCTCTCAGACTTTATCAACGATATCGATCCTGATTGCAAAAACAGTTTCGCAGACTATGACTTATCGTATCAGTCTCGATACCTATGTGCTTGTTTTTCGTGGAACTGACGACGAGTATCATCGGTTGGAAAGATTTCCATATGACCTATATGAAGGAAATCCCAGCTCAAAAACATGCCCTCAGTACTTTATAGGACTTGCTCGAACATCCTAACCAAAAGTTGTCCTAGCAGGACACTCAAAGGAGGCAATCTAGCCGTCTGTCTTTGCCGAATCACCTCGATCCGCACTCTACACATTGTCGCTGTCTCATAATTGATGCGCCTGGAAGCTTCACAAGGAACCAACTGAAACACCAGGCTATCCAAAACATGATGGAAAGAACGAAATGTATGTAACACAAGGTTTCTATCATCGGGATGATGCTGGAAATTCCTGATATCAAGTCAAAGTTGAAGCACTGCTCTGGGTGGTATCGCCCAGCATGACACCTTTAGTTGGCAGCTGAAGACAAAACACTTTGTCCAACTGGATGAGACCAATAGTGACAGCCAGCAAGTCGATACAACCTTCAGGAATGGGTTGAAAGATCCCCGAAGAACTGCAGCTCTACTTGACCTCTTTTTTGAATCATTCGATGCAGGTATCTCCTCTATCAACGACCTTTCTTCCTTCAAGGTTATTGAACACATTCACCATCTCTTGTCCAAGCCCAATCCCTCACTCCTGAAGAAAGAGAAACCATGACGACTAACCCAACTCTTGATTGACAC
>BNJV01001378.1_pt1 | contig 19044 bp, 23 predicted proteins | sample 8540591 | NCBI WGS metagenome assembly BNJV01 (sample SAMD00202457, study PRJDB9452) | human saliva metagenome | host: Homo sapiens
TTGCAAACCTTTTTGTAAATCGGAAGTAAATCGGATTATACATTGCTTCATCATAAAGTGCTTTTTTTCAGCAGTTTTATAATCATTTGCAGCAGCTGTTGGATCTAATGCATCAGTTGAAAGTGCTTTTTCATAGGCTGCATCGTATGAGAGCTATTTGCCTTACCATAGTTATAAGCTGAATTTGAAGTGAACAAGCCATAGAATGTTGATCCTTCTGGATAGTCACCACCCCAAAGAACAAGAGCAACATCAAAGTTTTGATTCTTGGTATCTTCAAGACGTTGTTTGAATGTCACAAATTTTTCTTCAACAGTCAAACCAGGAAGAGCTTTCTCCCAAGTTTCCTTAATGTAATCAACTGCAGCTTTTGAAACAGGTGAATCTGAATCTGCTGTAATTGTCAATTTCAAGTCGCTCAAACCAGCTTCAGCAAGACCTTCTTTAAAGAGCTTAGCTGCTTCTTCCTTGTTATAGCTATAGCCAGGTGCTACATATTTAGATAAATCAGTACCATCAGGTAATTTTTCCAATCCAGTAGGTACAAGACTAGTTGCTGGAACTGAACCTGTATCAACCGCAGCTTCGACAATACCTTTACGATCAGTAGCAAGGTTGAGGGCTTGACGGATTTTAAGATTATCTAGACCTTTAACTTTGCCAGTTTCATTATAGGTCATATAACTTGTTGTTGCTTCTGGAACTGTAACAACATCTTTATTCTTTTTATTAGAATTAAAAATTGCTGACGTACTTGAAATGCTTGCAAAGTCAAGTTGACCTTGTTTATACATTTGAACGGCTGTATCAGGTTTCTTAACCGTTTGAATATTGATTGTCTTTGTTTTGACGTGCTTAGCATCCCAATAATTGTCATTTTTGACAAGTTTAAAGCTACCACTTGTACCATTCCAATTTTCAACTTTAAAAGGTCCAGAATAAATTTGTTTATCAGACTTCGTTCCATATTGTTTTCCAGTCTTTTCTACAAATTCCTTATGTTGCGGAACAAAATTTGAGAATGACAAAAGACTCTTAAATTGTGGAGAAGGATTTGACAAGGTAAAGATAACTTTATTACCCTCAGCCTTAACACCCAACTCTTCAACACTCTTCTTACCAGCAATAATATCTGCAGCATTAACAAGGTGAGAATCTGAAGCGAGGTAAGCATATTCAGAAGCTGTAGTAGGATCAACCATACGTTGCCAAGTATAGACAAAGTCCTCAGCAGTAAGTTTAGTACCATCTGAATACTTCAAGTCATCTCTAAGAGTAGCTGTATAAGTCAAACCATCGGCCGACACATCAACCTTTTCAGCCAAATCAGGTTGCAACTTACCATTTTTATCAACACGGAGCAAGTTGCTTTCTGAATTCCCAATCGCCAAGGCCGAATAGTGGTCTGTATTTTTAGAAACATCAAGTGTCAATATTTCAGTAGGTGTGTACCAGTTAATTTCATCTTTACTTGAGGTTGATTTTGAACCACAAGCAGCAAGAAGTGTTGCAGAAGCCAAAGCAATTACTCCAGTAGCTACAATACTTTTAAAGTTACGTTTCTTAATCATGTTTATAAGAAACCTCCTCCAATAAAAAATTTACTTTCGTGTATAATTATACCTTAAAACATTCTAAAGTAAAGACCTAATTCTGAATAATTCGACAACTCAGTTATGTTTGCCTCTAAAAAGACTATAAATATCCAAAAATTGTGCATCTATAGCTCTTCTTTCACAATGCTATAGAATTTTTACAATCAATCCAAACAAAAAGGCTAAGATGCATATCTTAACCTTATAGTATTTTGGACTAATTCTCAGTTTACTTTGTATTTATACACAAGCTTTATTTTTTTACCCAACTGATCCTTCCATTTCATAACTAATCAAGCGGTTAAGCTCAACAGCATATTCCATTGGAAGTTCTTTTGGTAAATGGTTCCACAAATCCCATAACAATCATCTCTGTTGCTTCTTGTTCTGAGAGTCCACGGCTCATGAGGTAGTAGAGTTGCTCTTCAGAAATCTTAGAAACTTTAGCTTCGTGTTCAAGGGCAACTTGTGAGTTGTGGATTTCGTTGAAATGGGATAGTGTCTGATTTAGATAAAGTCATCCATCAAGATGGTGTCACATTCGATGTGAGATACCGATTTCTTAGAATCCTTGTTGAAAGTAACTTGTCCACGGTAGTCAACCTTACCACCATTACGAGCAATTGATTTAGAGACAATAGATGATGATGTATGCGGTGCATTGTGAATCATCTTAGCTCCTGTATCTTGGTGTTGACCCGCATTGGCGAAAAGGCGATTGAAAGCATAGTACCACGCGCACCCTCTCCATCAAGGTAAACAGATGGGTACTTCATAGTAACTTCGGCACCAAGGTTACCATCAATCCACTCAACAGTCGCATTTTTCTTAGCCGTAGCTCGTTTAGTTACCAAGTTGTAGACGCTATCTGACCAGTTTTGGATAGTTGAGTAGCGCATGTAGGCACCATCAAGTGCAAAGATTTCAACGATAGCCGCATGAAGGCTGGCAGTTGTGTAAGTTGGCGCTGTACATCCTTCAACATAGTGAACGCTGGCACCTTCATCAACGATGATAAGAGTACGTTCAAACTGAGCAGTTGCTTCGTTATTGATACGGAAGTAGGTTTGAAGCGGAATATCCACCTTAACGCCTTTAGGTACATAGATAAAGGTACCACCTGACCAGAAGGCTGAGTTAAGGGCTGCAAATTTATTATCTGTTGGCGGAACCAGTTTTGAGAAGTACTTCTTGAAGAGTTCTGGATGCTCTTTAAGAGCTGAATCCGTATCTGTAAAGATAATCCCCAACTTGTCGTACTCTTCTTTCATATTGTGGTAAACCACTTCTGATTCATACTGAGCTGAGGCTCCAGCAAGATAAGCACGCTCTGCTTCTGGGATACCAATACGTTCAAAAGTTTCCTTAATTTTCTCAGGAACATCTTCCCAGTCACGAGCAGGTTTGTCTGATGCCTTTTGGAAATAAGTCAGGTCATCAAAGTTAATACCAGAAAGGTCTGGTCCCCACTCTTGCATGGCCATTTTGTTAAAGGTTTCCAATGATTTCAAGCGGAATTCAAGCATCCACTCAGGCTCCCCTTTTTTTCAGCAGACATGGCACGGACCACATCTTCACTGATTCCTTTTCCTGTTGAAAAGACTGGTGTCACATCGTCATGGAAACCATATTTATATTCTCCCAAATCAATGGGTTTTTGGTTCTACTTTTTTTCATTTGTTTCAGTCATAGTATTTTTCCTTTATTAAAGGTTTGATTCATTTTCTTTTTTTGCTTGGGCAAGGAGACTAACTGCTCCCTGACTTCCTAAAGCTCGCTTCTCTCTATGGCTTTTTTTAAGGGCATTCCAAGAGAGTGTTGCACATTTGATACGTTGTGGAAATTTAGAAACCCCCGCCAAGAGCTTGGCTTCGCCCAGCTTATCTTCATCTTTATGATCTCCTTGAATCATAAGAGAAAATCTCCGCTAGTTCTAAGGCCTCTGCCTTGGTTTTTACCTATAACAGCATCCGTCATCATACTTGATGAAGCTGTAGAAATGGTACAACCATCACCAGCAAAGGCAATGTCTTCAATCACGTCACCATCAAATTTAACTGACAGATTGATAACATCTCCACAAGTCGGATTATTCAGTTGAAGTTGCTCCACATCAGGTAGGACACCATGATGGTGAGGGCTCTTAGAGTGATCGGCCACAACAGCCATATATAAACTATCTAGTCTAGAGAGTGCCATTGAAAAAAACTCCTTCGTCGCAAGAATTGCCTCTACAAGCTTGTCGCAATCCTCTTTAGTATTATAAATATAGAAGCTTGCTCGGGCAGCTGATGAGATTCCTAAATGATTAATTAAAGGCTGAGCACAGTGGTGACCCGCACGCACTGCCACTCCTTCATAATCAAGAGCTGTCGCCACATCATGAGGGTGAAGCCCATCAATATTAAAAGGCAATAACACCTGCATGCTGAGTAGGATCTTCTGGACCGTAGACTGTCAGACCATCAATCGCCTGAAGCTTAGGCAAAACATAGTCTACCAATTCTTGCTCGTAAGCATGAATATTTTCCATACCTAAAGCAGAGAGGTAGTCCACAGCAGCACCAAGAGCAATAGCCCCCGCAATGTTAGGTGTACCAGCCTCAAATTTCCAAGGCAATTCCTTCCAAGTGGCTTCCTGTTCGTAAACAAAATCAATCATCTCACCACCGAATTCAATAGGATTCATCTGGTTGAGAATCTCTTCCTTGCCATAAAGAACCCCAATCCCTGTTGGGCCTAACATCTTATGTCCAGAAAGGGTGAAGAAATCACATTCCAAATCCTGAACATCAATGGCCATGTGGGGCGCCGATTGGGCACCATCCACCACCATATAGGCACCAACTTGGTGGGCAAGCTTGGCAATTTCTTTGACAGGATTGATGCAGCCTAAAACGTTAGAGACCTGAGCTAGACTGACAAATTTTGTCTTTTCAGTAATCTTGTTGGCCAAATCTTCCATATCCAATTGGCCATCTTTCAAGTAGGCGTAAACAAGTTTAGCCCCTGTCTTCTTACAAGCTTCCTGCCAAGGAATGATATTTGAGTGGTGTTCCATAATTGAAATAACCACCTCATCTCCTGGCTCAAGAACCTGCTCTGCAAAACGACCAACCCAGTTAAGACCAGTTGTCGTTCCACGTGTAAAGAGGACCTCTTTGGTTGATTTAGCATTGATAAACTGACGAAGCTTTTCACGACTAGCTTCGTAAGCAGCTGTTGCACGCTCAGCCAAAGTATGCACACCACGGTGAACATTGGCATTGTCCTCATGATAGTAGGCCATGAGAGTGTCCAAAACTACTTGAGGCTTCTGAGTCGTTGCTGCATTATCCAAGTATACCAAAGGTTCATCATTAACTACCTGATCTAAAATGGCAAAATCTTGTCGAATCTTATAGGCATCTAAAGCTGACATCTTATCTCCCTATCTAGATATATCATAGGTTAGACTATCTGCGTCGATAGTTCCTAACGTTTGTTTAGTTTTGTATCAGTTACAGAAATCATTTCATCGCGCACTTCTTTAACTGGGATTTCAGTAATAACTGCTCCTAAGAAACCGCGAATAACCAAACGTTCTGCAGTGTCTTGATCAAGTCCACGACTCATGAGGTAATACATATCCTCTGGATCTACCTGACCGATTGAAGCAGCATGCCCTGCTGTAACTTCATTTTCGTCAATCAAGAGAATTGGGTTAGCGTCTGAACGTGCCTTGTCAGAAAGCATAAGCACACGGCTTTCTTGTTGTGCATCAGCACCCTTAGCACCTTTAACAATGTGACCAATACCATTGAAAGTCAAAGTACCACGTTCCAAGATAACACCATGTTGTAGGATATGACCCACAGAGTTGTTACCATAGTTCGTCACACGAGTATCAATCCCTTGAACCTGACGACCTGATGAAAGACCAATAACTTTAAGGTTGGCATGACTTCCATTGCCAATCAAGTCACTATCAAAGTCAGCAATAACATTGCCCTCGTTCATGATCCCGAGAGCCCAGTCAATGCTGGCATCACGACCGATACGACCTCGACGACTAATATAAGTTGTGACGTTTTCACCCAAACGGTCAATAGCCGCAAACTTGACTTGTGCACCGTCTTGAGCAATGACTTCAACTGAAATATTGGCACTAGCTTTCAGTCGCTTCACCTAGCGTTTCAAAGCGCTCAAGGTAAGTCAATTTACTGTTTTTACCAGCCACGATCAAAACGTGTTTGTTAAATGGAACATTTGAAGTTCCATCTTGGTAAAAATAGCTTTCAACTGGCAAGTCAACTTCAACATTATCTGGTACATAAAGGACTGCTGCACTATTGAAATAGGCATAGTTATAAGCTGCCAATTTGTCCTCATCATAGGCTACAGCCTTACCAAAGAAGGCTTCAACGACTTCTGGGATTTCCTCAAGAGCAGTTGTAAGGTCTGTGAAGACCACACCTTGACTAATCAAGTCAGCTGGCAATTGTTCAAGTACAGTATTTGTTCCTACTTGGACCAATTTAGGGTTGTTTCCAAGCGCTGTAAAATCAGGCACATTTGCTGATGGTTCATTTTCAGTAATCGTTCCATCACCGAGATTCCAACGGTGGAATTTAACACGCTCAATTTTTGGAAGAGCCAAACTTTCAAGCTTATCAAAGGCTGCTTGACGAAGGTCTTGCAACCAAAGTGGCTCTGCTTTTGCTTGTGAAAAAGCGACAATAGATTCTTTTGACATAGGTTACTCCTTTTCTAGTTATTTCGAGTAACAGACTTACGCTTCTTCGTGGTACTCGTAACCGAGCTCTTCAGCGATTTTCGCATAACCTTCTTGCTCAAGACGAGCAGCCAATTCAGGACCGCCTGAAAGAACCACTTTACCTTCCATCATTACATGTACGACATCTGGAGTGATGTAGTTCAAAAGACGTTGGTAGTGAGTGATAATCATAGCACCGAAGCCTTCGCCACGCATAGCGTTAACCCCTTTTGAAACCACTTTTAGGGCATCGATATCAAGACCTGAGTCAATCTCATCGAGAAGAGCAAACTTAGGTTCCAACATGAGCAATTGAAGGATTTCGTTACGCTTTTTCTCACCACCTGAGAAACCTTCATTAAGGTAACGCTCAGCCATTTCTTCACGCATACCAAGCAATTCCATCTTTTCATCCAATTTAGTGATGAAATCAAGAACAGAAATCTTTTCGTCATCTTCTTTACCAGCGTTCATAGCCGCACGGATGAACTCAGCGTTTGTGATTCCTGGGATTTCAGCTGGATATTGCATAGCAAGGAAAAGACCTAGGCGTGCACGTTCGTCAACTTCCAAGTCAAGGATGCTTTCGCCATCAAAAAGGATGTCCCCTTCTGTGATTTCATAGTTTGGGTTACCCATGATAGCAGCTGAAAGGGTAGATTTACCAGTTCCGTTAGGCCCCATGATAGCAGCAATTTCACCAGTTTTAAGAGTCAAATTAAGACCCTTCAAGATTTCTTTATCTTCAACAGAAACATGAAGATTTTTGATTTCAAGTACAGACATTGTATACTCCTTTTTTCATATATACAGCGAGCACTTGCTCGCTAATTTGCATTATTTTTTTGAAAATAGTCTTGCTATTTTCTGGAAAACAAAAAGAGAACTTCCATTTTCCTTAATTAGAATCATTATAACAAAAAAGCCATTACTTGGCTTTTCAAATGTTTAATTTTTTCGCCCTTGCTTCCATTTTAACAGGGTTGCTTGGCGATAATCACTATTTCCGATAAATTTCAGGAGGTTGAAGAGAGGTGTTCGACCAACGCCCCAAATCTCAAGCCCTTCAATCAGAATTTCCATTCCCAGAAGTAAACTCAAGAGCAAGAGAATACCACCAAGACGGCTAGAAACATTTAACAAGAGGGCAATCAATGAAAAGAGGATAGCGATGGCATAGACCACTAGAACCGCTCCACGATGAGTAAAGCCCATAGCTAGAAGACGATGATGCAAATGCATCTTGTCAGCTTCCATAGCTGGGCGCCCTGACAACTTACGGCGGACAATAGCCACCACTGTGTCAACAATAGGCACTCCAAGGATAATAACAGGTGACAAAATAGCCACCGCTGTCGCATTTTCAACCCTTGCAATGACAAGACACCAATCATAAAGCCAATAAAGAGCGCCCCTGTATCACCTAGATAGATAATCGCTGGATGATAATTGTAAGGGAAAAATCCCATAATGGCAGCCACCAAGACAAAGATGGTCATGGTCAAGAAAATATCAGTATCATAGAGGAAGAAATAAGAAATCACCCCCATAGTCATAAGGGAAATGATAGAAACTCCTCCAACCAAACCATCTAAACCATCAATCAGATTAATGGCATTGGTGATGGCCGCAATCCATAATACCGTTAAGATCAAGGTCAAGACTGGTCCAAATGAATCATAGGACCACCAAATGGAATCTTAAAGCTATCAAATCGGAAGTCTGTAAAAGCCCAAACGATGACAGCTCCAGTAACAATACCAAGCATCTTAGGTAGAGGCTTTAATTCCAAGATATCATCAATGAAGCCCGTCAAAGCCACGACAGATCCTCCCACAACAACCGGCAGGATATACCTAATGTAAGAAACATGCCAGATATCCTTATGAATAATCATAGGCATAAAGACCAAGGTCGCTAGTACAAAGGCCAACAAAATAGCTAGACCACCAGCACTAGGCATTGGCTTTTTATTGATACGTCTTGCATTGGGATTGTCAACAGCTCCGACACGTAAGGCCAAAGAGCGTACCAAAGGAGTCGCCACAATGGCGATCAAAAAGGTCCCAATCAAAACGAATATATAGTTAATGGTCCAAGGCATGTCTTAGCTCCATTTCGTTGCTTGTAGTACCGGCAAGGCGTCCTCTTCCATCAAAATTGTTGCATGCTCTTGCAGGTAGGCACGTGTTCGGTCTGCCACATTCGCATATTCAAGAAAACGCGCATACATATTGTTCGCGTAATAATCAGGCTCATCAGCCAAGTAAAGAAGGATTGTCATATAGTAGACATCCCCAAGTTTATAAAGCTCAGAACCTTCAACTGGCACATCCTTCAAGCCTTGCGTAAAGGTCACCACTTGATCAAAGTCAGAGAAAGCCAAGACATAGTGGGTATAGTCTTCACGAATATTTCTTCAGCCACTTCCTTTGTAGGCTCTGTCATAGCCTTATCAACCTCTTCCAAGGTCTTTTCAAGCTCTTCGAGCTTATGGTGTGCTTCGATATCCCCCTTGTCCATAAAGTTCCCCTCAAGAGCCTTGAGGAACTCTTCTGGAGAAAGCCCTGAGTAGTCGTCCATATCCGACAAATCGTTGAAATCAAGGTCTTCCTTAAGATCTGATTTAGTCACAAAGACATCCACACGGTCCTTGCGTGGCGTGACACGGAAGCTCAGCATCCCGCTATTTTTAAAGTTATCAGGCAAGTCCAACTCATCCATGACAGTGTAGAAAAATTCCTCTGTTTTTTCCTGGGGAATCAAGAAATCTTTCAATTCCATACCATGTTCTTCAAGATCTTCCATGGTAATCATGATTTTTAGAGTTGTCTCGCTTATTTGTTTCATTTCCATATGTAAAAAACCTCGCACGAGTAGTTATTTCATTATACTAGAAAAGCCAAGAGATAGCAATTTCTGAGCAAGTTTGCGTCTTATTTAGGATAGGGTTTCTAAAAACTTCTCAATGCTAACAAAACCTTGTATTTTCCCATTAATACCTGTCATCTCCCCCAGAAAGTTGTATAATAAAAGTGAACCTATACGTGGAGGTGATGACCATGACTGCCTACAAAAAAGGGTGGCTACGAGCTAGCATTGCTGGGGGAATAACGAGTTTATTGACGCTCCTTCTCTACTTGTCGGGGCAACCTCATCAAGTAAACAAATCTACCTTTCTTACCGGGCTAATTGTCGCCATCATACTAGCAACTGCTCCCATTTACGACGATAACCGTTTATCGCTCAAACAGCAATCACTGCTCCACTTCTCTATCATGTGTGTTACCATCCTTCCAATCCTCTGTTTGTCCGGATGGTATCCCTTGCATAATGTCGTGGACTTCTTGAAAATCCTAGCTAGCTTCTTAACTTGTGGACTGGTCCTATGGTTGCTGGCTTATCTCATCTTTGGAAAACTTATCCACAAATGATTTCAAAACCAGATAAAAAGGACTCCAATTGAAGTCCTTTTCAGTTTACTTAAAAGTAATTATCCAAAAATAAGTTTAACAGCTCCATAGAGAAGCACAATAATACCAAGCACGATACGGTATTTTCCGAAAACTGTAAAATCATGTTTCTTAATGTAATTCATCAAGAAGCGAATCACGAACAAGCTGACAACAAAGGCTGTCACACTAGCTACCAAGAGAATAGCTACTTGTCCACCTGTCAAAGTATTTCCGTCAATGAAGTACTTAACTGCCTTAAGCCCACTGTAACCAAACATGGTTGGAATACCAAGGAAGAAAGTGAAGTCAGCAGCCACGCTACGACTAGTACCAACGATGATACCCCCAAGAATAGTAGCACCTGAACGGCTTGTCCCTGGAATGATACTCAAGACTTGGAAAAGACCAATATAGAAAGCTGTCTTGTAAGACATACGTGCCAAATCCGTTACCTTAGGCTCTACACGTCGATTGCGGTCCTCAATCCAAATAAAGGCAATCCCGTAGACCACCAACATAATAGCTACTACAAAGAAATTACTGAGATGAGCCTCCATCCAGTCATCTAAAAGTAGACCAAAGAAGGCTGAAGGAATACAGGCAATGACCACCTTGAGCCAAAGTTGCCAAGTCAATTGCACTTCACGTGCTGTCTTACCAGGTTGGAAGGGATTCAAACGTTTAAAGTAAATGACCATAACCGCAAGAATAGCACCAAGTTGGATAACGATATTAAACATATCGATGAAATCTTTACTTTGTCTCAAGTTCAAGAATTCATTCACCAAAATCAAGTGACCTGTAGATGAAATCGGTAGCCACTCAGTGATACCTTCGACAATCCCAAGAAAGACTGCTTTTAGTAATTCAATAATAAATTGTGCCGTTTGCATAATTATCTCCGTTTTAAAATGCTAGCCTCATCACACCAAAAATGATCAAGGCTCCAAATCGTCCTTCCCATTATATCAAATTACAACTTGTATTTGAAGACAATCTTGGTATAGAGATTGTTTTTCTAATCCCAACTTATTGTCATTAATCCTAATTTCCTGTAAAATAGTAAGGTATGACATTTTTATAGGAGACATTGTTTCAATGAAAAGAATTATTGTAGCCTGCTTTGCAGCGCTCCTCCTCGTTTTTGGCGGAGTATCAAGCGCTCAAGCAGACGAGTATCTCCGTGTCGGTATGGAGGCTGCCTATGCACCTTTCAACTGGACGCAGGACGATGACTCAAACGGAGCCGTTCCAATCGAAGGTACTAAACAGTATGCCAACGGTTATGACGTGCAAATCGCTAAAAAAATCGCTGAAGCTCAAGGGAAGAAACCCTTGGTGGTCAAAACCGCTTGGACAGGTTTGATTCCTGCCCTCACTTCCGGCAAGATCGATATGATCATCGCAGGTATGAGTCCAACAGCTGAACGTCGTCAAGAAATCGACTTTTCAGACAGCTACTACCGAAGCGAACCTGTCATGGTTGTCAGCTCAGACGGTGATTATGCCAACGCTAAGAGCCTCAAAGACTTCAAGGATGCTAAAATCACAGCTCAACAAGGGGTTTATCTCTATAATTTGATTGACCAAATCCCAGGTGTCAGCAAACAAACCGCTATGGGAGACTTCGGTGCTATGCGCCAAGCCCTTGCGTCTGGTATCATCGATGGCTATGTTTCAGAGCGTCCTGAAGCCAAACTGCCGAAGAAGCTAGCTCAAAATATAAGATGATTACGCTTAAAGATGGTGGTTTCCAGGTTTCAGATGATGACGTATCCTTGGCCGTCGGTCTTCGCAAAGGAGACAGCCAACAAATGGAGCAAGTCAATAAGGTCCTTGCTGGAATCAGCCAAGAGGAACGTGTCAAACTGATGGATCACATCATTAACATCCAACCTGCAGATAAGACTGATGAGGCTAAAAAAGGAAACTTCTTTAGTCAGATGAGCACTATCATCGCTAAGAACTGGCCACAATTCTTACGTGGTACAGGAATTACCCTTCTTATCTCAATTATCGGTACAGTTGTAGGTACTTTCATCGGTCTTATGATTGGTGTTTACCGCACAGCTCCTAAGGCTGCTAATAAATTTGTAGCCTTGCTCCAAAAACTCTTCGGTTGGGTTCTTAATGTCTATATCGAAGTTTTCCGTGGTACGCCAATGATTGTACAATCTATGGTTATCTACTACGGTACTGCCCAGGCCTTTGGTATCAATATTGACCGTACCCTAGCAGCTGTCTTCATCGTTTCTATCAACACCGGAGCCTACATGAGTGAAATCGTTCGTGGTGGTATCTTCGCTGTAGATAAAGGACAATTTGAAGCTGCAACTGCTCTTGGATTTACCCACGCTCAAACCATGCGTAAGATTGTTCTTCCACAGGTTATCCGTAACATCTTGCCAGCTACTGGTAATGAGTTCGTTATCAATATCAAGGATACCTCTGTTTTGAACGTTATCTCTGTTGTGGAACTTTACTTCGCAGGTAACACTGTCGCAAGCCAAACTTATCAATACTTCCAAACATTCTTTGTTATCGCAGCAATCTACTTTGTCCTCACCTTCACAGTAACACGCATCTTGCGTTATGTAGAACGCCGTTTGGATCAAGATACTTACACACAAGGAGGGGTTCACTAATGACTGAGACGATTTTAGAAATTAAAAACCTCAAAATCATACGGAAAAAATGAAGTCCTCAAAGATATCTCCCTCAGCGTCAAAAAGGGTGAGGTTATCTCAATTATTGGTTCTTCAGGTTCAGGGAAATCAACCTTCCTTCGCTCTATTAACCTACTCGAGTCACCTTCAGGTGGTGAAATCCTCTATCATGGAGACAATGTCCTTGAAAAAGGTTACGACCTCACTACCTATCGTGAAAGACTCGGTATGGTTTTCCAATCTTTCAACCTCTTTGAAAACCTTAATGTTTTGGAAAATGCTATCGTAGCTCAAACAACCGTTCTCAAACGTGACCGTAAAGAAGCTGAGAGTATCGCCAAAGCTAACTTAGAGAAAGTTGGTATGGGGGAACAATACTGGAAAGCTAAACCAAGCAACTCTCAGGGGGACAAAAACAACGTGTAGCTATTGCCCGTGCCCTCTCTGTTGATCCAGAAGCCATCCTCTTTGACGAGCCAACTTCAGCCCTTGACCCAGAAATGGTCGGGGAAGTACTCAAGACTATGCAGGAGCTATCTGGAACTGGTTTGACCATGATTATCGTTACCCATGAAATGGAGTTCGCACGTGACGTTTCAGACCGTGTCATCTTCATGGATAAAGGGGTAATCGCTGAACAAGGTAGCCCAGAACAAATCTTTGAAAATCCTAAAGAAGAACGTACCAAGGAATTCCTCAAACGTTTCTTGGGTTAAAAACAAAAAAGTTAAGGTTTCGACCTTAACTTTTTTTAGATTCTCAAATATATAAAAAAACGGCATCTGCCGTTTTTTTATATGATTAGTTACGACGTGTACGTCTGTCAACAAAACCAAGGAAGACCAATAGTGTCATTAAGAGACCTACAAGACTGAATCCTACTGCAGTTGACTCACCTGTTTCTGGCAAGCTGTCTGTTTCTTGTACAGGAGCTTGTTTCTCTGCTTTTGCTTGATCATAATTTACAGGAATTTGAGCCACCGTTTGAGCTGCTTTTTCTTGTGTTGTGAAAGCAAAAACTTTACCATCTACATCGTAAACAGGTACTGGTGTAAGACCTTTAGAGATGATGTTAGCATACTCTTTAGCCAATTGTGTTTGAAGCTCTTTGTCTGCCTTAGCTTTCATATAGTTATCGAAAGCTGTTTGAACAGTCGTGTATTCGCTCGTTAATTTATCACGTTTAGCAGACAATTCAACCAGTTTCGCACGTTCAGTTGAAAGAGCACCTTTCGCCGCAGTAAATTTAGCAAAGGCCGTTGCACGTTCTGCTTTAGCCTTAGCTAGGTTAGCTGAAGCATTTGTAAGGGCTGCTACACGGTTCTTAGCAGCAGTCAAGGCTTGGTTAGCTTGTGTCAATGCTACTTGTTTCTTAGCAGTATCTTGCTTAGCAGCGTTGTAGGCATTTGTCAAACGTTGCAAGGTTGCAGAACTTGTCGCAAGTTTATCTTTAGCTGTTTTAAGCTCTGCTTGTTTTTCATCAAGAGTTGCTTGAGCTTTGCTAAGGGCTGCTGCTTTTTCTTGTGCGTTAGCATTAAGGTTTTCAACTGCAGCGTTAGCTTTTTCCAATTCTGATTTAGCAGTTGCAAGGGCTGCTTGTTTTTCAGAAAGGTTATTCTGAGCAGTTGCCAACTTGCTTGCAGTCGCTTTAAGAGCTGCAAGTTCTGACTGAGTATTCTTAAGCTTAAGAGTTGCTGACTCAGAAGCCGCTTTCTTGCTAGCCAAGTCACTTTGAGCTTGATCGTTAGCTTGCTTAGCAGCTTCATAAGCTGCTTTTGCAGCAGCAAGATTTGCATTTGAAGATGATTGAGATTGGTTACCTTCATATGGGTTAGCAATCTTAGTTGTGTCAAAGCTACTATCAGAAGCGATAGAATTTTTATTGACATTGTTTACGTGAACGTTAAAGGCACCGGCAACAACACTGATGTCTGTTCCAATGTAAGACTCACCACCATCTGCTGTAAGTCCAGAGATAGAACGAGCATGGTTCCACTCATTACCGTTAAACATGAAGTCAAGCATAGCTTCATAGACATATTTCTTAATGTCGTTAAGGGTAAATGGTCCTGTCAAACCTTGCCATGTATTAAGGTTTCACCAATACTTACACTATTAAATGACTTACCAGCACGGTCAAGGGCGGCACTATCATGTCGTTGATGGGTAATAGCTTCCCAACCCCAGTTATCTGCTACATAACCATCTGAAACACGGTCAGCCGCAAGAACACTACCTTTTGAAACAGATGTTTGAGTTGTACCAAAGGCTGTACGAATTTGGTTAATCAAACTTGAAGCATACAATGACAAATCTGTAATTTGAGCTTCACTAAGATTATTCAAATCACTAATTTTAACATTTTTATCCGCTTCATTATCTTGATAACTATTGTTACCACGATCACGTTTATTAACGTTCTTCAAGACTTGTTCAGCTTGAGCTTTTTCTGCTGCGGTCGCTGTTTTAGACTCATGAATCTTAAGAGCATTGACATACTCTTGTGACACTGAGAATTTTTGACGAACATTAGCTGTTGAAGTTGTTGAAGATTCTGCTTTTTTCTTAGCTGCTTCAGCGGCTGCAAGTGCGGCTGCCTTTTCATTAGCTACTGTTTGAGCAGTCTCATAAGCTGCTTTAGCTTGGTTTGCTGCATTTTGGTCTGCAGTCAATTGCCCTTCTTTAGCTGAAATAGCAGTAGCTTTTTCTTTATCAGCTGCCTGAGCGGCTGCCAATTCTTCTTGAGCTTTTTTCTCAGCTGCTGTTGCAGCATCAAAAGCTGATTGCGCTTTAGCTTGGTTAGAAGCTGCCTCAGAAGCACTAGAACCATTAAGAGCTGCTTTAGCGGCATCTACTGATTTTTGAGCATTAGCCACTTCAGTAGCTTTAGCATTGACATTAGCTTGATCTGTATTAACGACAGCTTGCTGTTTGTCTGCTGCATCTTTAGCAGTTTTTTCTGCTGATTGAGCTGTTTCGACTGCTGACTTAGCTTCCTTAGCTGCATTTTCAGCAGTAGTTACTTGACCTTGAGCGGCAGCAATAGTTTCTGGACTTGCTTCATCGGCTGCTGTTTGTGCCTTTTGCAAGTTAGAATCTGCTGTCGCTAGGTTTGCTTGAGCCTGGTTTGCAGCTACTTCATGATTAGCAACAACTGACTCTTGTTGCGATACTGCTTGATTTGCAGCGCTGGCTTGTTCTCTAGCCGCTTCGACTTGGGCTTGAGTTGGGACAGCTTGTGTAGCTGTCGATGATACTGATGCTGTTGTTGAGGCTTGATCGTTTGTCGTTACCTCATCAGCTTTAGCAACTGTAGCAGAAACTGCAAGTGCTGCAATTCCAGCTGTCGCCAAAACCTTTTTATTCATAAGACGAACTCCTTTTTATGTTAAAAATTCACTACTATATAATAACATTTTAATAATCTCGAAACAAGGTGCTGACTCCTAATTTTTAAAATTTAATTATTTTATAAGCTTTCATAGCCTGTTTACAAAAATCATTAAATTGTTAGTCAAAAGTAGAGTTGCTGTTTCAAAGTCCTTTTTTAGTCTTTGATTCTGCCTTATCCTTTTATTCTATCAAAACTTCGTTACAGTTTCTTAACTTTCTTTAAACGTTTTTTTGATATAATGTGTACTCATCATATGCAAATGGAGGAGCAAAGTGGCAAAAACATTAAAAACATTGAGTAACATCTTACTAGGAATCCTCTCACTGGCCTTGTCTTATTGGTTTTATAGGGGGCATCTCGAACAGTACGTTCATTACATCGCCCATTATGGCTCCTACTTTCAAGTCTTACTCAACCTAGTCATTATTGTCCTACTGAGTTACTTTGTCTACGCTTTTTTGAAACTACTTCTTACTAGAAAGCTGAAAAAACAGACACTACTCCTACTCTACTTCATTTACTTTCTTGCTCTCTTCTACCTACTTTTCTTGAAAAACATTGGTACCCAAGGTCTCTCACTTAACCCCCTTTCCTTTGCTCGGGAATTATACTGGGGTAGCCACTTCGTTCCCATCATGAACCTCTTAATGTTCATTCCTCTGGGACTCCTCTTTTCTTCACGATTGAGTAATCTCCTACTTTGTCTCCTTACCCTTTTCTCCGTCGAATCCATTCAGTACTTCGGACATTTGGGAGTCTTTGATTTGGGAGATATCACCTTAAATATGTTAGGTATCCTTGTCGGAACTGCTATCCATCAACTCCCTCAATTTCAAACAGTTATCAAAAAGATTTTAAGTTAAAAAACTTCCAGAATTAATTTTGGAGTTTTTTTTTGTTCTATAGATTAATCATCGTAAGAAATTTTTAGAGGAATGCAGAAAAACAGCCCTCTACATCTAGAGAGCTGTTTTGAACTCAGGCTAAAATCCTAGCGAATAAAAAAACTGCCCCATCATAGAGCAGTTCCATTTTCGTGTATTCAATTGAACAAGGCCTAGACACTTGTATCTTGAATTAACGACGAAGTCCGAGTGAGCTGATCAACTCACGGTAACGGTTAACGTCTGTGCGGCGAAGGTATGCCAACAAGTTACGACGGTGACCGATTTTTTTCATCAAACCACGGTAAGTAGCGTGGTCTTTTTTGTGTTGTTTAATGTGTTCGTTAAGGTGGTTGATTTCCCAAGTCAGGACAGCAACTTGAACCTCTACTGAACCAGTGTCACCTTCGTGACGTGCGTATTGAGCAATGATTTCATTTTTTTTCTCTTTTGAGATTGCCATGTTTTTTCTCCTTTTTTTGCTCCATCCGAGTCTTAGGATTGGCTCTCCTAAAACCAAGAAAGAGTTGGTTTGTCTTTACGACCTCTCTATTTTAGCTCATCTACTAATCTTTGTCAATCGCAAGATTTCACTGATTAAGTTTTTGAAGCTTAGACTTTTTTGGCCATTTTTGCATTCAGAAAGAATCCAAGGAAAAGTAGGAAAAGTAGGAAACTTACGATAGCATAAGCTAGAAAAATCCAACTAAAACTTGGAGATATGAGTGCTAACAATTTCAAAACATAAGGGGAAATGGCTGACCCTAGGTTACAGCCTAAGAGGACATAGGCTGTCGCCTTGTTCAACAGACTTCTAGCAATAGACTCAGAAAGTCGGTTAAAGATAATTGTCAAAATAATACTATAAAAGAAACCAACACCAACTGAAGATAAAATCAAAATCGGTAAGTTACTAGCCACTGACATCCCAAAGAGACAAACCGCTAACAAGAACATCACTATAAGCAAAAGACGATTTTTAAAATGTCCTATAAGCGAGGCGAAACTCAGTCCAGCTACAATTCCAATTCCCTGCTCTAAACTCAGTACTAAGGCTGATTGACCACTCTCAATAGTCTTACCAGCAACTTGAAACAGAGGCACGCGCAAACTAATCGAAGAATTGATACAGATGACAAAACCTGCTAAAAGAGCCATGCCAAGAATCATACCAAGGTCTTTTTTGTTCAGAACTTGTTTTCTTTTTGTAATCTGCTTCTTCTCCACCTGCTCCATCGATGGCACAAAAAAAGGAGGTACATAATCAAAATCACAAAACCAAAACCATAGATAAGAAAGGCAAAGGTCCAATGAATTTTCAGTAATTGTCCAACTAAAAGAGAACAAGAAGCTCCACCAATCAACTCCATGGAGCCACGAATACCTAACATCTGAACTCGCTCTTTACCTTGATAACGTTGACTGATGATGGCAATCGCCTTAGCATTGATAAGACCAATCCCCATTCCAAAAGCAATACGTGACAGTAAGACAAGAGGATAGGCTTGTACAAAAAAAGGAAAAATCCCAGCACTACTAAGTAAGAGCAGCCCAGTCACAATTAGCTGTCTATCACTTAGCCATTTGTCAATAAATGAATTAAGTAAGAGCATCGCGACTACGGAAAATGAAGGGACAGATACTAAAAGCTCCACTTGCGCGGCAGAAAAGGTTGGGCTATAGTAGTCCAACATAGGTGGTAACGCTGTTGAAATCGAAAAGGCCGAAATCAAGAGCAAGGATAGCCCAAGCAGGCTCATTTTTTCTAAAATTCGTGTCATAATATAGGGATAAGAACATCCTTTCCTTACTTGTCTAATAGTTATTTTTTCATTATAATCTAAGGAGACTTTAAAAAATAGGACCTAGGTCCTAAAAAAGGAGATGTATGCGTAATCATACCATAAGACCTCAACTTGACCAGGTCTTTCCACCCCCCTACCTCAACCAATTACAGAAAGTCACCTTTCAAAAGAACGATTATATTTGTACCCAAGGGCAAGCTATCACTGAGCTGACCTACATTTTATCAGGAAAGGTAAAAATTGTTCGTTCTCTCTTCAATGGTAAAGAACATATCCTAGAAACGCTCAATCAGCCTCAGATATTGGGAGATGTAGAACTCATGACCAACCAACCAGCAGGATCATCAGTCATTGCTTTAGAAGAGGTTCAAGCAGTTCAGCTCCCATTAAATAATAAAGAAGAACTCCTCAAAGACCCTGTTTTTCTCTACCAAATTGGACGTAACCTGGCTATGGCACTGCATAAGCAAGGTATCACTGCTTCACTGC
>BNJV01000234.1_pt1 | contig 19043 bp, 14 predicted proteins | sample 8540591 | NCBI WGS metagenome assembly BNJV01 (sample SAMD00202457, study PRJDB9452) | human saliva metagenome | host: Homo sapiens
TCTACCAAGACTACTCAGGTACAGATGGTCCTGACCTAAAGTATATCAACACAAGGAATGCAGAGGTTCCGCCATTCAGGCATAGCGTGGCCACGATAGCGACCGACCTCATGAATGTTCTCTATGCTGAGCTGACTAACTCACATCACCATCAGTATTCGAACACATCTCAGGTGATGTGCGAGGCAGCTTGATGTCCGAGAACACTCGTCGCAGGGGTGGCGGCCATTTGTGTCACGTCCTTCAACCGTGGGGTCAGCAAGTGACGATAGCCGTTTCTGCCCAGGTGCCCAGGAAGATTGGAGATTATGAGTTCCGGTAAAGAAGTACCGGATCCATCGCCATATATATAGCTGTGGAGCGCGAATGGATTTAAGAGTGGAGCCCTCTCTAAAATTTTGCCCTTATGTCAGCATCAGGCATCCCGGCCGCTGGCCGGTGATGGTCTACTTGACATTCACTTTCAATGTAACCAGCTGCAGTGTGGTCTTCTTTGACCCAGCGCCGGGCAACGCTGTTCCGGTAGCAAGTAACGGTGCTTCGTTCTCTGCTCGGCAGGAAAGGAACAGTTCCGACAGTTGATCGTAACAAGCGCGTTTCTACATCGCTAATGTTGTCGTTCATGGGCTGATGGTGCCACTCGAACGCTTAATGGCGAAATATGGGCGCGGGTTCAGCGGGCGGGGTGGTGGTTGACAGAGCGAACGGATTGACAGAAGTAGACGGTTGATAGATAGCACTACTGCTATAACTGACTCATCCTGCATGTATGTCTGCTACTCGCTTTTAGTAAAGAACAAACAAACAACAATGAAAGAATATTTCTCATGGATACTTTGGCGTGTTTGGCACTCTCTGTAGAATTGCTCAGCCTGCTGCACGTCGTAATCAACAACGCCGCGCAATCGCCTGCTAACACCATTACAGCACGTGCTGCCAGATATCCTTCCCACCTGACGGCGACCTATGCAAAGAGGGATGTTGTTTGGAGCGTGATATCTATCGTGAACTCGACTTCCCACCGAGGATGCAAATGCTGGTTTCGTGCTATCAACAGAACCGTTAAAACCGCAAATGAGTCTCTTTGCGCATCTTCCAGTTGATGATGGTGGCTAACCGGTGACGTATTGCAGAAAACGCCTAACTGCGAATGGATTGGTGACCGGTCAGTCACTGACTCTGCTACATCAAACCTTTTGCGATTCCTCGTGCGCTTATCATATCTTCTACGAACACTGCAAATCACCGGTTCATTCGACTCGATTAATAGCGACATTCGCATCAGGTGGGGTTAAAGGAGCTACCTACACCTCGAAAGTGCTGTATGACCAAAGTACATACCTTCCATCATGGTTGTTGCCCTCTGTCGATTATGTGTCGTGAAGATGAGCACATTGATGGGGGTTAAATACCACCCATTATTCACTGGGTTCGGTACCGATGACTCCAGCCCTTTCCTTGCCTAAGCAAACGGTGCGACAAATAATCTGAATAACGCTACTAACAATAGTGTTGACGATTGTTCACGATGAACCTCTATGAGAAGGGTTACAGAACTTCAGCCAATAGCCAGGTGAACACTCTTTGTACTGCCTAATGACCTGCGATGGCTGCTGAACGAAGATAGAGCGTGAATTGATTGGTATCTCGGTACGTGATAGCGGTGGTATTGCTGCCGCCAGGGTGAGGAGAATGCGCCACGAGGTGATGGGCCGTTCACGTCGCACAAAGTCCCAACCTGGCGGCGTGAACGCTCTCGCCGCCCGTCTTCTAACGATGATAACGCTCACCAGCGCGTGTCCGCCGTTCGACGCGAGCGTCATTAATAATTACTATATGCAGTTGGTTCTATAAATTCCTCGGTGATTGAATCTGCCTTTAATGAGTTATACTTAAAACATCATTGAAAATTTTATAAGAACAACTTGTAATATTGAATTGAGCGTAACCTCTTTCTGATAAGTTTATGTATAAAAGATGCTCTGAATAGTATTTTGGCTTCAGGTCTCTCAGATGTAGCAAGCATAGCTGCATGATGAGGTGGGTCCAGTTCTTTTGTCTTTAACACTTAAGGTTAGCAGAAAGAAAAGAATTATCTCATTGAGCTGCCTTCTATCATTTATCTTCTCACCCCTATTCAGGCTGACGAACCATTGAAATTTGGTGTGGCAAGTTAAATATGAAGTGATTTCTACTGCACGATAGTGATGTTTGAATAACCAGCTGGCTGGTTCATTGGACTAACGGTAAATTCACACTACCGTTGTTGGCCAGGTATGGATGCTTCTGTCACTGCTCTACGACTGTCGTTCCTGCTAAACTCGATTGTACACGATGACGCGAACTGTTAACAACAGCGCGGGTTGTACCAGTGAATGCTGATACTCTATCGGCTGGAAGCGGCATGGCCAAGTGTGTTCCTCTTTTAATGGTGGTCCGTAAGTCCGCTTTTCAGCATTGGAGAAAGGTATCAATGAAATGGAACATGAGTAGTATGCCTACGCCTTAAGAATAGTAATTTCAGTATTAACCGAAACTTTGGTGTTACCATTTAAGCACCTGCAGGTGAGTGCTAGCCTGTCACCCTGTGGAAAGACACAGTCATGCTACCTGGAGGCAATACCGATCTTCTCACTGCCTTTAGAAGAAGGATAAGCCGCAATAGCTCGTGGCCGGGTGGGGGTGGCTTGGCCTGGCTTCTAAAACGAGGACATCGGCATTTCTCTCAAATACGCTGCCAGAGATTGTCCGACAGATACAAAGCGAGAACGTCCTCACCGGTGAGCGGTATTCTCAGATTCAGGCGGGGATATAAGAAGGAGAAGACGAACCGTTCACAACAGACAATGTAAAGATATTTCTGTTAAACATTCTTCTCTCCATGCAAGAGGCCGAGAACAAGAGGCAAGAAAACGCCTTTCAGCGATCGAGAACATGCCGCTTCTTGGATATGAAAGTGCCCTTCTTGAAGCAAGGAAAGGCATCAACTTCTTTTAATGCTATATTATATATAACAAGTTGGTTTTGCTGAATGTTACGGAGTTAACTTTGAAACATCACCGCATATATTGAGAACACATACTGCCACAATGTAATTATTTTCGTAAACCAAATTAACATTTTAGGCTTATGGGGGATTAATGCACATGCTTTACATGGTGACTATTGCTTCACGAGAAGAGGATTTAAGCAGGTCTGAATCTTGCTATTCGCCTGTCATTTCAATAGACGATTGATGTCTGTTCTCCTCATATCTCCCTAAACATGAAAACGATGAGACACTGAGTGACAGCAACTAACCAATCACATGATATTGTTTTTTTATATTATTGTTCTATAAGATTATCGTTCTTTCTTTTTTCTTTGTACATTTTGTATTCGAATAGGCTTAAATGCCAGTAAGAATGATGCTGAATAGAATAAAGTTCTTCTATAATCGCAGTGTTGTTGTAATCATTGGTTATTAGTAGGCGCGAGAAAACTCTTCTGATGTAGGGTACATGACAGTGAATGACCTTCCCTTACTCAGTAAGACAGATTCTTCACGCTCGCGAACGTCTAAAGTTGTGTCTGTACTTACCCACAAACGTTGAAGAAATTGTCGGTTATAGTCTGGTTTCATGGCGGTGGATAACTGGGCATAAAGAGGAATACACATCGAACTGAAGAGAGCTTCAGTTGTTATTGGTGTCAATTATCGACTGCTACCAAATGTGACGATTGACTTTGGCTAACAGATGATGCCGCCGAAGACCCGTAGCAGACTTTCGTCGTAGAAAATACAACGGAGGACATCGGAAAATATTCGTGACTGGCCATTCTGCAGGTGGATATCTGACGATGATGGTTGGTTCCCGGACAAGGCTTGCTGTTATTCAGGTAAGTATGGGATTGATGCTGGTAGTATTCGACGGCAGTGATTACCTTTCGGTGGGCGGGCGCCACCACTGCTGTCGAAATGGAGAACTTGCTACCAGCGCTTGTTGATGGTATGCCACTCTATTGGTCCCATCAACGGGTTCCGCCAATGGTCTTAATCACCGGGGATCGAAATAGTGGAGCTATTCCGGTCGTCGCGGGAAATACTTATCTATGGCGGATGTTCAAAAATAATAGCAGACGCAAAGGCCTCTGTATCGAACTCAGGAGGACGCGACCACCGTAGGGGCGACAATGCTGCTTTCTGTTCTCATGGATAACATAAACAGAATATTGAATAAATAAGCTAACGACCACGCAAAATACATAATACCCTTACCTTTAGATGGGTTGTTCACCCATACGATACCAGATGCGGCTCTGAAACAGGTCGGACACATGCAGTTGTCCCATTAGAAAAGGAAGCGAATGTGCAGGTACTCTTGCTAGTATCCCTATTGCCCCCCTGCACAACTTCAAAGGAATAGGAATAGCGAAAAGGTGTTTATAAGGAACATTCTTGAGGGTATTAGACACTTACTCCGGTGGCTTCCTTTCCACAGCAGCTGAGACTTTTAGTGATAGTTACGAACTATTATGTCTATCAGGGGATGTCTATAAGTTTTTGCTTTAACATCGGGTTTGGAAGGAACAAGATGGCTATCGACCACTGAGCTCAGGCTTGTATCCGACGGCGAATAACTTTCGTGAACATTGCACTTGCGCTTGTGATTCACCATGAGCGTGCAGCAAAACGAAGTGAACGTTCTTTCAACTTATCTGCAACTGGCTGGTGTCGATGAAATGGACGAAATTTCGCCCCAAACCGGAAGTTTCGTGGTGACGAGAGAATTCGATGAAAACGTTACCCACGCTTCTATCCAGTATCATTCGTGCATTATTAGATAGGAAAATCCTTGTTACCTACAACGAAAGGGTTGTCCGATTAAATCATGGTAGTCCTTCCCGTCCTGAACGTAAAATACTCTAAACAAAGCACAGACTGAGGCTTACAATCAGATTCTCAACACAGATGATGGGCATAGAGTGACTTTCCTGCATGGAGAGTGACGTCTTCGGGAAGACTGAAATCTATATTCACCTTATTCAAAGGCTATCAATGAGAAGAAGCGGGTGTTATATATCTACTGCCACCAATTGCTCTTACAATACAATTACAGAACGTCTGAAGGCTGTATTTGGCGGTGATCGATTGGGTATTTATCATAGCAAATGCAGCGATGCCGGAACGTGTTGATATGGCAAAAACAGTTATCTGATAATCCGCCATAGTGTTATCTTGGGTGCAGTGCCATTTTTCTCATTTTCATCGACTTGGATTGATGACTGTCGACGAAGAACACGACCAAGTTACAAACTTAGCGGACCTGCTCCCACGTTATCATGCTCGCTCGGCCGCTATTGTCTTGGGACAGATGTATCCTGAGGCGAAACGCTCTTGGGACATTACGCCTTCGGTAAGAAGAAAACTATTACAGCGCAAACAAGGGGAAATATGGACTTGTGGAACCCCTTCGACTCGTCGATATGAGACACAGTTGCCGAAAATAGAATCGTGGTCTCGAATCCTATACCGCCGTGAAGATAATCAGAAAGGTGCTCTTCCTCATAGCCTCTCTGGCTGTTCGTATGAAGGCTTTGCGGACGGTGGTGAACAGGCTGTCGTTAAAACCCGACGAGTTTGCGCCGATGGTGGAGTGTGGGCGGTGTGGATGGGTACCGAAATGTCCGGGTAGCGATGTGTCTCCTGACGCATCGCAGAATATGAACTTCTGTCTTGTCACTGTGTGTGGATACGCGCGATGAAGGTGCCGGATGTGTGTCCTTGTTGTGAAAGTGAGGAACATACGAGGACGGCGTGGGTATGGTACGGAAGATTGACGAAGAGATGGCTTCGACCTGAAACTCGCATTGCACAGTGGACCTTGTTTTCTACGCACCGCAATAACACGACGTCTAATTAACGATTTTCTGCTGGTAAGTAACCTTCTGATAGGCACTGCAGAATGATTGCGAAGGGCTTGACTTTTGATAAGGTTTCGGTCAGGTGGGTATCTAAATACAGACTCGATGTTGAGCTTTCCCTGACTTTCGAGCATGCGAATAATCATTCGTGATGAGTAGAAGTGGGGTGGAAGGGCAGGTAGAGCTGAGGGATTGGTTATTCTACAAACGAAAGAGCCCTGACTTGCGCCAATTATGGGGCAGGTTGTAAATAATGATTATCAGTCGCTATAACGATTTGCTTGTTGAGGAGGCACACTTGATTTTTCATCATCCTCCGTTCTATCGACTCATCTATGTCCTATTCAACCAAGACGAAGAATATAGTAAATACTGCTGGTTTTGGAACTTGGTATTAGACTACATGAGGGTTTTCGATGACCGTGTATCCCTCTGGTCCTGAAACAAACCCATGGCACAGTATTCTGCAAGCAGTGAAGTATAGAGAAAAAATCCGCTGTGCTTAAACTGGAATTGTCGGTGTACCCGTGTCGTCAATCTCTCCATAATAATACTGACTCTAAAGGATAAAGATATGGTGCTCTCAGAGTTTGCTGATGTTGACCATTATAATTTAGCCATCAACCCACAAAACAAACACCCTATATCTTGATTCTCAACTAATACAATAAACAAACATACGTCTCTCTTTAACTCCCATCAGAACCTTCCAATTTCTTCCAAATTAATTCTCAAAATTATTTCTAAATCTCCTCTATACACTCTAAAGTCCTCTTAATCAACTCAAAAGCTCCTCTAAATACACTCTGGAGTCCTCTCTAAATCCATTCTACTCACTTTCAAAGTTTCCTCCTAAATACCTCCTCTAACTCCATTCTACTCTCTTCTGCTCTAGGTCCTCTCTAGTCCCATTATGCCAACTCTGGTTTCACTCTAATGCCTCTCTAGCTCCATTCTACCCACTGTGACTCTACTCTAATTCCCCTCACCACGTCCTCTACGTCACCTCCTCTGCGTACTCAGCACTGCGCGCCTTGGCACCACTGTCACTAAAAGCGCAATAAAATAACATCCTTTTGATACTGACTCTTAATATGTTGAGAGAGAAAATATTTGAGGACATCTCCTCAATAACTTACTAAATAAAACTAATTACCCGATCAAAACTTACGTAAATCTCTAACCTGTAGCCATTCTAAAGGGACTTTGGTGAGTATAATCTATTATACATTATATTACATTAATATATACCAATGCGTCTAACAATCCATTAGTTTACCCCAATAACCCAATAATCCTATCTAATATATAATAATAGACTTATAATCCTCATTGCCAATGCTATCAGCTACTGTGGTTATTGGTTTCATTGAGCCCTATCTGCCCTACACCATGTGGGCTCGTGTGTGTATCAGCCCTACACGTCGGGCGTGGCCTTATCGGCCTTCACACCATTGAGGCCAATTAGCCATATTCTATTAGCCCCATTAGCCTTATCAGCCCCACACTATTAGGCTCATTAACCTTATAGTCCCACGCCATTAGGCTCATTAGCCATATAAGGCTCATTGCTTTTATTAGCCTCATTAGCCCATAAACATCCACTGCCAACACAACATCAACACCTATCAATAATCAACCAACAATAAAGAGCCTTGAAGATTTCTTCATATCTGCTCATAAAAGAATGAGGCCACCCTACTCTCCCGCATTGCATTGCAGTACCATCGGCGCAAACGGGCTTAAACCTTCTCTGTTCGGAATGGAAGAGGTGGAACCCCTGTCGCAACAACCACCTAATATTTCTCTCGGTTGGACTAATTCTGCAGTTGACAAGTTGACTAATTATTTGCCTTTATCCTGTGTCTCTTTCTGTCTTCTTATCAGTAAAATCCGTTGTTAAATATTGTCCATAGAAATAATAACTTGTTTACCGTTAACTCATTAACTTGTCAACTCGTTCTACTGACTTGTCATCCGTATAAGGTGACGTATTTCACAAGCAAAACATATAGAACTCATATCTTCCTATCAAGAAGATTACACAGCTCAAAGTCTCGAGTCACCGGCCCCGCACTCCAAACTTTGGAGGCGGAGACCCGAAAGAAAGTTTCGGGCAATTAGTAGTGCTCGGCTTTTGACGTCACCGTCTTTACACCTACACCCTATCAACGTCATCGTCTATGACGACCCTTATGAGGAGTTTCATCTTGCGGCTGGCTTCGCACTTAGATGCTTTCAGCGCTTATCCAATCCAGACTCAGATACCCAGCGGTGCACCCTGGCGGCACAACTGGTAAACCGGAGGTCTGTCCAACACGGTCCTCTCGTACCAGTGTCAGCACCACGCAAAAACTCCAACGCCCACGATAGATAGAGACCGAACTGTCTCACGACGTTCTGAACCCAGCTCGTGTGCCACTTTTAATGGGCGAACAGCCCAACCCTTGGGACCTTCTCCAGCCCCAGGATGTGACGAGCCGACATCGAGGTGCCAAACCACCCCGTCGATATGAGCTCTTGGGGGATCAGCCTGTTATCCCCCGGAGTACCTTTTTATCCTTTGAGCGACGGAGTTTCCATCACATCCGCCGGATCACTATGCCCCAGTTTTCCTGCCTGCTCGGCATGTCTGCCTCCCAGTCAAGCGCCCTTATGCCATTGCACTCTATAAGACCGGTTACCAATCGGCCCGAGGGCACCTTTGGAAGCCTCCGTTACGCTTTTGGAGGCGACCACCCCAGTCAAACTACCCACCAAGCAGTGTCCGCACCATAGGCGCGTTAGACCTCAGACAGCCAAAGGGCCGTATTTCAAGGATGGCTCCACGAATGCTGGCGCACCCGTTTCAAAGCCTCCGGCCTATCCTACACATCGGATGACCAAGGTCAATGCTAAGCTGTAGTAAAGGTTCACGGGGTCTTTTCGTCCCATCGCGGGTAATCGGCATCTTCACCGATACTACAATTTCACTGAGATCATGGTTGAGACAGCGTCCGGATCATTACACCATTCGTGCAGGTCGGAACTTACCCGACAAGGAATTTCGCTACCTTAGGACCGTTATAGTTACGGCCGCCGTTTACTGGGGCTTCAATTCAATGCTTCCTATTGCTAGTGACATCTCCTCTTAACCTTCCAGCACCGGGCAGGTGTCAGGCTGTATACATCATCTTTCGAGTTTGCACAGCCCTGTGTTTTTGTTAAACAGTTGCCTGGACCGATTCTCTGCGCCTCATATTGCTATGAGGACCCCTTATCCCGAAGTTACGGGGTCAATTTGCCTAGTTCCTTAACCATGAATCTCTCAACGCCTTAGTATATTCTACCCGACCACGTGTGTCCGTTTGCGGTACGGGTCGCAGTATCATTAAGTTTAGCGGATTTTCTCGGAAGTATGATTACCTGCACTCAACTCTTCCCGAAGGAAGTGCTGTACTTTCGTGTTTCAGCTCTAGTGGTGGATTTGCCTGCCACTATCATAACCTACGCACTTAAACGCCCTATTCCGTCAGGGCGCGGCAGTGTCACTGCTCCGTCTCCACGTCACTGATAATGCGAGTTGCGGAATATTAACCGCATCTGCCATCGCCTTCGCCATTCGGCTGAGACTTAGGACCCGACTAACCCCGGGCTGATTGGCATCGCCCGGGAAACCTCGGTCTTTCGGCGAAAGGGAATCTCACCCTTTTTATCGTTACTTATACCTACATTTGCTTTTCCATAAACTCCAGGATCAGTTACCTTCACCATTCAACGTCGATGGAATGCTCCCCTACCGATACTTTTAATATACATTACTATCCCGCGCCTTCGGTATCTGACTTATACCCGATTATTATCCATGCCCGGACCCTCGACTAGTGAGCTGTTACGCACTCTTTGAATGAATGGCTGCTTCCAAGCCAACATCCTAGCTGTCACGGGGACCAGACTTCGTTAGACTAACTTAGACAGAATTTCGGGACCTTAGACGGCGGTCTGGATTCTTCTCCTCTCGGGGACGGACCTTAGCACCCGCCCCTTACTGCACATCTGCTATCCATAAGCATTCGGAGTTCGTCAGGTCTCGATAGGCGGTGAAGCCCTCTTGACCCTATCGGTCGCTCTACCTCTTATGGAGATCGATGCACGCGGCACCCTAAATGCCTTTCGGGGAGTACGAGCTATCTCCAAGTTTGATTGGCCTTTCACTCCCTACACTCACCCTCATCGGGAAGCTTTTTCAACGCTTATCCGTGCGGTCCTCCATTCGGTGTTACCCGGACTTCAACCTGGGCAAGTGTAGATCACTTGGTTTCGCGTCTACCCCATCTGACTTGACGCCCTATTCAGGCTCGCTTTCACTGCGGATGCGCGTCTCATGACGCTTATCCTTGCCAGACATGGTAACTCGTAGGTTCATTATGCAAAAGGCACGCCGTCACCGCTTGCGCGGCTCCGACCGCTTGTAGGCGCATGGTTTCAGGAACTATTTCACCTCCCTAATCGGAGTGCTTTTTCACCTTTCCTTCACAGTACTCGTTCACTCATCGGTCTCACGGGAGTATTTAGCCTTACCGGATGGTCCCGGCAGATTCGCGCAGAATTTCACGTGTTCCGCGTTACTCAGGATACCACTACGTCTCGTCATGCTTCGGATACAGGATTATCACCTTCTATGATTCTACTTTCCAGTAGATTCTCCTCACAATCTAAGTACGACAGCGTGGTCCTACAACCCCTGCTAAGCGTTGCCACAAAGCAGGTTTAGGCTCTTTCCCGTTCGCTCGCCACTACTAGGGAAATCATTAGTTTATTTTCTCTTCCTAGAGGTACTAAGATGTTTCAGTTCCTCCGTTCGCCCTCACTACGTCTGTAGTGATAACAGGTCTTCAACCTGCTGGGTTGTCCCATTCGGAAATCCTTGGATCAAAGGTTATTTGCACCTACCCAAGGCTTATCGCAGCTTATCACGTCCTTCATCGCCTCCGTGAGCCAAGGCATCCGCCATGCGCCCTTTCTTACTTTTCTTCGCCTTCTATGTAATTACTTACAAAGAATGTAGCTCATACTTTCAGCTGTTGTGTGATTCTAAACATTATGAAGATAAATCTTTCATAATGAGAATACCAATTCTTCCTATATATAAGGAATATTAGTTCTACTTACAGTCTTGCTTTGTGTCAATATGTCAAAGATCTTGTGCTGTTATCATACTGTAATCTGAAACGATGCCTCAGAAACAGATGACAGCGTGGTGGAGGGTAAGGACTTGAACCTTTCATGTGAGCCTTAAACTCGTCTCTCCTACATTTATATAATACAGAGTCATTGCAGTACAAGAAGAAAAACGAACCAAAGGTTCTTTTATTTTCTTGATTACCGTTAACTTGTTGACATGTATACTTAAATACTTATCAACTAAATCAACTAATAAGCGAACTCTCCAGAAAGGAGGTGTTCCAGCCGCACCTTCCGGTACGGCTACCTTGTTACGACTTAGCCCCAATCACCAGTTTTGCCCTAGGCCGATCCCTTGCGGTCACGGACTTCAGGCACCCCCGGCTTTCATGGCTTGACGGGCGGTGTGTACAAGGCCCGGGAACGTATTCACCGCGCCATGGCTGATGCGCGATTACTAGCGAATCCAGCTTCGTGGGGTCGGGTTGCAGACCCCAGTCCGAACTGGGACCGGCTTTCAAGATTTGATGCAATTTGCATTACACCATCCCTCTGTACCGGCCATTGTAACACGTGTGTAGCCCCGGACGTAAGGGCCGTGCTGATTTGACGTCATCCCCACCTTCCTCACACCTTACGGTGGCAGTGTCTCCAGAGTGCCCAGCATGACCTGATGGCAACTGAAGAGAGGGGTTGCGCTCGTTATGGCACTTTAGCCGACACTCACGGCACGAGCTGACGACAACCATGCAGCACCTTCACAGAGGCCCCGAAGGGCGTCATTATCTCTAAATCCTTCCTCTGCAATTCAAGCCCGGGTAAGGTTCCTCGCGTATCATCGAATTAAACCACATGTTCCTCCGCTTGTGCGGGCCCCCGTCAATTCCTTTGAGTTTCACCGTTGCCGGCGTACTCCCCAGGTGGGATGCTTAATGCTTTCGCTTAGCCGCTGATACCAGGTACCAACAGCGGGCATCCATCGTTTACTGTGCGGACTACCAGGGTATCTAATCCTGTTCGATACCCGCACCTTCGAGCTTAAGCGTCAGTTGCGCTCCCGTCAGCCGCCTTCGCAATCGGAGTTCTTCGTCATATCTAAGCATTTCACCGCTACACGACGAATTCCGCCAACGTTGTGCGTACTCAAGGAAACCAGTATGCGCTGCAAGTCAGACGTTGAGCGTCTACATTTCACAACACACTTAATCTCCGGCCTACGCTCCCTTTAAACCCAATAAATCCGGATAACGCCCGGACCTTCCGTATTACCGCGGCTGCTGGCACGGAATTAGCCGGTCCTTATTCGTATGGTACCTGCAAACAATCACACGTGATTGACTTTATCCCCATACAAAAGCAGTTTACAACCCATAGGGCCGTCATCCTGCACGCTACTTGGCTGGTTCAGGCTCGCGCCCATTGACCAATATTCCTCACTGCTGCCTCCCCGTAGGAGTTTGGACCGTGTCTCAGTTCCAATGTGGGGGACCTTCCTCTCAGAACCCCTACTGATCGCTGCCTTGGTGGGCCGTTACCCCGCCAACAAGCTAATCAGACGCATCCCCATCCATTACCGATAAATCTTTACTTCAAATCTGATGCCGTCATCGAAGACTATGTGGTATTAGTCTGCCTTTCGGCAGGTTATCCCACAGTAATGGGTAGGTTGGATACGCGTTACTCACCCTGTGCGCCGGTCGACGTCCATTCAGTGCAAGCACCAATGCCGTTTCCCCTCGACTTGCATGTGTTAAGCTCTGTAGCTAGCGTTCATCCTGAGCCAGGATCAAACTCTCCATTGTAAAATATGTTTTGGTGATAAGTGATGGGTGATAAATGATAATGAATACCATGTTAACCCAAACGCTTCACCGAGTAATCTCTGTTTCAGAACGCTTATCCTAAAAGTATCAAGTTAAAAAGCACCTATTCTTTTGTTCCATAGTATTTTGAGGCGATGCCTCAAAAGCAGGAACAATGAATTGATCGGTTCGTTTCTTTTACCCATCCATTTGATATAAAACCAAACAGACGCTTCTTGTACTACTTCTCTGTTTATGTAAATCTTTTCAAAGAACTCTTTCTTAACTGCTTTAAGCAACTTGCCAGGTGGCTTGTTTTGTAAAGCGAGTGCAAAGGTATAGAGAATTTCTTTTCCCACCAAATGTTTTGAAGATTATTTTTCCAAAAACTCAAAAATCAACCAAAGCCTTGATACAAATCAACTAAAACAGCACCAAGCACATCCCTTTCACAGTCCAGGAAGCCATAAAAACAAAAATAGCACTGCAAAGCCATAAAACAAGAAATAACCCCTTAAACGCAAAATCGAAAACAAGGGAAGTTTCAAATTTAACCAAAACAACAAATACCTATAATAGAACAAAACTATATATTATCGTTACCAAAAGCTGGCGCACCCTGCTTTTAGCAATAGCTGACTACTTGTAAAACCGCCATAAATAGCCACCAATGCTACATATGACAAAAAACAACGTGTCCAAAACAAATCATTCGCAACCCAAACTGCTATTAAAATCAACACTGCCAATAAAAGATTATAGACACCTTGATTCTTAAATAACGTAGATACAGTTGCGCTGACTTATCCACTTCCATATTGAATGTACGCGCAGAAGTTCCCATTTAGTACAACAACTGGGACCTCTCTTGTTTGCGTGCTGCCTCTGTCGTACAGTATCTGCAGGATCATTTCGGTGTAAATCCTAAGCGTTTGACTGCTGGTGGTCGTGGTGAATATAACCCACTCGCAACTAATGATACTGAGTTGGGTAAGCAGCGCAACCGTCGTACGCAGATTATCATTACTCCAAAGCTTGATCAGTTTATGGATCTCATTGGTGAGGCTCCAGAGGCTAAGGCTACAAAATAATCTGTTGATGTGTAAAAACGTTTTGTTCGGAATACTCCTGCAATACCCATATTATATAAGTGGTTGTTGGTTGCACTTTTCATATATATGATTTGTTTTTGTGGAAAGTGTCTCGGGAGAAACAATGTGGTATTTACTGCATTGATAGAATAGAAAACGTTGATAAATATAAATCTGCATCTTGTCAATATGCTATAGACAAGATGCAGATTTTTCTTTATATATAATATAAGGTTTGTATATGGATGTTACTTTTATGATTTTAGCTACATTGGTAGCTGTCGAACACATATATATAATGTGTCTTGAAACGATATTTACTAAATCGGGAACTACTGCGCGTACATTCAATATGGAAGTGGAGGAATTAAGTCGCGCAACTGTATCTACGTTATTTAAGAATCAAGGTGTCTATAATCTTTTATTGGCAGTGTTGATTTTTAATAGCAGTTTGGGTTGCGAATGATTTGTTTTGGACACGTTGTTTTTTGTCATATGTAGCATTGGTGGCTATTTATGGCGGTTTTACAAGTAGTCCAGCTATTATTCTAAAGCAGGGTGCGCCAGCTTTGGTGGCATTAATATATAGTTTTGTTCTATTATAGGTATTTGTTGTTTTGGTTAAATTTGAAACTTCCCTTGTTTTCGATTTTGCGTTTAAGGGGTTATTTCTTGTTTTATGGCTTTGCAGTGCTATTTTTGTTTTTATGGCTTCCTGGACTGTGAAAGGGATGTGCTTGGTGCTGTTTTAGTTGATTTGTATCAAGGCTTTGGTTGATTTTTGAGTTTTTTGAAAAATAATCTTCAAAACATTTGGTGGGAAAAGAAATTCTCTATACCTTTGCACTCGCTTTACAAAACAAGCCACCTGGCAAGTTGCTTAAAGCAGTTAAGAAAGAGTTCTTTGAAAAGATTTACATAAACAGAGAAGTAGTACAAGAAGCGTCTGTTTGATTTTATATCAAATAGATGGGTAAAAGAAACGAACCGATCAATTCATTGTTCCTGCTTTTGAGGCACCGCCTCAAAACAATTAAGGAACAAAAGAATAGGTGCTTTTTAACTTGATACTTTTAGGATAAGCGTTCTGAAACAGAGATTACTCGGTGAAGCGTTTGGGTTAACATGGTATTCATTATCATTTATCACCCATCACTTATCACCAAAACATATTTTACAATGGAGAGTTTGATCCTGGCTCAGGATGAACGCTAGCTACAGGCTTAACACATGCAAGTCGAGGGGAAACGGCATTTAGTGCTTGCACTGAATGGACGTCGACCGGCGCACGGGTGAGTAACGCGTATCCAACCTACCCATTACTGTGGGATAACCTGCCGAAAGGCAGACTAATACCGCATAGTCTTCGATGACGGCATCAGATTTGAAGTAAAGATTTATCGGTAATGGATGGGGATGCGTCTGATTAGCTTGTTGGCGGGGTAACGGCCCACCAAGGCAACGATCAGTAGGGGTTCTGAGAGGAAGGTCCCCCACATTGGAACTGAGACACGGTCCAAACTCCTACGGGAGGCAGCAGTGAGGAATATTGGTCAATGGGCGCGAGCCTGAACCAGCCAAGTAGCGTGCAGGATGACGGCCCTATGGGTTGTAAACTGCTTTTTGTATGGGGATAAAAGTCAATCACGTGTGATTGTTTGCAGGTACCATACGAATAAGGACCGGCTAATTCCGTGCCAGCAGCCGCGGTAATACGGAAGGTCCGGGCGTTATCCGGATTTATTGGGTTTAAAGGGAGCGTAGGCCGGAGATTAAGTGTGTTGTGAAATGTAGACGCTCAACGTCTGACTTGCAGCGCATACTGGTTTCCTTGAGTACGCACAACGTTGGCGGAATTCGTCGTGTAGCGGTGAAATGCTTAGATATGACGAAGAACTCCGATTGCGAAGGCAGCTGACGGGAGCGCAACTGACGCTTAAGCTCGAAGGTGCGGGTATCGAACAGGATTAGATACCCTGGTAGTCCGCACAGTAAACGATGGATGCCCGCTGTTGGTACCTGGTATCAGCGGCTAAGCGAAAGCATTAAGCATCCCACCTGGGGAGTACGCCGGCAACGGTGAAACTCAAAGGAATTGACGGGGGCCCGCACAAGCGGAGGAACATGTGGTTTAATTCGATGATACGCGAGGAACCTTACCCGGGCTTGAATTGCAGAGGAAGGATTTAGAGATAATGACGCCCTTCGGGGCCTCTGTGAAGGTGCTGCATGGTTGTCGTCAGCTCGTGCCGTGAGGTGTCGGCTTAGTGCCATAACGAGCGCAACCCCTCTTCAGTTGCCATCAGGTCATGCTGGGCACTCTGGAGACACTGCCACCGTAAGGTGTGAGGAAGGTGGGGATGACGTCAAATCAGCACGGCCCTTACGTCCGGGGCTACACACGTGTTACAATGGCCGGTACAGAGGGATGGTGTAATGCAAATTGCATCAAATCTTGAAAGCCGGTCCCAGTTCGGACTGGGGTCTGCAACCCGACCCCACGAAGCTGGATTCGCTAGTAATCGCGCATCAGCCATGGCGCGGTGAATACGTTCCCGGGCCTTGTACACACCGCCCGTCAAGCCATGAAAGCCGGGGGTGCCTGAAGTCCGTGACCGCAAGGATCGGCCTAGGGCAAAACTGGTGATTGGGGCTAAGTCGTAACAAGGTAGCCGTACCGGAAGGTGCGGCTGGAACACCTCCTTTCTGGAGAGTTCGCTTATTAGTTGATTTAGTTGATAAGTATTTAAGTATACATGTCAACAAGTTAACGGTAATCAAGAAAATAAAAGAACCTTTGGTTCGTTTTTCTTCTTGTACTGCAATGACTCTGTATTATATAAATGTAGGAGAGACGAGTTTAAGGCTCACATGAAAGGTTCAAGTCCTTACCCTCCACCACGCTGTCATCTGTTTCTGAGGCATCGCCTCAGATTACAGATGATAACAGCACAAGATCTTTGACATATTGACACAAGCAAGACTGTAAGTAGAACTAATATTCCTTATATATAGGAAGAATTGGTATTCTCATTATGAAAATTTATCTTCATAATGTTTAGAATCACACAACAGCTGAAAGTATGAGCTACATTCTTTGTAAGTAATTACATAGAAGGCGAAGAAAGTAAGAAAGGGCGCATGGCGGATGCCTTGGCTCACGGAGGCGATGAAGGACGTGATAAGCTGCGATAAGCCTTGGGTAGGTGCAAATAACCTTTGATCCAAGGATTTCCGAATGGGACAACCCAGCAGGTTGAAGACCTGTTATCACTACAGACGTAGTGAGGCGAACGGAGGGAACTGAAACATCTTAGTACCTCTAGGAAGAGAAAATAAACTAATGATTTCCCTAGTAGTGGCGAGCGAACGGGAAAGAGCCTAAACCTGCTTTGTGGCAACGCTTAGCAGGGGTTGTAGGACCACGCTGTCGTACTTAGATTGTGAGGAGAATCTACTGGAAAGTAGAATCATAGAAGGTGATAATCCTGTATCCGAAGCATGACGAGACGTAGTGGTATCCTGAGTAACGCGGAACACGTGAAATTCTGCGCGAATCTGCCGGGACCATCCGGTAAGGCTAAATACTCCCGTGAGACCGATAGTGAACGAGTACTGTGAAGGAAAGGTGAAAAGCACTCCGATTAGGAGAGTGAAATAGTTCCTGAAACCATGCGCCTACAAGCGGTCGGAGCCGCGCAAGCGGTGACGGCGTGCCTTTTGCATAATGAACCTACGAGTTACCATGTCTGGCAAGGATAAGCGTCATGAGACGCGCATCCGCAGTGAAAGCGAGCCTGAATAGGGCGTCAAGTCAGATGGGGTAGACGCGAAACCAAGTGATCTACACTTGCCCAGGTTGAAGTTCGGGTAACACCGAATGGAGGACCGCACGGATAAGCGTTGAAAAAGCTTCCCGATGAGGTGAGTGTAGGAGTGAAAGGCCAATCAAACTTGGAGATAGCTCGTACTCCCCGAAAGGCATTTAGGTGCCGCGTGCATCGATCTCCATAAGAGGTAGAGCGACCGATAGGTCAAGAGGGCTTCACCGCCTATCGAGACCTGACGAACTCCGAATGCTTATGGATAGCAGATGTGCAGTAAGGGGGCGGGTGCTAAGGTCCGTCCCTCGAGAGGAGAAGAATCCAGACCGCCGTCTAAGGTCCCGAAATTCTGTCTAAGTTAGTCTAACGAAGTCTGGTCCCCGTGACAGCTAGGATGTTGGCTTGGAAGCAGCCATTCATTCAAAGAGTGCGTAACAGCTCACTAGTCGAGGGTCCGGGCATGGATAATAATCGGGTATAAGTCAGATACCGAAGGCGCGGGATAGTAATGTATATTAAAAGTATCGGTAGGGGAGCATTCCATCGACGTTGAATGGTGAAGGTAACTGATCCTGGAGTTTATGGAAAAGCAAATGTAGGTATAAGTAACGATAAAAAGGGTGAGATTCCCTTCGCCGAAAGACCGAGGTTTCCCGGGCGATGCCAATCAGCCCGGGGTTAGTCGGGTCCTAAGTCTCAGCCGAATGGCGAAGGCGATGGCAGATGCGGTTAATATTCCGCAACTCGCATTATCAGTGACGTGGAGACGGAGCAGTGACACTGCCGCGCCCTGACGGAATAGGGCGTTTAAGTGCGTAGGTTATGATAGTGGCAGGCAAATCCACCACTAGAGCTGAAACACGAAAGTACAGCACTTCCTTCGGGAAGAGTTGAGTGCAGGTAATCATACTTCCGAGAAAAATCCGCTAAACTTAATGATACTGCGACCCGTACCGCAAACGGACACACGTGGTCGGGTAGAATATACTAAGGCGTTGAGAGATTCATGGTTAAGGAACTAGGCAAATTGACCCCGTAACTTCGGGATAAGGGGTCCCTCATAGCAATATGAGGCGCAGAGAATCGGTCCAGGCAACTGTTTAACAAAAAAACACAGGGCTGTGCAAACTCGAAAGATGATGTATACAGCCCTGACACCCTGCCCGGTGCTGGAAGGTTAAGAGGAGATGTCACTAGCAATAGGGAAGCATTGAATTGAAGCCCCAGTAAACGGCGGCCGTAACTATAACGGTCCTAAG
>BNJV01000179.1_pt1 | contig 19004 bp, 29 predicted proteins | sample 8540591 | NCBI WGS metagenome assembly BNJV01 (sample SAMD00202457, study PRJDB9452) | human saliva metagenome | host: Homo sapiens
AAAAGTAAAGTGACTAATCTAAAGTTTCATTTTTAGATTAGTCGCTGTATCAAAGTCTTGTTTTGTTTAAGATATTTTCAGATTATTTTTCCGGATGTCTAAAAATCACTCCATTTTTCATACACAAAGCCTTCTTCTGCCGGAGTTCCTCACTATAGTATCTTCACCATTTCTTCAAGGGTCTATACTTCTCGTGCATCGGTGCCGGCTTTGCGTCATCCGCCGCATAGCCTAGGAGGCATCAGGCATACCAGCTTTACAGACTTTGGCAAATGAAATACTTCTGCCGTCTTGGTATTTGGGAACCCATCCACCCATACAGAGCCCTAGTCCCAGCTCCGCCGCCTCAAGCATCATATGATCATGCCACAATGGAGGCATCCTGCTGACCGGAAAGAATTCCCTCTTCCATTTCATTCCGATATTGCTCGGACTCCTCATAGCCAATCATCAGAATCGTTGGCGCATTGTACGCACATCTGGTAAGGAACGAAGCTTTTCAATTCCTTCTGTACTTTTGCACAACATAAATTCTGGCAGACTGCTTGTTTCTGGCACTGGGTGCGATATGCGCCGCTCTAAAATCTTATCCAGCTTATCTTTTTCTATCTGCCTCTCGCTATAATTGCGAACAGAGTAACGACTCTTTGCCAGTGTTATAAAATCCATGATTTTTCCCTCTTTTTCTTCCTACTATACTTTTGTTCTGTTCTATGAGTTCATCTCTGTTGGATATCATTTTTCTTACCAACTTGATTATGTTATCCTAAACAGTTAGTATATTTTCAGCAAGAACGCACTTTTCAGTGAGATACTCACTTTTCAGTAATATACTTACTTTTTAGAAACCATGATAAAGTCTTGATTTTATTGACTTTTTCTATGAATTTCCAGAAGAAATTGGAGCAAAAATGACAAAAATTTCAAATTCAGAAAAATTGTTTTCATTGTCCCTGTAGAGGCAACGCTCTCTCAGATCGGCGGAAAATACAAAATGATTATCCTCTGCCATCTCATCCACGATGGAACCTTGCGATATAATGAGCTACAAAAATATATTCCTCAAGCCACCGCCAAAATGTTGACACAGCAGCTTAAGGAATTAGAACATGACGGAATAATCCATAGGAAAGTCTACCCTGTGATTCCGCCCAAAACCGAATATTCCCTTACGGAAAGAGGAAAAACCCTTACAGACATTATCCATTCCATGCGGGACTGGGGACGCAAGTATATGGCCGGAAGCTTTGAAGAATAAGGCGGAATTACCGCCTGTAAGTAGCTTATTTGTGGACTGTAAATAAATTTTATGCCTCTCCATTTCCATAAAAAGCGCAGTTAAAGCCCTATAATCCAGATACTGCACTCCTTCCTTTCCCTCCTGAATCATGCCTGCCAGCCTACTCTTATAATAACAGTCCATCGCCTCTTCTAAAGATAAATGCAACTCTTTTGCAATATTCTGTATCAATCTTTCTTCAAGACTTTCTTGATAAAACTGCTCTAAAGCCTCCTCTGTCATAGTGTTAACTCCTCTGCTGAAACAAATTCTAAAAGTTCATCAATTGACCTTTGAGAAATAAAAGCAATCTGGTCATAATTGGGATAAACACGAATTTCCTTTATCGCTCGTTTCTTTATCCCATATCCCTGATGATACATATCAACCACTCGAAAAACTTTATCATTTGCAACTTTTCCAATAATAATGTCAAATTGCAAATAATCCTTTTTCCCCTCACGACAATTACACACAAAATCAATCCAAGAGTCCAAATCCTCTCCGAAATCTTTCACATTAAAATCTGTTTTATCCAAACTAAGCTCATAGCTATTAATAATCGGTCTTCCTGTCATTAAATCCGCTCTTCGTTTTGCCCACTTCTCTGCCTGTTCTTTTACCGTGGTCACATAAAATCCGGAACCAAAATCCAAATTCCGAAGGCTATGTTTTACATCAGGATTTTTCTACACGCTGATTAGAACCATGAAATACTATCATACTATTACCTCTTTTTGTGCAGATATTCTTCAATATCTTTCACAACAAAATCAATACTCTGTGTATGCTAAAAATATCGTAATTCGGAATCAGGTAATGATTAAGACAGCCACTCTGTTTTAAAGCAAGATATACCTGTGCAGGCGTCTTACTCCAACGGTTTGCGCAGGCATGAATCATATAAATAACAAAAGAAAAGATTTCCGAACGCAAAATTTCCTCCTTAAAATCAATTTACAAAAATAGAATAATAAAAAGCATAGAAACTATCAGAATAATACTACCTAGTATACATTCTTTTAGTGATATTTTTGAATACTTCGTGTTTTTGTTCACTTCATTGTTCTTAATACTTCCCACAACTTCTTTTTAGAGCCTTCTCTTTAGGGAACTTTTCGATACTAAGCGGTAGTCCAGAAGTTCCCTAAAGTTCAATACATTTTCCTATCCCTTTCATTCCGTCTCCTCAACATTTCTGCAATCTTATCAAAGGTATTTCCGTTTCGAATCGTAATTTGCTTGTAGAAATCCTGCTTCATGAGTTTTTATGGTAGGTTGTTTTTAGATATTCCGCCTCATCCATTTTCCCCCAAAATACTGCCCTGTTTCCCGACATATACTTTCTCATTGTAAAATGTGGCGTTCTCTATAAAAGTGAAGAATATCAGATTTATCCATAGTACAGGAATAAAACAAAAACATCTCTTCTTGCCAACGCCTCTTCCCACCAAACCGGTAATGCCGCATGTTCTTCCAATACTCTTCTTTAGTAAAGCAATGCAAAGGAATTGAAAAATCGTAGTTTGTTTCTAAGACTTTTTCTTATCTTTAAGATACAAAGCCTCACGACTGCACTACTGAAAAACAGATTGCCACTATTGATATAGGACTCCGGATTTTTCAAAGCCTGCATTTGGGAATAAAGCTTCTTTTAACGCACTCCTAAAACTCTATTCTTACCGCCCACATTGACTGCCTCGAAGGAAAAAGTATATAGTGCAAGGAACTGCCTCCTTAAATTTTTGGTGTTTTCTTGTTCCACAACGAACCAAAGCAGATGCCGATTGCAGGAGATTATCGCTCAACTACAATCATTCCCCAGTCCGGGGCATTGATCTTGTTGCAAAGCAATGTTGTTTGCCATTTTAAATATACCATATTCAGCCAGCATGTACATCAGGCCAAAGAAAAAGGTAGATCCCCATTTTCCTTTTTCCCCAAAAAGTCATTTTTTCCCAATCAGCACGGATTCAACAAATGTTGTTACCGGAAGGATAATCCAAAGGAACATCAAGCTGTAGCCCATAGCATCACTTCCGCTTGTAAAAAACAGAACACTATCATGGCAAGTGCCCAAATCAACAGATAAGAAAAGTATGATAATGATTTTATTTCTAATATCATGTTCCATGCTACTGCACCTCCTAGCATTTTTATTGTAGGGAAAATGCCCCCTGTCGTCCAACAAATGGCTTTTACATCACTTATAGTGTGTGATCAAAATCCTTTTACATTGTCCTTTTATTACTTTAATTTACCGCTAAACTCTTTAAATACTTCTTTTTGATCTTCCAAATCCCTGAATAGGGTTGTTCAACATAGGTCTTATTTCTATTTTTCATATAGATAAACGACCTCCGGGTTCCCCTTCCGCATTGTTATAATAAAAGCTAACAGTCAAGAAAATTTTTAATGTTTGTAGGCTGATCATTATAACTTTTCCCTCCTGTATCTTTAGTATTTTCTTTGATGTCATTCACGATTTTAGCTATTTCATCCTGTTCCGTAATTTTCACGAGTATTTCCGGAAGGATTTTCCGTGATTTCAATTTCTGTTATGTCCTTTGCCTCCGGAAGGCTGATTTCCTTCTTAGCTCCGCAAGCTGTTAATGCAAAAACAAAAAAATGAAAAGCTAAAGCGATTCCCATATACTTTTTCATGTTTGTCCTCCACGAGTTTACTGCTGTATGCGCTATTGCTGTTGGCCTAAAAATGAGAATAATCTAGTATAAGATACTACTCTACTATGGAGTTTACATTGTTATGGTTTTCGTTATCTAAATTGTGCAAGCGTAACTGCACTATTTACCTGATTCTCTTTAGAATATCTTCAACAGACGGCAGCTGCTCTTCAGAGCATCCGGCAGGTTTCGAGTGACTTTATATTCACTCACACCAATCGGCTTTGAAATGTCCTTTAGGGAATATTCTGCAACCAAATTATTCTTGCTTTTTGCAGAGCAGTAAGCCGATGGACGGATTGTCTTCCTCTTTCTTTAGGATTCCATCTACTGCAGATAGGTAAAAGTTCAGCTGACCGGCATATTCCGGTTTGAAATCTCCTGCTTTCAACTCGATAACTACATAACACCACAGGTTCAGATTATAAAACAATAAGTCAATATAAAAATCATCGCCCCGACATTAAGATGATACCGATTGCCTAAAAATGCAAAATCCTGTTCCAAGTTCAGCAGAAGCTTAGTAACGTCGCGAACAAGCGCCTGCTCAATATCTCTTTCAACATCTCCTCACGGAATGGGATAAAGTCGAACACATACGGATCTTTCATGGTCTGCGCTGCCAACTCACTTTGCGGTGATGGCAAGCGGCCCTCAAAATTAGAAACCTTATCAACCAGCACCTGCCGCTGATATAGTCCGCTTTCGATCTGATGCACCAGCACATCTGCTGAGACCAGCCATTCTTTTGCCGCTTCTTTCGTATACCATATATGTTCATCTGCACTCTTCAGTTTATCCATCAAGGCAATGATGATACCAAGTTATTTGTGCAAGTGCCTCTTGCACAAATTCTCTATCTGAAAAACGAGCAGCAAATTTTTGCCATATACTTTAGATTGCATGAACAGAGTAACCTTTGCTTTTCGAGGAACGCCATAGCACGAATATCGGACGCAAGGTTGTCAATGAATTTGTTTCCCCAAGTTTTTGTGCTCGTAATGACACAACCGATGTCATAATATAGGAGCAACATATCTTCGTTTACATGAACAGCTGCCCGATACTGCGCACTCGTAATTTCACTCTTTATCTTCTCAACAATGGAGATATACTCCGACGAATTCATTCAACATGCTTCAACCTCACTTTCAATATAATCCGTGTTTTTTACAATAATGCGTTGATTCTCGCATCCTTGCTCTTGATATAGTCCCTATCAAATCGCTGAACTTTTGGCAGCAGGACCGCTCAGCCTACTGTAGAGGCATTGTCAGCTTTCATTAAGCTACTTTTTGCCTTCTTTGTCGCATGAACTAACAAAATAGCAGCAACTATACATATTACTTTTGGATGCATTCCTATAATTACATTATCACTGGAAAGTAATTTGAGATAATGTATTCATTAGTGCATGTGTCATTACACATATCCATAAACTATTTGAATAGGCAAATAATGCCGATAGTATGAAACAGTTTGTGAATAGTCCCAACGAGAAATTAAGAACATCAACCGTTACAATGCTACCATCAATACAAAAGAACAAAAAATGCCATACTCCCCAGCACACAAAGGTCATCATCGTCGCAACGATATAGGAAAGCTCTTTCTCTAAACAGGACTGAAAAAGAATATCTCCATCCTAGTTTCTTCTATTCCACCAAATAGAATGGCCTTAAAGAATAGAGCTATCGGAATCCATACATTTCAATTTTAAAATCCTTACTTGTGCCACAGAACAAAGTCTATAATTAAAAACACAATTGCCATTGCATAGATTTTAAATGGCTGCTTTATCTTACTCCTTTATTATGCATAAAGGCTTTTCCCATTGTATTTAATTTGATAAAATACGCCCCAAAAGGCAGACGACACACCTCCAATGATAATAAAAACCATCCCCCAAAAAGAATGGTAGCCTAATCCATATCCTTTTTCTTTTAGAATTCCAACCAGTACTGCAACTGCTGTTATATGAAGCAATGTTGGAAATAAAAATGCTTTCATTATCGACTTATTATTCATTATACCTTTCTTCCATAACACACTTCTACAGGCACTGTAATCTGACCGTTTGATGAAATTTTTGCCAAGTTAATATTTATCACCTTTTCTATTACAGTTTAGTGAATCGATAAGAAGTGCAATGCCTCTTCTCTGATTTCCTTATCGCAGGATGCATTTTCAGAAATTCCGTTCAGAATATCTAAATAGATTTCCGCCTGATCTGTTCCATTGATAAGACGATTTAGCATCCAAACCGTATGCAATGTAGGCATTCTTTTTATTGACAGAAGAAGTTCTTCTTCATATCCTTTTTATAAAAATCTCTCCACAAAATGGACGATTGAGTCCGGGACTTCCAAAATCTGTCAAAGGATGCCTTTCCATCAGACGGAGCAAGGGCTGTACGGAGTCTAATTGATTATAGTTTTCTTCAATTTCTTCCATGCAGTCCATCATCACGGTTTCAAGATCGTCATTATCTTGAATGCAGGTTTCCATTTTTGAATGATGCTGTTTAGCGTTTCCATATCTTTTACACCTCAAATTTTTCTCAGACCTTTTTAATTTCACATCTCTTCAATCACTGCTATCCTATGCAAGATTACTTTTCGCCAGCTCCCTTGCTTTTTCAAAGTCTTCCTTGCTGAGAACCATCATCGTATAGCTGTCACTTCCCATATCCATAGCAGACAAAACGGATTCTGTCCACTGAGCATTCAGAATCTTTCCCACCTTGGAATATCCTCTTCATCATTCAGTATTTTCTCATTCGGATCGAGATTTAGTCCGGCACTTAATTTACGCACAGCAGGAATAAAGCTATCTTTCCTTGCTTTCCAATCCAGTTCTATAAGCTTTCCTTTCCGCTCTAACGCGAAAGCTCTTCCGAGGCATGATCCATATCTTCCATACTTTCATGCTTGTGTTTTAAGAATCGCTTTGCTGTTTGGGGGTCTGCCAGCAGGAGTTTTGTTAATTCTTCAAATGCGGATTTTACGATTGCATCATCATTTCCTATCACTTCCGTATAAGTCTTTGCATCGGGAAGAACTTCCTTTTTACAAACGCTCTCATAATCTTTTACAGCATCGCTGTAACTTAAGTCGGAAATGAGATATTTTTATCCTCTATTTTCAAATATAAATTTGACCAGCTCTTTGCTTTTCCCCGACTACCGCTTTCATCGATGTACAGCTCCTTTTATGGCATGGGAGGGGCTATCTCTGCATAAGTATATATCCGTCATGCATTGCTTTTAGAGAATTATCAATTCCGATAATATGAAATCCATTTCTATCGTAAGTGGGATCTTTCATATGCCATTCTTCATAAGTTTCAAAGAACACTTTCTGTATCCAATTATAGATGCTCATGATTGTTTTCCATCTCCTCTTTCGTCATTCCGCTAAGTTCTTTTCACCCACATCCCTACCGTATCGGAAAGTATGGAATCACAAGTATATTCCTCCATACCGTCCATATATTTGCAGGAAAATGAAGGCTCTCTTATCGCTGCTTTATAAAAACTGCATTGCCACATCCTGCAAATGCTCCGGATGAAACGGAAGTGACAGTTCTTCCGCCAACGTCCCCGAATCTTATCCCAGTCCTTATTTTCTTTATGATACTCTTCTCAGTTTTTGGCTAGATAGCCTTCGCAAAAAGGCTCTCAGCAAAGCTTTCCCTTTGATAAATCTTCTTACAGTTAAAGTCAAAATAGATTTCCTGCGTGAATTAAAAAGGTCTGAAATCTGCAAGACTTTCCTGGGCAATTCTTCCCACCTCACCTTCACTACCGATAAAGCCAATACTTTCATCCTGTAACAACACAAATTCTCCGCCACTTGCATCATGTGCAAATGCCTTAGCTGCATAGAATAGTTTTCCATTATTCTCCATAAACCGGATTTCCTGGAAGCTGCTTGTACAAAAGCAAATGTCACACTCTCGCATAAGCATAGTATGAAGTTCCGTATTATTCTTGATCAGCTCCCATAAGTCCATTCCGTTTTCTCTCCTCCCTACAAACTGGGAAGTTATGATTTTGCTTCTCCGTAATACCATATATATATTGAATATATAAGCATAGCAATAACACCGATTATAAGTATAATATTCAATTTAATGATAAACATAGACAAAAGAGTGTTTGTCAATCCATGAAAAACACTACAAGCAAATATGCATTTCGTTTTTGTAAATTGTCGCTAGCCAAAAACTGAGTATAATAGCTAATACTAAAAACAAGGTAAACGGCATATTTTGTTGAGATGACCCATTTATAAACCAAAGCGGTATATGCCAAATCCCCCACACTGTGCCTGTAATAATGGCGGATATCGGAAAATTCAATTGTTACTCTAATAAAGGCTGATAACTCCTCTCCAACCTAATTCTTCTTCACCACCATATATAAATGTTGGCTATGCAGAAAAATTAAAAGGTATTAAATACATCTTTAATGCAGTATTAAATTCTCTTGAAGATAAACTTATTGTCAGTATTTCAAAAACAGAAAAATAGAAACAGATAGTTCAATGATTTTTCTGTGTTCAAAAATGAATTTTTACTATAGATTTAATCATCTTCCAATACAAATAAAGTTGCTATCGCTGGTCCGAAGCCTCCTATAATATGCAGAATAGTACCTAAAGGATGGGAAAATGAAACAATATTGAGACTTGTTAACGCAGCAAGCCCACACCATGCTATCCAAGAAATAAGGATGTAATGATAAGAAATTTTGCCAACCTCTTAGAATTCATTTTAGTATAACTCCTTCTCAACTTCTCCGTTCCAATTATGGCAAGTAACAGAACAATGTATTTAATCCTTTATCAATTTACTTGCCAAGTGATAAAACCTGTTTGATCTCTTTACTATCAAGGACCAAGCCTCTACTTCTTTACGAATAAAATCCGGAAATTTCTTACTGATATCTCGTAAAAACATTGCTCACGAATTTTCTGACATACTTACCGGAATCCTCTTTTTAAAGCGGCTAATCGTTGAATGACTTTTTCCGTCATAAGGACAGCTTATCCCAATCCTGCACGGATTCTATTACCGGAACCCAACTGTCTATTTCGAATCTTTTCTTCTATCCATGGCTCCCATAGCCGTCCAAAAATAAGCACCCATTGCATCTTTATATGGGCTTTTCGCCTCTGCTATATCTAAGACTTCTATCCTGTATTCAATTAGCGGTTCATTTTTTCATAAATATAAAAGGAATCTTCACGCTCTTTCGCTTTCCTCTACTGTCTTTTACTGAAAATGTAGTCCCCACCAATTCCTTTACAGTGCTCTTATCCGTATCTATGGGATTGATACAGATAGAGGGAAATCTCATTTCCTCAAAATCCTCGAGCTTAAACCCAATGTCTACAGCCCACGAGGCGCTTTCCTCTTGGTCTGCTTTAAAGAACATGAGGCAGCTTTCTTCTGTCTCCCCAATCCTCTTGAAATATAAAATCTTTTATTTTTAACATCTTGTGCTCCCCTACAAACTGGAAGTTATCAGTTTGTAAATCTCAATAAGTATCCATTAGGATCTTGAATCAAGAACTCCATCTGTATTTCTTTCTATTCCATTAACCAGATATACACTTTTTGGTCAGTTTTTTTGTAAATCTCCAATCTTTTGCTTTTTCACTAATGTATATAGGTTTTCAATATCATCAACTGCTATGGAAAAATTTATTCCTCTTCCTAAAGGATAGGTTAATTCCCCTGTGTTCCACCCTTCATCATGAATTTGTTCAAACATAAACTGACTATCTTGAAAAAGACATAAAAACAAATTTCTCTTCCTGTCGTTCGTACTCTATTTTAAATCCTAATTCTTCGTAAAAATTTTTAGTTTGAAGAATATCAAAAACTGATAATTCAGGAATCAAATTATTAAAAATCCATACCAGCTTCTCCTAGAATTCTAATTTGTCATACACTGCTTTTTATCCTATCATTTATCAATTCGATAAACGCTATCACTGTTGCTCCTATCATAGAAGTCCTCATCTTCACAAGGGATTTCGGCATAAAAACATACCATCATCTGAAGCAATACTTTTTGGGAAACTTATTGAGAAAATACTCATAAATTCTTTCGAAGGCATAACGTACAAGACCAAAAACAGGCATGCAATATTGATTTGATGTTAGCGGTGAACCTGAGCGGAGTAAATCTGCCGACTCCCATAATTCACTCTCCAGCTTTCTAATATTAATCATTTCTTTTACTCCTATCTATCCTGTTTTCAGGCAGCTCTTTCGTTACGTCGCTAATCAACTTTCCAAAAATCAATTGCATTTTGAGAGGTATAACTGCTTTTCGGTATGCTCCTCAATTTCTTTTCTCGCGTTTCCGGCAATCTTACCACCGTCTCTTGCAGCTTGCCTATTCTCTTCTAATCCATAGGGATTTGTCGCATTAGTAATATCCTTTGTAGCCGCTTCTGCAAGCATATTTAATATTAACTCGGTACTGCTCATATTATCCCTAAGATTTTGCTTCTTCAATCCTTTGAAGTCTTTTGTACTCTCTTGTTGTCATACCACTCCACGCTTTAGATATTTCATTGGTCAGTATGGCATATTCTTTGCCCTCTTCTACTCCATGGTCTTGCCAAGCATCAGTCAGTTCTTTTCTTACTTGAATGGCTTGTAATCTCTGATTAATCCATTCTCTGGAATATCCCTTCTGCACATAAGTTTCCAAAGCTCTATCTATCGTCAACTCCGGATCAATAATCTCATCTATTCTTTCTTTTCCAACCTCTGCCAACCACATCTTAAAGGGTTCTGCCTTGGGAGATGGTACGGATTGAATAATGCGAAAAATCCCCTGCACATTAGCTACATCCGTTTTATAACTTTTTCCATCTTTAGGGGATTTTAATTTCAGTGCGTGACAAAATGTCACGACCTCACTTCCCTCCTTTTTCAATCTTTGCTTTAGCTTTCTCCAATAAGCTCCAAAATCTTTGCTGTCCGTTAAAACACCAATAATATCAGCTATACTAAAATACCATTCTTCTTTCTCGTTGTCCCAAAGTGAACGAATCTGATTTCCCTCAAAGATTTTAACTTCATTATCCATCTTAAAACCTCTCATTTACTATGAACTATTGAATTCCCTTATTGAAATCCTTTATATGCTTAAAAATCCAAAAGAACTCTCTCAAACAAATAACAGATTTTCATTTTAACATTTTCATGAGTTTAGAAAACACCTCTTTCCGTAAAGTCTCAAGGTAAATATTGAAATCACCACGCCTACCCTTATTCAATATTCATATTACTTGCCCTGAAAGTTCTCCTATGTCATATGATATGAGCTGACTTCGATTCTTTCCTTCGAATTTCTATAACTCAAATGTCATACAGAAATCATCCTTTTTTTCTAAGGAAGCTCGGGGAATTGAGGCAGTTACATTCCATAATGACCGCTATTCCATGCTCATTTTTCTTTTTCCACTCCCTGTCTCCGTAAAACCGCATTTTCTCCAGAAGCTCCTGCTTTGCATATTTCCTTTCATATAGGCCAGCCTTACTTTTTATAACCTTCGCTTTTCCAAGTAGTTAAAGCCTCTGTAATAATAGCGCTCCCTTTCCCTTTTCCGGACTCTTTACTGTCCATCATAAACAAGCCGATGAAAATCGTATCTTCTTCCGGAAAGGAGAGAATAAAGTCCATAATGGCAATCAAGCGGTCATTTTCAAAAAAGCCGATATAGAATTTATCCTCAAGGCTTTTTCCCTCCGGTAATGCCTTTTAAATCATTCAACACCGTTTCCCTACATGGCTTTGGGGGACAATACGCAAAGTACAAGGGATTGCCATTCTCCAGATGCAAAATCCCGTAGACATCCTCTTCCCCCATTTTTTTAATTTTATATTTTGTAGATAGTTGGCTGATATTCAGCATACCGTTTCCGGACATTTCTACTTTACCTCATTATGCACGTATGATCTTCATTCTTCTTTATCAATTTACTTGCCAAGTGATAAACCTGTTTGATTTCTTTGCTATCTAAGGACCAAGTCTCTACTTCTTTTACGAATAAAATCCGAAAATTTCTTACTGATGTCTCGTAAAGCATTGCCCACGGATTTTCTGACATATTCACTTGGATCCTCTTTTAAAAGCAGCTAAACGACGAATGGCTTCTTCCGGGTGATCTTTAAAAATAGGCTCTGCTTGTCCAGATTCTTAGCCCTTCCGTAACGGCTCTTCGAGCGTTCGGCTCAGGACTTTGTAGCCATTCCGTAATCATTGGGAGGGCTTTTTCCATTCCGATTTTTTTACAATAGGTATCAAAGGACTTCGCTAAAATCTCCTGCACTCTCCAGTTCTCATCTTTTGTAACTTCTTCCTTCATAAAATGGAGGATTTCTTCATCTTCAGATAAGTAGCCGAAAAAGAAATACCCCATACATTCTCACTTGATAAGCAGGAGATTGATAAGCTGCAAATGCCAAAGTCTTGCAATAAGCAAAATCATGGGACTGAAAATCCTGTAAAGCTCTACTTTCTTCCGTCTTGAAACCATTTTCTATCGAAGAAAATTCCTGTTCTAAAGCGGCAATATATTCCTTTCAAATCTACTCACCTCCTTAAGAGATTTGCTTGGCCTTTTTCTATTTTGCACTGACAAATCTCACTCAAAAAGCTCCGTCAATTCTGTTTATCTTCTTTTTCCGTTTTCATCAAAATTTTTCTTTAATTCGCTTTCGGTTGGAACTATCGCTCCAATTAAGAGGAGCATCTGCAACATCGTGATAATACCGCCAACCGTTCCCACGGTTCCCGGTCCTTTCCCAAATACAATGGCTATGGCAATCACGGAGAGGGGCTGAAATCAGTCCACAAAGATACCATGCTTTCCCAAAATATTGATTTGCAAATCTCCATGTTTCCTCATTCATCATTGACCTTTTTGTTCGGTATCCGTATACATAATTAATTTCTTTCGGTGTTTTTCCTGAAAAAGTAGCCACCCGAAGAAAATCATAGTTAACGGAATAAGTAAAACCATAATGAGCATGAATATCCAGAATCCCATTTGAAATTCCTCCATTACTTTTACTTCTAAAGCATTGATTCAGCCTCAGTTATACTTGTAACATTTTTCCATGTACTCATAAAAATTTGCTTGTGTAATTCTCTCATTTCATCCGGTGCGTTTATCGAATGTTGATACATGAACTTATCGCCGAAAAAGTGCTTCTATATACAAAGGACATAATAAAAAGTCAATATCGGCAGCGGCACAAACAAAAAATATTCATTTTCCATGGGGATAACTTTACCGCAGTTTTTTCCTCACAAATTGGAGGTTTCGTTTTAGAGCTTTTGCTGTCTTACGCATAATCTTGTGTTCATAGCCGGTTTTTGCAGGGTTATCCGCTTCATAATATGCATCTGCAATAGGAACTATCATTGCAAGATGACAAAAGGCTGCCAAATGTGCATATCTTTCACTATCTGATATGGAATAGAAGATTGCTTAAAAATCAAAGAAAGGCGTCTTACTCTATCCGTTCTCATTCGGAAAATCTCTGCAAAGGTAGTCAGTTGAATGATTTTTCGGAGTAAGCGTGGCATCCAATCATCATCCTTAATCCTTCCTCCTGCGCCCGGAAATGCCGGAAGGATTTTGCCCTTCTCCACAAATATTCTCCCATTTATTGTAGTCATCCATAGAATTTGTCATTGTTACAATGCATTTGCTATTATTGGTTTTCAGTTCCTCAAGTGCCTGATATAACTGATTTCTCTGACTGTCAAGAATATAAAATCGTATTCGTCATCAATCCTTTGAGTTCAGACAATACAGAAACATTTGCTTTTGTAACTTTTTCTCTTTTCAAATAAAGCAGACCCCTTCTTCTTGAGTGTTTCCAGTCTGGCTCCTCTTGCATAAACAGTAGTATCAAAACCCGCTTGGCAAAAAGCGAGGCATACAGCGAACCTATCACTCCCCGGACCAAATATGAGTAATCTCACTTACAGACTCCTTTCTGTCCCATACAAGATATCCGCCCATCATGGATTTTATGGCAATATCACCTGCTACGGAAAGGCCTCACGAACAAATTCAATTTCAAAGTCTATAATAACACGGTGAATCCTCCTTTTGCCACCGTGCTCAAAAAGTAATCGTAAATTTCCACCGAGTTCCAGTATAGGAAATGGCGGCTTGAAATAGTTTCATTTCAAACGCCATTTCCTTTACTACTGGAGCTCGTAATTGATACTGTTTGATGACAAGGAGGATTCGTATTATGGACACTGGTGGTCGTGAAACTCGGCTGACGGTGATGTTATGCAAATCCGTGGTGAGCGGTATCGGCGTGGGACAGAGAATCAGCAAAATGATTGCTCATGTTCAGATAGAGATGAACAGATCTTTCGGCATCCTCAGCGCGACGGACTGTTTTTACTGTTTATGCGGAGGTCGGGCTGTTCGGCTCAGGTGCTGACTGAGGAGGAGAAGGGACCGCAGAAACAGGTGTTCATTTTGTCGAGACTCCGGGACAGACGGGTGCCTGTGCGGCGATCGAAATCGGCGCTGGGCGAGCAATGACGTGCGTTGGCTGATGAACAAATTGTTGACGAACACAATGATGGAGGGGTGACGGGAGGCAGATTCTTCCGGGCGTTTCGAGGATGAGATGATGTTGGTCCGCGCCTCGAAATCGTTCAACCGACACCGCGCGAACTCCGGGATGTGGTGAAACAGATGCTGATTTTAAACGATCTTCTGATGTATCGAATACGTTTAACGGCTTTCGTCGCGCGGTAGTTCTATTGCAGATGCGCTGTTATGAAGGCGGATAACCGCAAACCGACCTGTTTAGGAGCCAGCCGTGGACGACGAAAACTTTCAAAACGAACCTCGGTGGAGAAGCCGGGTGTCGTGAATGAATGTTTTTTGTTTTGACCAGCAATGACGGGCTTTGTTATCGTCGTTTAATGAAACGTTTTCGACGGCGGTCGTATCGACGTTCGATAAACGCGCCAGTGTCGGTGCAGGCGCAGCGGTACGTGGAAATATGGTCGCGGCGGGCTGAATCATGCTGAAAGCGAAGCCAATGAAATTTCAGAGTGAGTTCTGGATATTCGTATCGTGTTGCTGTTCCGTTAACGCTTTTCTTCGGTTGGCTACTCGGGCGCCGAAAGTGGTGTGTCGATGATGACGTGAGTTTGGTCGGTGTTGGAGTATTTTGTGGTTGTTTCAGCCACTCTCCGTGATTGCCATAATACCATTTGGGGAAGAATCGGGGAACCATGGTGATTGGCGATGACCGTTGTCGGGCGATAGTTCAACCGGCGGAGTGAAAAGGCGCGATGAGCGAAAAATAACAGAATTGACGGGCTTTGGTGGTTGTCGGTGCAAAATGGTGGTAAATCTCTTCAGGAAGGTGGTGGGTGAAGTGCCGTGCGTGCAGGGGCCTGTCGATAATGTTTTCAGACAGATGAGCTTTGGATACTCGCTCCATCAGTTGCTATTACCAGACGGCATTGCAACGTCTCCTGTTTGGTAAGTCGGCCTGCTTTGACTAGAGGATAATCCTCCATTTTATCGAAGGAAGGCCAGGGAAGGAACAGCATTTAACAGTCTTTGATACCTATTGTAAAAAATAGGAATGAAAAAGCCCTCCCGACCACAGAATGAGCCAGCTTCGTGAAGGGCAAGTCTGAACATGTTGCAAGACCGCCCGGAAGCCATTCATTTGCTTAACTGCGCAAAAGGATCCCGTGTGCGGTCGTGGGCAGCCTTTACGAACCGACGAAGTTTCGGTTTATTCGTGGCTATCGCGGCGTGGATATCAGGGCCGGTATAATGAGCAAAGTGTCGGCGTGCTGATATCGACCAACTGTCTTCAAAACCAGGTAAAATGGAAAAATGTCGAGACTGATGAAGGTCTTCCTGTATTTCCTTGTCCTAAGCTGTGAAAACGTTTCGATGTTCGCGTACCGGAGAAAAAACCATGAACTCGTCTATGACCTTTTTAATGTTCAACAATGCCGTGGTTTCGTCTCTCCTTTGGAAAAGATACGGAACCTCATCGGTTGATGGACGAAGTCGAAAAACCAGCCAACGAGCAGCTTCGTGATTATAAAGTAAGGCGGCTTGAGGAAATAGCAAGCAGGCTTTGGAGAAAATGTTTGGAACAGGCAAAATGAATAACGTCGTGCTCGAACGCCAGCTGACTTCACAAGAAAGTCGATCGCTCGTATCGCTGGGCATGAGGCTTTCGGGCAATGATATGAATGTTGAACAGGGCAGGCGTGTGTTCAGCTGTTGCAGCAATTTGCGAAGGCGTTTTGCTTCATGTTGTCGATGATAATCTGTTATTCGACTGAAGGTCAGACTTTAATGATAAAGGATACAATGAAATTGTACGTAATTGTGCAACTCGTCGCTTTATGTGCAATTTATCTTGACCGACTGGTGATAAAGCAAATACATCGAAAATTTTTCTTTCGCGGGAAAAACCGGATTGACCATCTGTAATGACGTCGGCATAATAGATGGTACGACAGATGTGGTTCGTAATGCTGGTGTGTTTGAAAATAAAATGAAGGCCAGATTCTCGAGCTGAGTTTGAAAAAAGGTATTTTCGGTGATGATGTTTGAGGGACTGCTTACGAAGGTAATCAGAAAATATTGAACGTTCGTGAGCCGAAAAGGAGGCAATGAACTGGCACGGTTTGTAGCCGGAACCGAAAATGACCTCGGCTGGAAAGAGCAGACGACAGCCAGACAATATGCGAGATTTCACGTTACTTCGGTCATGCCATCTCAGTGAACCACTGGGTGTTAACGAAGATTGGAAAGAATGAATGGTTATCGATCGAGATTAACAGGCGTTGAAGGTGTTGAATGGTTAATCGGAAGTTACAAACATTCGAAAGAACGACTGACCGCAACGGGCGTTTCGTGAGCCGTGAGTAAAAACCAGACTGGGCGTACTCTGCTGAAATAAAGACTGGAATGTGAGAATGAGCGATACCAGTTAATGGCGGCAACTGGATGACCGGCGGTCTGGATGAAATTGAGCCAGCTGCGGAAGATATTATTGGGCCGAAATACCGAAAACCCGGTGCTGACGGTGTACCTCTCGTCTGGTGATTTTGGAAGTTGATTGAAACCTGTTCTGAGATGAATGAATAAAGAAATGATGTCTCAGCGGAAATAATCATGAATCATTCCTCGGACCACCGTGACCTCGAATCAGTGCGTGTGTTCAGTGTTATTTTTTTGCTGGAAGAGTTATGATTTCTCGATGCGTTTCACGAAAACATTATCGAATGTTGCCGAATCGCTGATAGGACTTTCTGATGAACGGCAGTGGTTCGTCAATTCGATGACAGGACAAAACGGTGTGGTGGGTACAGAGGCTGGTATCGGATTTTCAGTTTGATTCTGGAATATCGGTTTTGTTCTTCAGGTAAAGACCGCGAAGAATGATTTAAAATAATTTGAAGGTTATTTTATGCTCTTTTCAGATGGTCGGTTGTGGTTTGAACAGAATGCGGTGATTACAGGGGATTAATCATCACAGGAAGATAATTTTTTTCGCCAGTGATTGATGATATATACATTGGTGAAAAGTAAGGTGAAGTTTGAGAGCGAGCAAAGGCAGCCATCGGTTAACGGGCAGAAGAAGCACAGATGGTTCTTGATTCAAGGCTCTGTGAACGACCGGACTACAGGCTGATAACTTCCGGTTTCGGGGAGCACAGATGGTAAAAGGCCCCTGTTCAAGAGGATGAGGAGACAGCTGCCTCATCATTGCTGAAAGCAGACCGGAAAGCAGGTTCGCCGAGCCTGATCAATTTCCTGTCTGTGTCGACCATGACCGATGAGTGGTGGTCCGGCCTCGTGAACGATGAAGGAAAGTGAAGGCGTGAAGACTGTTGTGAGAACAGACAGTGAGGCAGGATGAAATGTGGACTAACGGAGACAGCCCATATGGCTGCAGTAAGGCCTTGACGGGCGGCTATGCTGGACAGGCGAAATGACGGTGGTCGGCGTAAGGCGATGCGAGACGGGATAGTTATCGCGCCGAAGTCGTTCGGCGATTGAACGCTGGCGGATCTGATGAGCAACGTCGAAAATCCGTGAGCGGCGCTTTGCGAGATATCGTGAAATTTCCGGTTTCGGTAAAGAGGTGATCACCAGTAATCAAACGGGTTGTCGCGGCGGTGATTGACAAGGGATTAAATACGATGATTCTGTTGCTGCCATGGTGGAACGGCCGCTGCTAAATGAACTGGCAGGGGCCTAACGTCGTGTTCGCCCGACTGCCGGATAACGTAATTGAACTGCTGGATAACAATCTCAATATTGGGCCATTTTCATCGTGATGCTGATACTGCATATTGAGCTCCGGACAACACTGTTCTGTTGAAGAAAAAATGATCATCTATAGTAAATTCTTTTGGTACAGAAAAAATCGTTATTTCGTTGCAGGCGCGACAATGGTATCTTCAAGGTTGTGCTGCGTTAGTGTACAGCGCAGTGCCACGCAGCTGGCACATTGCGCGGTGATGAAGGAGGTATGCGGCGCGGCGGTGGTGGCACCGATATCGCCATTGATACGAACGTCGTGAAGTTGGCATGCTCTCGCTTTGAACATAGATGAACCATCTCCAACGAAATATGCCGTTACCTTGTTTTGACCAACTGTTATGCTGACTGGCGACGGTGAACGAATGCATGTTGCGGTGTTTTTCGTGGATCTTTGTCTGTGTTGTCGTTAAATTGATATTGCTGCCGCAATGGTGTTGTTAACTATGTATATATTCGGCTGCGTGCAGGCTAAATCATATTCGATTTGGGGAAGGAGAAAGGAATGAACATGAGCGAGATGCGGAACTCGCTCTGTAACATGCGAGTGTGTTGCTGGCGCCTTCGAGAAATCGGTATGGAAGGTAATAGTCTGTTCTATGCAAGCTGGGCATTACATTGAGTGACGAGCAATGTTGTTGGATAATGACCAGCAACAACTCTG
>BNJV01002353.1_pt1 | contig 18994 bp, 35 predicted proteins | sample 8540591 | NCBI WGS metagenome assembly BNJV01 (sample SAMD00202457, study PRJDB9452) | human saliva metagenome | host: Homo sapiens
TCCGGGGATGTCACGTACAGAGTCGCTGTGCGGCCATGCCACCTCGCCGCCGGCGGGAGGCTTCCCGCCGGTGAGCCGAGTTCCGGGACTGAGCTTTGGCGCTGGCGCAAGGGCCGACCGAGGGATGGGAGGGTAGGGGTGCTGCCCAGTGTGTCAAGCGGCTTTTGCCCTGGTCTCGTTTGCGCTGGTAGTAGGCCCTCGATACCGGGTCGGAGCGCAGGGAGGCGAAGGCGGAGGGGAACATGGCGCGCTTGAGCCTCTTGTTGCCGCCGTGGGAGACGCGCCTTGCCACGGATCGATGAGCCGGAGCGGCGTGTGACGGAGCGAGGCCGGCGTAGGAGGCCAGTTGGGCTCCGGTGCCTGGAGGTCTTGCCCAGGGGCTCCGGCCAGCAGGACGGCTGCGCCGGGACCCCTGATCCCGGGCACGCGTGGTCAGGACCTGGCACATGCGGTGGGCCTCCACCAGGGTCACCGGCCTGGGCGGCGATATCGGCTCGCTGGGCGCGTGGGGCGATGAGCTGACGAGCCAGGTGGGGCAGCACCGTGCCTGCGGCGTCGGTGCCGGCGACCACCACGGTCTGGTGCTCCAGGGCCGAGACGATCTGGGCTGCCCAGGCGGCGTGGCGTCTGCACCGTGCTTCTTGAGCCTGGCGTCAATCCTTGCGCCTTGCCCGCTCGCTTCAGATCGGCTGGAGTGGGCCAGGCGGTGACGGGCCTCAAGACGGCGTCGTGCGCCCGGCCAGGGCCCCAGCACAGCCTCGAGGGCGGGGCGGGGTCTGGGTGAACGACTGGCCCCGGGATCCGGTCCGCGATCTGGTTGACCTGGCGGGCCAGGTCCAGGTCGAACTCCGTGAGCATGCTCAGCGCTGCGGCATCCTCGTCCGAGGTGCTGACGGCTCTCAGGGTGTGAGGCATGCTCCTGGCCGCGCCGGCGATGACGGCCGCGTCCTTCGCGTCGGTCTTGGCCTGCCCGGCGTCAGGTCAGCGATGCGTCGCATGGACGAGTCGGGTAGGTGGCCCACGGTGATGCCCATGTCCTGAGCCACAGCCACCGCCAGGGCCCTGATGCGGTGGCGGGCTGATCGACCACCACCAGCAGGCTCCCGTGATCGGCCAGCTTCTTGTAGACAGCACGCAGACGCTCCTCGTCGTTAGGTAGGGCCCTGTCAAAGACCTTTCTCCCTCCTGGTTCAGGGCCGTGGCCCAGTGCTCTGCCTGCGACGCCTCGGGTGCCGACGGAGGACGTCGATGTCCTCGATATCCATCTCCTGCCACCTCTCGCTGCATGGGTGCGGGGGCCAGCCGGTGGACGACCGGTCCCGCACCCACGCATGCGAGACCTCACCCGCAGCGGGCCGTTCCCCTTATCAGCGGTCACCAGCGCCCGGCTGCCGCAGGTGACTTTCGCCCCGGATCATCTAGGGACAGGGCAAGACAACCGTGCCCACAGCAGCTGGCCCAGCCCCGGACCACCCAGGACCACCAACAAGGTAACGGGCAACTCTTGCTCGAGATATTCCTTGTACGTGGCTATTACAAGCATTATCAGTGAAAACCGTGAATGCCTCCTACGCACTCATCGCAGACATTATCCGTTCGCGCGAGCTCTCTCGATCGCAGGCGCGTCAGCGCGTCATTCACGAGACTCTGGAGCGGGCCGCTGAAGGTCTGGCGCTGACGCAGCGCCCGTACGCCACGGTCGGTGACGAGCTGCGGGCGGTCTCAGCGACCTCGCCGACGCTCTCGCTCTTACCTTCGCGCACACCTCCTCCTGCCTGAAGGGTGGGTCTGCGTTTCGGTATCGGTGTCGGGACGATCTCCGAGGTTGAGGGGTGGCGGGAAATGATGCATGCTGCGCCAGGGTGTTTGATTCAGGACGGCTCGGCATGGTGGGCTGCACGTGAGGCGATCGAGAAGGCGCACCATCTCCAGGATGAGGGGAGATCGTTCATTCGCACCTGGCTGCGCATCCACCCGGATGCGGTCAGTGGCTCCGGAGAGTGGCAGGGCGAGGCGAGGGTTCGTCAGCTCCATCCTCATCCTGCGTGACCAGACGATCTTCCGCTTTCAGCCGCGTCATGCTCGCATCATGGCAGGACTCCTCATGGGGATGACCCAGGTTGAGATTGCCCGCCAGGAGAAGGTGAGCCAGCAAGCTCGTCTCTGAATTCGCTCGCAGTGCTGGTTCCTCCTTGCTGGAGGTTCAGAAGCTTCTCGATGGGTTGAGCAGGAGAGGTGAAGGGGAATGACAGCCCTCCTCGTTCTTCTGCTTGCCGTCGCCTCCGTGGTTGACGGCTCCTGACCAGATGAGTGGGAGATTGTCCTGGATGTCCGCCGGGGTGAGACTGCTGGTGGGGTGTCTGCAGTCGTTGCTCTTGGTGTCTTGGTCGGTGGCCCTGTTCTTCATCTTGGGGCGGGAGGCGTCGTCATCATCCTGGTGGCCATTGCATGGTTGTGCTGCGGCTCGGTTTCGCTGGTCTGGTGGGAGAGTTGTTGAGAGCCCGCCGACGGGAGCAGGTGGGGCAGGGTGTCTCCGAGAGCGGTGCGGAACGGCTGGAACCGCTTATCCGTCTTGCCTGTGCGGGTCTGTTGCTCCTCGCCGTGGCGCTCTGCGTCGTGGTGTCTCAGCCACTTGGATCTCGGGCTGCCAAGATGAGCGCGTCGTCGGAATCGTCATCTTCCTGGCTGTTCCCGCCAATCGAGTCGTCGCCGATATTCTGCTGTTGCTCGCCAGTCCTCGCAGGGGGATGGTGGAGGCTGTTGCCGCTGGTTCCCGGCCTCACAGGGAGGTGGGAATCAGGATGAGTCAGGGGAGCTTGATGCGTGGCGGTCGCTGGATCGGTCCGCTTGAGCGAATCCCTCATTCTTCTGCTCGCCTCCGTTGAGGCGCCCGCCGCTATCGCCGCAATTGTTGCCGCCAAGGGTGTGATCCGATTCCCCGAGATCAGTCAGGATAGACGGGGCAGAAGGCTGAGGAGTTCCTCATCGGCTCCTTCGCCTCCTGGATCTTGGCGGTCTTAGGGTGCTGCTGACCATTCGCCTCGCCTGAGTTGTGTCATGCCGAGAGGCGGTTCTGCTCCTTCGCCTTCGCGTGTCTCCGGCCAAGAAGGTCGACGCCCCAGGTCTTCGTTGCTGTGTCGGGGGTTGGGGAGGCACTTCATCGTGCAGGTGGTGTGGGGATATGGCTATACTGTACATATGTTCGAAGATGGTGTGCCTCTCGTCCCGACCGGTGGGTGCGGCCTGGACGCTGGGTGCACTGCCGAAGCTGACGCCGGAACTTGTGATCTCGACAGGGGACGTGGCGGGTCTGCTGGGTGCTTCGGCTGCTGGTGGCGAGTTGGCTGAGCTGGTGGAGGGGCTGCTGACCCGGTTGCTGGTCACCGCGCAGGACCGCAACGACGGCGGCGGAGCTGCTGAAAGCGGGACCCTGTTTGCCAGTGATCCGGTGGGTGACACGGTCTTGGCGGCTGTGGCCCAAGAACGCAGGATCGTGTCTCAGGAGGAGGCTGGGGCCTCCGGGATCAGTGACTTTGGGAGCGCAAGGCTTGGGGGATCCGGCAGCAGTCAGCGGCTACGTCGTGGACGTGGGTCGCACCAGGTGCACGTCCCCAGCCGGTCTGGCTGATTGGTGCGTGCCCGTGACCAGGTTTGCGTCTTCCCACCTGTCAGACCCCCGCCGAGTGGTACGACATCGACCACCTCACCGCCTGGAGCCAGGGCGGGAGCACAGTCTGGACAACCTCGTCACCCTTGCGAGGCCCACCACCGACTCAAGCACACCCCGGATGGACCCTCACCCGCGACAGAGACCAGCAGGGTCCTGTCTTGCACACCCCCAACAAGACCGTCTACCAGCGCCACTCAGACGGCACCATCACCCGCCTGCTACAGGTCGGGCCCCGCCAGAACCACGTCCCAGCTCCATCGCACCCAAGGACCTGAGCAGCAGATCAGCCCCGACATCCTCAACCGCCTCAACCGGGCTGTTGACAGAGCACTCGACGATCAGGTCCATGAGCACACCGGTCTCGGCACCAACGCCAACGGCAGCGGTAGGGCCTGGTTGGGGACTCCGCGGTCCCCAACCAGGCCAGCGAGCTGGAGACCACGAGGTCGTCCCCTACCCCCAGGCTGCCCACACCCTCGGACTGGCGCCCCTCATCGACGCAGCCCGCCCTTCTAACTCTCCAGGTGCTACACAGACATGACCAGTCAACACCGCTATGCCGAGCTCCACGCCCACCCGCCTACTCCCTTTCTCGACGGGGCCCAATGAGCCCGATGACCTCGCCTCGGCTGCCGTCGAGCTCCGGGCTGGAGGCCCTCGCCCTGACCGATCACGACGGCGTTCCGGCATCGTCAAGCACGCCCAGGCGGGTCGTGCCCACGGCCTGCCCACTGTTCACGGCCCCGAGCTCACCCTGGCCGACGGCTCCCCACCTGCCAATCCTGGCTCGCAACCCTCACCGCTACCGCCGCCTGGTGTCCGCCATCTCCCAGCACAACCTGGACGCAGGGCAGCGCCGAGAACCGGCCCACGACCTGACCACACTCGCCTCGGCTCTCCACCCGACCCCACCAGCCGGACTGAGGGATCAGCGGGGACCTGCCTCGTCCTCACCGGTACGCCAACGGCCCCCTGCGGCGGGCCCTGGGCGATCCACGTCGACCCGACACCTGGGACCTGAAGGCGGCAGACGCCTGCCTGGGGCGTTTAACCGAGTTCTTCGCCGCATCTGACCGAGGCCATCCCCCCGGTGCCGGCTCCACGATCACCGCTCACTCGCAGATTGAAGGGACGCCGCTATCGGCTTGGCCGTTGGAGCTCACCCTGGACGGAGGCCCCACCGATGCCGCCCTCACCGACGCCCTGACCCGGCTGGCTCACGACCACCGGCTGCCCCTCGTGGCCACCGGTGCAGTGCGCTGCGCCCGCCCCACCGACGCCCGTCTTGCCGACGTCCTCACCTCAACCCGCCTGGTCACCGACCTGGAAGGCGCCTGCGGTCACCTGCCCGCCATCGGCCGCTGGCTGCGAGGAGCCCAAGACATGGCTCTGCTCCACCGCCGCAGCCCCGACGCCGTCGATCTGGCCGCCGACCTCGCCGCGGACCTCGCCTTCGACCTGTCCCTCATCGCTCCAGGCCTCCCCGATGCCGATGTCCCGGAGGGGCACACTCCTGCCAGCTGGCTGCGCGAGCTCACCCACCAAGGCGCTATCCGCCGCTACGGCACCCCGCAGGAGCACCCTCAGGCCTGGGAGGTGCTCAACCACGAGCTCGAGGTCATCGAGTCCCTGAGATTCCCCGGCTACTTCCTCATTGTGCATGCGATCGTCGAGTTCTGCGCACAGTCGGGGATCCTGTGCCAGGGAGAGGGTCAGCGGCCAACTCCGCAGTCTGCTACGCCCTGGGCATCACCGCTGTCGACGCCGTCAGGCACCAGATGCTCTTCGAGCGCTTCCTGTCCCCGGGGCGAGCCGGCTACCCGGACATCGACCTCGATATTGAGGCCTGTCGCCGTGAGGGAGGTCATCCAACATGTCTACTCCCGGTACGGCAGAGAATATGCTGCCTAGGTTGCCAACGTCATCTCCCTACCGTCCCCGATCCGCAGTCCGTGACGCCGCCGAGCCCTCGGCCACCCTGTCGGCGTGCAGGACGCCTGCCTAAAGCGGATGGAGCGGGTGGATCTCGGTGCGCCCGGAGGGCTGGACCGGGCAGAGCGACGAGGTCCCCGAGCCGGTCCTCGACATCGCGGAGAAGCTGCTGCGACTGCCCGCCACCTGGGGGTCCATCCCGGGGATGGTCCCGTAGTGGCCGCCCTGTCACTGAGGTCTGCCCGGTGCGCTGGGCCGCCATGGACAAACCGCTCGGTCCTTCAGTGGGACAAGGATGACTGCGCTGAGGCCGGCCTGGTCAAGTTCGACCTCCTGGGCCTGGGGGCGCTCACCGCCCTGCGTCTGGCCTTCACCACACTGGCGCGGCGGGGGCAGACCGTTCCCGACGTCGTAACGGAAGGAGAGCTGCGCACCTCCCAGTCCGGCCGCCCCTGGGGGCTGCACACCCCTGCCCGAGGAGGACCCGGCCGTCTACCGGCTGCTCACGGCCGCGGACACGGTAGGGGTCTTCCAGGTCGAGTCGCGTGCCCAGATGGCCACCCTGCCTCGACTCCGCCCTCAGACCTTCTACGACATCGTCGTCGAGGTCGCTCTCATCCGTCCCGGCCCCATCCAGGGCGACGCCGTCAACTCCCTCACATCCGCCGCCGGCTGAAGCGTGAGGAAGTTACCTACCTGCACTGACTCCTCAAGCCCGCCCTGACCAAGACCCTGGGAGTGCCGCTCTTCCAGGAGCAGCTCATGCAGATCGCCGTCGACGCCGCAGGGTTCAGCCCAGCCGAGGCCGACACCCTGCGTCAGGCCATGGGTGCCAAACGATCCATCGAGCGTATGGACGCCCTCCGTGACAAGCTCATAGCCGGAATGAGGTCCCGGGGCATCGACGCACCCACCGCGGAGACGATCTACAGCAAGCTGAGGTCGTTCGCCGAGTTCGGCTTCCCCGAGTCCCACGCCTTCTCCTTCGCCTACCTGGTCTACGCCTCGGCCTGGCTCAAGGCGCGCAAGCCTGAGGACTTCTATGCCGGGGTCCTGGCCGCACAACCCATGGGCTTCTGGTCCCCGCAGTCCTTGGTCGCCGACGCTCGCCGCCACGGTGTTCGCGTCCTGCCCGCGGACGTCAACCGATCATTGGCGCAGGCCACCGTCGAGCAACGGGAGGACCACCAGAATGCAGGCCGGTCAGACCAGTGGGGGCCGCTGAGAGCCCATCCCGCCGCCCTCTCCACCCTGGACGTCCACGACGATCTCGCGGTACGCCTGGGCCTGGCCCCTGATCAAGGGTCTGGGGAGAGGGGCCGCACAGGCCATCGTCACCGAGCGCCGTGCCCACGGCCCCTACCGGAACCTGGCCGATCTTGCCTCGACGCGTGACTCTGAGTCGCCCAGCCTTGAGGCGCTGGCCGTCCCAGGAGCTCTGGACGGCCTGGGGTGGAGCGCCGTCAGGCCCTGTGGGCTGCCGGGGTCCTCTCGGAGGAGCACGGTCGACGGCGCGGCGCCTCCCACCAGGCAGGGCGGCGCGTGGTGCCAGCCCACGCTTCCGGGAACCGCTGTCGGTGCTCAGCCCCGACCCCTGCCGACCATGACCGACCGCGAGCGCCAGGCCGCCGACCTGAGCCTGACCGGGAGTGTCCACGCAGGGCTCGCCCTCGAGGCTCGCTGCCCCGTACTGGCCGCCGACGGCGTGCTGAGCGCAGCCGACCTGGCAGATCAGGAGAGGAGGGAGATGCGGGTGCGTGTTGCCGCGTCACCCACCGGCAGCGCTACCGCTTCCGGCATGATCTTCATCAATCTGGAGGATGAGACCGGTCTGCTCAATGTCGCCTGCCGAGCCGGCATGTGGCGTCGCTATCGCAGCATTGGCAGACGCGCCGTCGCCCTCATGGTGCGCGGCACTGTGGAGAAGGGCGACGGAGTCGTCGTACTCATGGCCGAGCACCTACAGGTCCTTCCCGAGTCCCCGGCACTGGTAGCCGGGACTGGTGCTGACAGCGGATCCTCACTCCTTGCGGGAGGGTAGGCGGGCAGCTCACCTGTAGACCGGGGCGTCGCTGGGTGTGCAGCTCTGGAGTAGACGGACCCAGAGCACACTGATCAGCGGGACTGCGACGATCGCACCGAGCAGGCCGGCGGCGTAGGTCCCCAGGGCGACACCGATAATGACCACTACAGGGTGCAGAGAGACCTGGCGACCCATGATGAGGGGCTGGAGGATGTGCCCCTCGATCTGGCCGATCCCGGCTACTCCCACGCCGACAACGATCATCGGTGATGAAGCGCCGGAGGCCAGTTACCACCATGCGCCACGAGCATCGCCAGAGGTGCGCCGATGATCGGGATGAAGGCGCCGATGAACACGAGCACCGCCAGGGGGCCGCCAACGGATCCCCGCCAGCTGGAGGAATATTCCGGCCATGATGGCGTCGGTGAGCGCCACCAGCACAGTGCCGCGGGCGTACCCGGCGAAGGTGTGCCAGCCGGCACCCGCGGCCCGATGGGTCGACTCCGCATCGTGGCGGGCAGCCTCGTTGAGGAACCAGCGCCACATCCGCTGGAGGCCAGGAAGAAGATCGTGACAAACAGTGCCAGGGCCAGGACCGTGAGCACATCGACGACAGCGCTGGCGTTGGACAGCACCTCCGAGGCCAGGGACGGGGCATTGGACTGCAGATAGTGCTGCCCCTGGCGCAGCCAGAGCTGGAGCTGGTGATGATCTGCTGCTGCGTCAGGTGCAGCGGCGCTTTCTCCAGGAAGTCCATGATCGTGCTGAGGCCATCGGCGAGTGGGATGCCAAGGGCTCCACTGGCTAGTGACCGAGGTGACCACGTATGTGACCAGTCCGGCGATCGCACCGATGGTGGTGAGCAGTGCCAGGAAGGTCGCCGGGTATCGGGGCATGATCCTGGCGAAGAGGTTGACCATCGGCTGGAGGATCGAGGTGAACACCAGTGCCATGAACAGGCCGATGAAGACCGGGATCACCTGAGAGGTGGCATAGAAGACAAGGCCGATGACAATGATGATGCCGAGTCCCAGCCAGGCCCCCATGCCGCCCCGCACCAGCCAGGAGGGTAGGGAATCCATGACCGAGGAACGGGTCGTGACCGTCTCCGGGAAGGAGACCGAGGGGGCCACACGCACTGAGTGGTGGACACCGGAGAGGCCGGCCTGGCCTCCTCGAGTCCGACTCCCAGTGCAACTGGTAGTCGCGGTCTGCCTGCCTGCGTCTCTCCGCCCAGTCGATCCCCGGTCCAGCGCCGTGCGGGCGCTCTTGAGCCAACTTAGCAAACCGCTGCTACTGAGAATCTCCCGGGTGGACTTCTTCTCCGAGCTGGGGCCCTGAGCCGTCTGCTGGGAGTCGGCACTCTGGGAAGACTCGGAAACCTCGGCCGACGCATCCTGCGGCGGCTCTTGCGACGGAGAGCTGTTTGTTGCCATGGGGTGAACGATCAGTCCTTCGCTGGATATCGGGCTGACGAAACACGTCCAGCCTGCTAGCGTGGCCCCATGACCGCCCCGAATGTCGGCAACTCGATGCACCCCGTCGTGACGAACCAGCCGCGTCTGCCCCTGCACCGCCGCGTTAGGACTAGGGCGAGGAGGACAGCAGAGGCTTCTCATCGACGCTCCTGCCGGAGCAGCGGAGATCTACCTCCACGGCGCCACCGTGACCTCTTGGGTGCCGCGCGGTGGCACGGAGGTCATCTTCACCTCCCGGCAGGCGGTTTTCGACGGCGCCACCGCCATCCGAGGAGGAATTCCCTGTGCCTGCCGGAGTTCGGTGTCGGCATCAACGGTGACGCCGTACCGGAAGCACGGATGGGCCCGCATCGCCCCCTGGCGGCTGCGAACGGTGGCCACCACTGACGATGGCGGTGTCCGCGCTCTTCTCAGCGTCAGTCGTGACCGTCTGACAGCGCTCTACGAGGTCGAGGTCGGTGAGACTTTGCGCCTGGGGCTCAGCCTGCGCAACGAGGGGACCGAGCCCCGCACAGTGGAAGCGGCCGCCCACACCTAGTCTCTCAGTCCACGACGTCACTGCCAGCCGCATCAGTGGGCTCGCTGGCGCCTCCTACAGTGACAACCTGGCTCGCAGCCCCCAGGAGGCCCACCACATCCAGGAGGGTGATGTGACGGTCTCAGGTCCTGTGGACCGCATCTACGACTCCGCCGAGCCGATTACCGTGACCGATCCCGGACATCAGCGCACCATCGGCATCGATAAGCGCAACGCGCCCTCGACGATCGTCTGGAACCCCTGGTCCACGCACAGCGCCTCACTGCCGGACATGGCCGACGACGAGTTCCCCTGCCATGGTGTGCGTCGAGAGCGGCGCGGTGACGAGCACGCACCCACCATTGCCCCGGGGCGAGCTGGTCCATGCAGGTGACCTTGAGCATCGAGAACACCGCAGTGTGATGGGAAGCACTTGAACGTGGCTTGGTGGCCTTGGTGGCCGTCATGCTAAGTTTCTCTGCGTCGCCGGGGCAAGGGTCCTGGCGAAGCCGCTGAAAGGCGGAGGAGACAACACAAGTCCGAGTGGCGGAATAGGTAGACGCGCTCAGCGAGGTGCTAGTGCTCTTATTAAACGGGCGTGGGGGTTCAAGTCCCCCTCGGACACCATCAACATGATCCCCGGAACCAGAAGGTTCCGGGGATCGTCTGCATTGTCCTTCAAGGAGGCTCCGCTCAGCTCCACTCGGGACGGTAGAGGTCGGGGCGGGACTCGAAGCTAGCTACATGATGAGCGGCACGATCCCCTAGTGCAACGATGATGAAGAGCGCCCATAGCCCGACTGTCCCTGTGTCGTGCAGCCGCCGCACCGCGTGACAGCGATTTGAGGGATGAACATCGCCAGCCAGAAAATGCCGATGATTCCCATGATGAGAGTTAAAAACTGATAATGCTGTGGATTCGGAGGCATCGTTATTGAGCAGTGCTACGAAGCTAAAGAAGAACACAAAATACAAAATAAAGTTGCTGACGACCGCGAACAGATAGGGACCACCAGAACTCCGAACGCGATGCATAGCCACGGAACTGAGCGCAGCGCTGGAAGAAGCGCTTCACGGCCTCACCGAAGCTCGCGCCAGGCAGTGGAGCGATGTCGGGAGGCAGCGGCATGGCCCCTGAACTGGTTGGGGGCGCCGTAGGGGCAGGGCCGCCAGGGTAGGGGCGGGGCCGCCATAAGGAGCCTGGCCGCCATAAGGCGCCCTGGTCGCCGTAGGCCGGCTGGGCCATGTGACCACCGCTGGCCGGCTGCTCGCCGTAGGGGCGGGGGCCTTCCGTAGGACATGAATCCTCCAAGTGAGACGGGGTAAGGAGCTGTGAATACTTGTGACGGTCGGAGGCGTGCGGGTAGACGCGCCTTCTGGCCTTGGTCAGCATACAATCGACAAGCCTACGGGAAGACGTTGGACAACGTCACTTCCTCTTCGCCACCATGGCGGGGAGCACTCTATATCGAATCGCAAGACAGCCGTCTCGGTAGACTGAGTCGCCATGCACTCCGCTATCCACTGAGCAGTCCTCCGGATGTGCGGCGCCGTCCCGAGCTGCGTGCGTGCGGGCGGGTCTGTTTGGTGTTCCTGGCCAATGGCCTGGGATTCGCCAACCTGGTGCCGCGTTTCCCGGAGATCGTGGAGGGGCTCGGGCTGAGCAAGAGCGCCTTCGGGCAGGCGGTGGCCGCAGCCAGTGTCGGCGCTCTCGTGGCGGGGCTGGCCGCGTCATGGCTCATTTCCCGCCTGACCTCAGCCAGGGTCGCCAGCCTGGGCATGCTCGTGGTGGCCTTGGCTCTCCTCGAGCAGGACTGGCCCGATCGTGGATCGTCCTGGCGGCCTGCCTGCTGGTTGTGGGTGGGACGGACTCCATCGTCGATGTCGCGCAGAACGCTCACGGGCTGCGGGTCCAGCGCCGTTGGGGCGCCTCCATCGTGACGAGCTTCCATGCCTCGTGGTCACTGGGGGCGGTCCTGGGAGCCGCCATGGGGCAGGCCATGGCCGGAGCCGGAGTAGGGTTGGGGACCCACATGGTGCTGACGGCGGCGGTGCTGCTCGTCCTCTCGGCAGGCCCCCTGCTCGCAGGTTGGTTCCTGCCCGGCCACGACCGAGCTGATCGCATCCCCGACCAGCATGGGGAGCTCGACGACGACACCCCTCGAGGTGAGACCGGCGCCTGCACCTCGTCGCGCCCGGCCGGTCACGGTACTCGTGCTCTTCATCGTCGGGCTGCTGTGCGCCGCCTCGATGTTCCCCGAGGACGTCGCCATGAACTGGTCGTCCCTCCTCCTGTCGGACCAAGGTGCTGGCGCCGGTCACGTCAGGCTGGGGCTGGTGGGCCCTTCAAGGAACGATGATCGCGCCTGGTGGGCGACCGCATCATCGATGCTGTCGGTCAGCGAGCCGTGATCGCCTGGGGTGGAGCGCTGGTCACTCTCGGAATGAGCATCGCCCTCCTGCTCTCCTCCGTTCCCGGGACGCTGCTCGGGATGGCGATCTCCGGGGCGGGATGCGCCGTGGCCGTACCCGTGGCCTGCTCTGCCGCCGACGATGTCGAAGGGCTTCCGCCCGGGCTGGGACTGACCATCGTGTCCTGGCTGGCCCGTCTGGCGGGCCTCCTGGCACCACCGGTTGTCGGCCGGCTCGCTGACGATCACGGGCTGTGGGTGGCTCTGGCCTACGGCCTACTGGGAGGCCTCATCATGGTCACCTGCTGGCCGGTCCTGCACCGCAGGTCTGCGGGGACGACGAGGCAGGACTGACGCGAGGTCAGGCCAGTCCCACGAGGCGTCGTCGTCCGGCGTCCCGGTTGCGCGCCCAGACGACATCGACCACCACGGTCGTCGCCACGGCAAGCATGGTGAGTCCGATGTACACAGGAATGCTCAGGAACAGCGCTGAGACGGCCGAAGCGTCCGTTGAGTGTTCTGAATTGCGTTGAATGAAGAGCAGAACGCCTCCGGCTGCACACAGGACCCAGAAGCCGGCCGACGCCGCGTTCCAGTAGTCCTGTCGAAGGCGCGCAGCACACCAGCCGGGCAGATTGTCAACATCAACATCTCGGAGACCTATGCGGCGAGGAGCGTCCTCACCGGGGACCTGAGTCGGGTAGGCGGCCAGGAGCCGGTCGCAGGTCTGTAATGGTGGCATCAGAGCTGCTCCAACCATTCCCGTGCCGACCAGAATGGCGGTGATCGCCTGACCGGCACTCAGGCTTGCCCCACCTTTGCTGAAGACGTACACGAGGGCTGGTAATGACGATGATGAGGGATAAGGTGAGAAGGACCCTGAGTCTGCCCTCTTCTGATGGTCCTGGTGACGCTGTGAGCGTCGGGCCGAGGCCAGCTCCATGCGACCGTCAAGCGTGACTCGCCTGCGTGTCTCACCGTGAGGGTGGGGTGATGAGATCCGGTCGTAGTCCCGCCTCGACGTCGAGCGGGCGCGATGATCCCGGCTGCTGCCCGGTCATCCGGGTGAGGATTGAGCGCAGGAGTTGCCACTGTTCCTCAGCGACGAAGTCCGGCGTGCGCAGGATCCAGGCGCTGCGGAGCCCAATGACCATGATGAGCACGCCCAGGACGGTGAACCCAGCAGGCGGGAGCAGAATGAGGGAAATCATAATCAGCGGAACGTCCGTAAGCCTCCTCGTCGAGCCCCTATCACGCGGGTGGCTATCCTGAGGAAGAAGAACGCGATGACGAAGAAGACGACTACCCGAAGCCGACCATGGCCAACCCGCTCCACATCCCCGGGCCCCACCGCCTGCCTGGTGCCGCAGTGCCTGGATCGTAGGTGGCGATGGCGGCCTTGACCGCCTGCTCGATCTGCTCTGGACCGGCGATGGACGCCGGCACCGTGAGCCGTTCACGAACCAGAGGGGAGCCTGGAGTCGGGCCAAGTCCGGACTCGTAGTAGTAGGCGCGCAGGGTCTGAATGTTCCCACCGTCGTTGGTTGTGGTGCTGACGTGATGTTGCTGACGCGGGCGGGACCCTCTGGCTCGACCATGATGACATCGCCGCGCCTGCGTACTCGCACGCGAGGGCAGCATCCAGCGGGGAATGGCGGGGCCGTAACGTCGGCTGTCAGGTGCGGGGCGGTAGTCACTCAAGCTCTTCTCGTTGGGGATGTCGCCTTCGAGCATGGGCCCATAGAAATGACCCGGGAGAGAATTCGAGCGGTTCTATCAAAAGCGATGGGACGAGGAGAGGCGCTAGCATCGGCCTCATGGACTCCTTTGAAATGACCGTTGCTGCTGACGGCGACTTGCCCGCACTCGTCCTGTCGGTCCCGACCGGCGACGACATCGACCGCATCACCGAGATCTGCCAGAAGCGGACATTCAGGAGTGGACCTTCGTCCCCGCAACTATCAGCGCAGCGACGCAGGTTCTTCGTCGAGCAGGTTGTGCAGCGGGGGCTGGAGCGAGGGGCGCGAGCTCACCTGGGCGGTTCGCGAGCCAGCGATGACGGCGATCGGCGACCCTCGGCATGCTCGGCATCACCCTGAGCGGCCCCGAGAGCGCTCCGGATCGGCGAGATCGGCCACTGGCTCGCTGCTGCGGCGCGCGGGCGCGCACCATGACCCGCGCCGTCGCTGCCCTCATCGATACGGCGCTTCGACCCGAAGGGGCCCCTGAGCCTGTCCGCCCTGCGGTGGCGCTGCGACATCCATGAGACGAGCCGCGGCCCCGTGCCCAACTGGGCCTCCTGGAAGGTCGCCTGGTCCCTCGGCTTCCAGCGGGAAGGGCGAGTGCGCCGCTTCCCGCCCAATGACGGTCGGCTCCAGTGATGGCTGGATCGGCACCCCTGCTGCCCGAGGGACCCGCGTGAGTCCGCAGGCTCCTGGGACGGTCCTGTTGGAGGCAGACGGCGTTCTTCCTCTCGTGGCGCACGACGGCGTCGGAGAGCGGGAAGGTGACGACCCCGAGGCCCTGGTGCGGCGCTTCCACCATGTCTACGGACTCCTGTCCAGACCGACGGCGCGAGCCTGGAGCGTGAGAGCCTCGATATGCGTACATGAGTCTCATCGCCGAGGGAGTTCGCCGAGCTCGTCGGCGCTGCCCGGCAGGCGGCGCGCGAGATCGAGTCGAGCTATCACCGCGCTGTAGGCTGCCGACGACGGCGCTCGCGACACCGTCGGACCGCCGACCCCGCTGGCGGACTCGTCTCACGTCATCTACGGCATGGCTCTGGAGACAGGATCGACCTGGCGGTCGTGCTCGCCAGGTGCAGCGCTCCAACATGTCCGGCTGGGTGCCGACGGCAAGCCGGTCCACCGTGAGGACGCAAGGGTCCTCAGGGTCCGGACTCACTCTCCGGAACGTGGAGGGTCTGGCGCGCAGCCGCCTGCCGCGGAGAGAGACCATCGACACGCCATCAAACCATACTGGAACGTATGCACAGTTCTGGTCGTGACCGTCACTCCTGGACTTCGCGCCTGGGCTGCCCTGGCCGGTCTGACCCCTGGCCGTGACCTGCTGGCCATCGACTCCACGGTGCTGGCTCTGGCCTATCCTTCACTGAGCGCAGACCTGAGCCCAACAGCCAGCCAGCTGCTGTGGATCGGTGACATCTACCTTCACTCTGGCGGGTCTCCTGGTCACCATGGGCAATGTCGCCGACCGCATCGGTCGGCGACGCCTCCCTGCTCATCGGGACGCTCCGGCTTCGCGGCGGCGCATCATGGCGGCCTTCGCGCCCAGCGCAGGTGCCCTCATCGCCGCCTCGAGCCCTGCTGGGCGTCGGCGGCGCCACGATCATGCCCTCCACCTCTCCCTCATCCGCAACGTCTCCCTCGACGCCCGCCACCGCACTACCGCCATCGCCATCTGGTCCGCCGGCAGCTCCGGCGGCACCGCCCTGGGGCCGCTGGTCGGTGGTGTCCCGCTTTCAACACTTCTGGTGGGCAGCGTCTTCCTCATCAACGTCCCCGTCATGGCGGCCGTCATCGTCACGGGCCTGTGGCTCCGCCGGAGTCCAAGAACGATCATGGCGCCTCGGTGGACCTGGTCTCCGCGGTCCTGTCGGTCCTGGCCATCGTCGATCACCTACGCCGTCAAGTCCTTTCGCGCACGACGGCCTCACCGTCGCTGGGTGATCGCGCTGGGGGCGGCCTGGCCGCCGGATGGCTGTTCATCAGGCGTCAGCGCACGCTGGCCACGCCGCTGATCGACGTCGAGCTCTTCCGGCGACCCGCATCCCCTGGGCCATCGCGGCCACCGTCCTGGCGATCTTCGCATTGGCCGGCCTGCTGTACTCTTCTCCCAGTACCTCCAGCTCGTGCGGGCTACTCCACTCTCCGGGCGGGTCTGACCGAGATGCCCCAGCATCGCTGGCGTCCCTTGTCGTTGTCGTGGTCGTCGCCGCGGTGGTGCGCCGGCTCGGCAACGGTCGGGCGCTCGGAAGTGGCCTGCCCAGCGGCCGCGGTGGGGGTTGGTCGCGGTCGCGCTCGGGGAGTCCTACGGTGGAATCGTCGTCATCTGCGTCGGCCTGCCCGTCATCGCGCTGGCATCGGCCTGGCCTTCACGGTCTCCACCGGCGCGGTCCTGGGGGCGGTGCCCGCGACCGGTCCGGAGCGGGCTCGGCCATCTCCGAGACCGGTCTCGAGCTGGGCGTCGCCCTGGGGATCGCGGGTGCTCGGCACGATTCAGGACGTCGGCTCACCGGCTGCTGCTCGGACCCGCCCTCCAGTGTCTTCCTCGGCGGGTGGTGCAGGAGGCTGCCGAGCAGTCCCCGGCCACCCTGGCGGACGCCATCGACCCGCTGAGCGACCCCGGGCAGGCTCGAGCTGATGGTCCAGGCCCGAGGCATCTCACCCGTGCTATGCAGGCATACTGGCCGTCATTGCCGCCGTCATTCTCCTGGTCGCAGTGCGCTATGGCGGCACGCCATGTTCCGGCCATAGAGCGAGGATCGAGGAGGAGATCGCATGCAGAACCTCGAAAACGGGACCGCATCGATCACCAGCGCCTCGAGCTCGCCCCACCGAGACGGCTTCGATACGCTCACCCTGACGCCCCGGCCGAGCACGCTCGGACTGGACCTGAGGTGGAGTCATCTACCACTTCCGCACCAAGACCGAGGCTCAGAGGGCATCTGCCGCGGCCTTCCTGGAACGATGGCGGGCCGCGGCGCTGGAGGCACTGGACAGGTCGCTGGAGGAGGCGAGCCGGACCGAGCGCATCGAGGCACTGCCCGCTCAGTACTCGACGGTGATCATCGCTTCCCGAGAGATCAGCCCATGCTCTCGACCACGCCCGGAGGCGGAGGATGCCCGAAGAAGCCTCGGAACGCGCTGCGCCGGGAGTGGGTGGGGAGATCCGTGAGCTCACTCGCCATGCAGCGAGTGGCGCTGCTGGCCGTGGATGGATGGTGGGCCAACCGCGCCTTCGACACTGACAGCTCAGGACCCTGATGAGCCCGCCATCGCAGACCTCATCGTGTCCCTGGCTCGCGGTGAAGCCACGCGATGGCGGATGGCGGTGACAGCTCCCCTAGAAGCGGGAATGTTACGCATGTTCGATGTCGCCATACTCACGGCCTCACCCGCACCTCGATTAAGGACGATCTTGCTCATTGCTGTGGCGAAGCCGATCAGCCGCTCACCCGTGATCTCTGGAGGAAGCGACAGAGGCGCTGGTCGGTGATGACCCTCGACTAGTGCTGCCAGCAGTCGAAGGCCTTCTGAAAAGCTCTGCGCAAAGTCGTGGATACGTCAACCGCGATCGGCATGGAAACCGATCGACTGTGCCACTCCGGCGTAGCTCGACGTCGTGGACATCAGCTGCAAAGTCGGGCAGCCCATTGACCAGCATCTCGAGCTCTCACCCACTACCCAGGGTCGAGTTGTTGAAGACCACGACCTGATCGGCAGGTTGTGCATACGGGCGGTCACGAGTTCTCCCATGAGCACGGACAGGCCGCCGTCGCCGGACACGGAGATCACCTGGCGATGGGGTGAGACCTGCTGCACCGATGTATGCGGGGAGGGCGTCTTGCCATGGATCCGTGCAGGAAGGAGCCGATGAGGCGGCGCGTCACCCAGCGGGTCGATGTAGCGTGTCGGCTCATTGCTGCACATTCCGGGTGTCCGCAGTGAAGATCGTCCCTGGCGGCGACCTCGTTGAGCACGTGGGCGCATACTCAGTGAATGGTTTTGATCCCGTCCGCCTTGCGCGTATGGCGCCAACTCGGTGCCTGCCATGATCTTGGCATGCTGAGCTGAGCCTTGAGAAAAGCGTCGGAGCGGCGTTTCTTAATATGCGGAATGAGAGCTTCGATGAACGGGAATGACGTCTGAGTGAATGGGTGAGAGACGCGTGCGCCGCCCCAGCTTCTCAGCGTGATTGTCCACCCGACCGTCACGGTGTCCGGTAGGAACTGATCGTAAGGGAAGTCGGTTCCCAGTAGGAGCAGTACGTCGGCGTCCTTCATGCCCTCGGCGGCGGCCCCGTATCCCAGGAGGCCCGTCATACCAACGTCGTAGGGATTGTCATACTGGATGAAGTCCTTGCTCGCGCAACGAATGACCGATCGGTGCTTTGAGCAGATCGGGCCAGTGCGATGACTCTCGCCGCGAGCGCCTTGACGCCGGCGCCGGCGAAGATCGCCACCCTCCGAGAGACTTGTTGAGTAAGGCGGACACCCTCGGCCACGTCAGCAGGGTTGGGCGACAGGGTGGCTGGATCCGGCCTCGGAATATCGGGAATGGCGGCAGTGGCCTTATCGTCGGAGACATCTCCCGGCAATGAGATCACGCTCACGCCACTCAGGCTGACAGCGTGTCGGATTGCGGCGTTGACGACACGAGGGGCCTGCTTTGGGGGTGGAGATGAGCCCGAGCAGACTGAGCACGTCCGAACAGACGATCCGGTGGGTCTCCTGGAAGTAGGATCACTGAATCTGAACGCTGGGGTGCGAGGCGATCGCTCAGCACTGGGCACCTGAGCGCTGTGCGTCGTACAGGCCGTTAATCAGGTGAAGGTTGCCTGACTGCAGGAGCGGCAGCACACGGAGAGCTCTCAAGCCGGTACCGCTGCGCCTCAGCCGCAGCATGAAGGCAGCGGCCTCCCCTGCGGCGTACAGTGGACCCAGTCGATCCCGCCCCTGGTGGAACCGCCAGTCTTACGGACGGCGCCGGCGATCGGATCGAGGGAGTCCCTACGATGCCGTGGTATCTCCTGCGTGGACACCGGCATCGACGAGCTGGGCCACGAGCTGTTCTTATGACATATCATGCGCGTCTCCCGGAGATCCTGGACTCGGAGTGACCCCACTGTGGCTGCTTCCAATGCGCACCACAGGTCCCAGAAATTGATGTACCTGTTGTGAACGAGAGAAGACCATCGTAGCGCATGCGCACGATGGGCTTA
>BNJV01000868.1_pt1 | contig 18948 bp, 23 predicted proteins | sample 8540591 | NCBI WGS metagenome assembly BNJV01 (sample SAMD00202457, study PRJDB9452) | human saliva metagenome | host: Homo sapiens
TGGAATCAGTTATGTATTAAAGTGATAGGAGCCACTGGATATAGAGTTTGAAGTTTTATAGAATATTGTGAAAGACTAGGCTTTGAAGCAATGGAGAAAGGTTCCTTTGGAAATGATCATAAATATTGAAAGTAGATAAACGATTATTAAAGTGTTGTGTATTAGATAGATAGTGTACATTGCTGTGCTAAAATGCCTTTGAAATTTTTAATTACCTTTGTGTTTGTTATATAATAAAGTTAACAAAGGAAGTATAGCTATGAATACAGATAATATATATCATAGAGAAAACAATGGTATACTACTGCGACTGGAAGCTGTTAAATACGCGTATTGACTATGCGGTATCTCACAGACATGGTTAGAAAGTGGAGAGCTTGGAGAGAATTGCTGAGGAATTTACTTTTGATAACGTTTTGACAACTATGATGAAATGTATTTCTTTCCAACTCCAAAACAGCGTGTGTACATACTATCAAACTCGCGTATACATACGTGATTAACTGAAAGACTTCCATACGTAAACGAAGTTACGGTGTATCAGGGTACAATCCATGGAGATTTAGCGATGGTTAATGCACATCATGCTAGAGAGAGAGTTGCATAAAATCGGTGCTGTGACGCTGATAAGGGAAACTGTTTATGTCTATGATATGGAGAGGACTATTTGTGTATATAGTTAGAGATAGGAAAAGGCAGGATCCGAGATATTTTCTAAAGTTGGAAATTTTATTCACAGCTTGAGATATATGAAGCTTAGAGATTACGCAAATTATATTTGGGATATCAGAAAGGAGTTGAGAGTATTTTGGAGGCACTTGTATCATGGAGTTTGAAATGTTTTCAATTAAGCAGTCATAATACGTACCTGAAAAGGAAGACTATGCAAATTAGGATGGATTGATTTTCAAAAGAAGATAGGACAAAAGGCGACTTTGATGCTACTCAATCTTCTAAGTGAGCAGGGGACTGCTGATGAGCTTGGGATAGAAGCGTATATTACATGGAAGTGGACAGAGTAGTTATACATAGGATGTATGTTGGATAGGTGATCTTTTGACGGATGGGTTAGAACTGAATCTGAGCTAAAACGAATACATACGCCACAGGTGAACTGGACAATAGGAAAAGAGTAATGCATGGAAAACTGCTATCGGGCTTCAGGATGTAGACGGACTCTAAGCCTTCAAAAGTACTTTGATTGAAACTGCAAAAGACTGTTATTGAAGGCAAACTCAGTATTTCTTGAAGTGGATAGGCTCAGCAGCGGTTACTATAAAGAGAGAAGAGACAGAGACAGGTGGAAGCAGATACAAAAGTAAGCGGATATTGTGTCTGTAGAATCGCACCATTACTTGGGAGAAGACGTTTCAATTTTCACCGGTAGAATTACAAAACATTCATCGTAGATTATTTGAAGGTGTACTTTCATTATGCCGGAAGAACAAGAGATTACAGGCTATTACAAAAATGAGTGTGCTTACGCGAGAGTACAGTACTGCAGGCGCATCGCTTAGACAGTATCAGGGCCACACTTGATTACGACTTTTCAGAGGGAGAAGATCTTTCTTCCTTTAGGGACTGAATTGGTACATGAGGCCATTAGACATTTTGCCAAACTCACATCAGGTATATGGGCAAATCCATCCGTCTGAGTAGGAGCCAAGATCAACTGCAGTATTTATCATTAAATACTTTAAAGACATCTCGGTTTCACCATAAGTAACGATACATTTGCTCAAAAATTCATGGTATTTCAGAAATGCTCTAGTTCGAGCAAACTATAACAATCTGAGAGCAGGTATCTACATGCTAGTGAATTTCTTGAATTGTTCTTTTGAAAATCTCTAATGGATGCGAAAAGCACGATTTAGAAAAATCGATATATGACATAAGCTGATTTTACGGCCAAAAGTGCCATTCCAAAGTGCCACTAACTGGTTTCAAAGCGCCAAAATGGCACTTTGGAAATGTTCTTTTGGAAGAATTAGCTATTATAAATGCGGAAAAGACTAACTCCGGCATTAACTCAGCAGCAGATATCGGAGCCAGGAGGTCTTTGGGAGAGAACAATTAAGAGCGCACTGCAGAAATGCAGGTAAGCAAAGGTTTGAATTCGCTCGTAGAGAACGGAAACGAAACGGTAAATGACATTTATAGAAGTGAATTGCGGAACTTCTGTGTCAATTTCAAGGTCTCCATGTTCTTAATTCTATTTCAAAGCTGTTTTCGTTTTTCTACTGAAGTCTCTATACCTTGAGACTTTGTATAATCCGCTGACTTTTTAGCTGGTGTTGCCACACCTACAAAACCTTTTACTAATTTATCAAACTTTTTAATTGTCAAAATAAACCAATAACTCAAAAAGTGAAAAATATCCTTTTGAGTTATTAGTTCCCACATCCTGCAACTTTAATCTCCTCGTAAACAAGAAAATCCATCAAGCATTCTATAACCTCCGACTGTTCTTCTTTTTGTAATGCCCTAAACTCATCTATCGTTGTCTGTCCACCATTGTATTTCACCCAAAGTAAATATATTTGATTTGCTGCTTTACAATATTTACTAAATGTCCATTATACACTTTATAAATAATCACTGCATTCGGTATATACTTTACTATTTCATCGTATATGGAATATCTCGTTTTATTTAAATCATCTATCAATTTTTTCAGTAAACACTATTATCTCCACGAATAAAATCCACCAATACCCAGTCAGAATTTATGTTTTAACATCCTATTTTTAATTTTGATTAAAATCACAAAAGTATTCTCCTAGATATACATGTCGCACTATTTTCATATATTCTATCTTCTCTACAGGAATTGGTGAAAAATTTGGAATGTATATAAAGTCTATCTTTATGAAAGTAATAACACTTTGCTCCAAAGTCCTATATTTCAAGTAAAAACCGCAAACTCGCCGTTGTTACATAAACAAAAATAAAGATAAGCTCATTACAATCAATGGAACTAATATATATGCCATAAAGTTATATATAAATTTTTTTCTTCCTTATGAAGGAATGTTTCTCCGGCTATTATATTCCATTGCAATGCATTAAAATATGGTCGGTAAAGTTATAGCCATCATAAATGTTACATATGAAGCAACTATCAATCTTCTTTTTGTAACTATAAGTTTTCCCACTTTCATCCATAAAGCTAATCATCTCCAAAATCAGACACCTGCTGATTATTATAGCATTTTTCACTTGGTTTTGTAGGTCTAACCTGTTTCTATTTACCTGTGTTAGTTGCTTTTCTTGTTCCCGTTTTAATTTGGTATAGATTTTGTAGGTATCCTTGTGTTTCTATTTTAAGAATTGATAGCAGGTTTTCTTTAGGCGGGAGAGTGAATTTTATGTTTTCTTTTTCCAACAGTTTGTAGTTCAGATTTCTGTTTTTTCGTCGTTCCTCTGTCTTGCATATCTCTCTAAAAACACCTTTTTTGTTTACAATACTGTTCAGTTAACAATGCCACCCAAGTGGACAAACCATATTGCACTTCTGCAATATGTCTTTTTATTGTACTCTCAGTCTCACTATCTTAGATATCTTCTTTTAATTTGATGAAGGAATTTCTTTAATGTATTTATAATAGGCAATTCTTCAATCTCATCAGTTCACTGAATCCACTTCTACCCTCTCCACATAATTTAAACATAACTACCGCATTAGTGACTTATACCACTCTCTTACCTAATTTTCGCTACAGCAAGCACATACTCTCCGTATGGAATGAGTGCTCACTAAGTACGTCATGTAACTCAGTCCGTACAAAAGTAACAATACATGAAACTTTTTAACTATAGGCCAATGCTGATCGTTAAAAAGTGTCTACCTTCATAGTTAACATTTATCACTCATCATTCCTCCTTGTATATCTTTATCGTCATTTGTCCTATCGTTTTCTATGTGACCACCTTCAATGAGTTCAATCCAATTCAACAGAGTATTCTTCCGCAATATCATTCTAGCTGTCACTTGATATACACTTTTGTTTTTCGAACATCCTCAAAAGAAACACATAGTCGTCTTCTAAACCTATATCGAACATATTTAAGCGCCCATGTGCAAACGCATCTCTTAAATGATAAAATACACTCATAAATTGATTACGTTGATTATTGAAAATTGCAATTCGTTCTGTATTAAGATCATCAGTTAGATTTCCCATAAGCCTTGATTTTTCAAGAGCTTGTCTCATGTCACCAATAGTTTGAGCAGAAAAATATCAGCCCCATTATTTGTTGATGTAGCTTTTAATTTTTCTCTGTAGATATTGTGGTTTCTTCCACGGTGCATTCCATCCATATTCTTCAATGACTTTGACATTGCACTAAGTTGCCTACACGGGGAATGAAATACAAAGAAAAGTCACAATTCGATTTAATTCTGGACTATTAAATTTTTCTGGCATAATATAATCTAGCCATTCGGACGAAACTCAACCGTAATGTTGCCGCTTTTTCTTTTGCCATAGTACTTGTATTTTTCTCCTGTATTTTAATATATTTGCCACTTTTTAATTCTTCAATCCTTTGGCTTTTCTGCATCCACAGAAATTGCCCAATATGATCCTATCTTTGTAGCTTTCTAGGATACGTTCTTCTGAGAATAGAACCTAAATTCTTATAATCATAATACCCCTTTGTCAGATATTTGTTTTTGATTGACAAATATTCTATCATAATATCTCCATAAATATTTTTAAAAGTTCTATTTAAAATATTATATTCTAAACCACGTATAAAATAAATTCTCAAAAAAATAACAAAAAGGCGAGACCAATCATCTCCACCTATATCAGATCTTCTACTATTCTCTATCTGTGTCTACAGTAAAGCCAGTAATATACCAACCCTTCACTATCGAGAGGAGAATAATACCTGAAAATTAATCCAAGCATTACTGAAATCATTATTTATAATTCACTTTTTCATCTTTGATTTCATGGTTTCGAATTCTTCTGAAGAAATGACGCCTTGATCAATCAACCCAATATAGTAATTTAGCTTATCATTGTAAGTTTCTACCGCATCCGCCACCTTTTTTTCTGATTCAGTCTGCATTAACTTAAATGAAGCATAGGCAAATAATGCAACAAAAATAATTGGCCTAAACTCTGCCCGAATGATTATCAATGCATTCATTCCAAAGATATAATTAAAAGCATACGGACCAAAAGGAACTAGCCCACGGAACAAGAACACCAATTGCATAACATACCATATGTATCATTTTTGATTTCTGATTTATTTTTCCTTAAACGCACTAACCATAAGTACAATAAGTGGAAATAATTTTAAAATAACACATGCAAAAATTAAGGAAAAGTCCAAAACCTGATGTACCTCGATTGCCCATCATAATCCACAATTGATATGGATCTTCTGAAATCACAAAACCCAAAAATCTTCCAATCTCATAAAGTTTAAGTTAATAAACAGCAAAAAAATAATACTCGCTACTCTATACCCTAATTTTTCTGATTCATCTTTTATTATATCTCCATTGCCCATAAATTAGTTGCCGCATATTTAACAGTGTAATGCTTTGCCTTTTGTTCCGCAATACAAACACATACCTTTCAATTTTGTTGCTCCCCTTAACACCATATTTTGGCAAAACTAATAACGCAGTATCAACAAGAGCCTTTCCATCATAAATATTGGCACTAATAGTACCATCAATAATTGCTTCCACATCATCAAAAATTATCATCGGCTTTTTCTAGCTCTTCTAAGGTAGTTACAGTACATGTGCCAGTTTCTGAAATTTCAACTTTTGTATTTGAAAATGAAATTTTAGATAAGCAAGAATCTTTGCATCATCATTAGAAACTAATTTTATCTTTTGTTGTTTCTATCTCTTCCTGTAAAGAGCTTGCATGTCTATCACTGCTCTGCTAGCACCATTATATGATGTCATCATTATTGGGGCAAACATTTTTGCATTTGCTTCATTCTGTGCTCTAATCTGAGCATTCTTGAGCTGAATATCAGCCGCTGCTAATCCTGCAGCTGGACCAGCCTATACCACTTGCTATCTACCATGAATTGCCCAATCATGTTCTTTTTGCTGAGAAGCACTCATAATTGCTTGAGCACCTGCCTTAATGTCTCTGCACTTTTTAATGCATCCACCATCTCATCTGATAACATTGCAATTCTTTTATCTCTACCATTATAGTTGGAATACTTATTTAGTTCATTATATTGTTTTCTCTCTTCGTCCTTCTTTGATGTAAATTCTGCTCTTTTTTGTTTGCAATATCCTTCTCTAAAGCCTTTGCTTCATAAAAAGAATTGACACATCTGAGTATTGCATTTTTATACTTTTGAGCAATCAAAGTAGCCTTCTCAATTTCTTTTTCCGATTCACATTCTTCGATTCCATACACTCATCATAAAAAGCTATCTTCTTATCTTCCTCCATCTCAGCCACACGAATCTGTACCTTTTTTTTTACAGCACTAGCTTCAATAAAAATAATTACTATACCTAGAGCACATAAAACCAGTCCTATCGCTACTATTCCTGGGCTACCATCAGGCATACCTTTTGCTGGACTACCCCCAACCCCAATACATATACCTCCCGATAGAATTAATACTCCAGTTACTAAGTATTTTACATTTTTCGGATTATCAGTTCCAACCAACACCTAAGCACATCATTCCAAAAAACATTATTATCATTCCGACTACCGTCATTTTTCTTCTTCCCCCACATAATGCTATACCTAATATCATTTATACATCATTGCCATACAATACATCCATGATACAGAAATTACTAAATCCAGTATATATATACTGTCAATAGTTTCCGTATTTTTACAGTTTTTCATTTTTAAAACGAACCTAGGGTGAAAAGTTTATTTCCACTATCCCTATATTAAAGTTGCATTTAGTCTTACATATTTCAACTTTTACAATAGTTGCATTTAGTAGTACACTTTATGTAAGACAGCTACCAGAAAGGTAGGTATTAATATAAAATCTTTAAAATTCTTTTTATCACTTTAACACTCGAAGACAGACACATTATACTCGCCGGCATAACTAATGGTTCCACTAAAACTGCTATTGCTAAAACTATAGGTAAAAACAAGTCTACTGTTTGTAAGGAAATTAAGTTGCATCGTAAGTTGACTCACAGATGTAGTATGCCTCTTGAATGTAATAACTACAGAAATGCCCTTTTGGACGTAAATGTACTACTGAATGTATACTTTTTTTCTCCATTCTACTGCAAGAGGCGTGACCGCTCTCCCGATGCCTGCAATGGCTGTAGTAATCGGAGGCATTGTCGCTTCGATAAAGTATGACTATTCCCCACAAGATGCTTGGTTAGATTATAGATATACTCTAGTAGACTCTAGGCAGGGGTGTGAATCTAACCGCAAAGCAGGCTAAAGATCTAGCCAATACTATAGCTCCTCTACTTAAACAAGGGCTATCTCCATATCAGATACTTGCTTCACATCCTGAACTTGGTATATCTGAGAAAAACACTGCACAACTATCATAGAGAGGTGATGTGTTTCATGAGATAGCGGTATAACTGTCCTTGACCTTAGACTGACAAGTCTCAAGAAAACCTTCAAAAAGAAATCAAAGAAATTTAAAAAGGCAGATAATAAACATATGATTGGACGTACATATAATGATTATAAGATATACATTGATGACAATCCGAATGCTCTTATAACTCAAATGGATACAGTCTATAACGACGAAACCACTGGACCATTTATTCAGACTTTCAAATTTATTCCATCAGGCATCTTATTCGCACTCTATCAAACTGAAAAAACATCCTCTGCTATGAAAGATGGAGTAAATACATTAGAGACTATTCTTGGCAAAGATGTATTTAGAAAATATGTAAATGTTTTACTAACTGATAGAGGTTCTGAATTTTATGCAGCAGAGGATATGGAAACAGATATGGATGGCTCACACGCACTAGGGTATTCTATTGTGATCCTATGCAATCAGGGCAGAAAGGTTCTCTTGAAAACAATCACATTCAACTACGCTATATCTTCCCAAAACAAACAGATTTGAGATCTATTGGTTTAACGGATCAACATTCTCTTGATCTTGTTATAAGCCATATAAATTCTGCACCTGTTGAAAAATTTGGTAGCAAGAGTCCTTTAGAGGTGGCATCCTTCATGTACCATGATCTCTATGAAAAGCTGATGACATTTGGTATCATAGAAATTGAAAAAGATAGGATTATTTTAAAACCCTATCTTCTGAAAAATAGATAACTCTAATTATAGGGTAGCTGTCAGGGTGTCTCATAATGGTATCTTACAAGTGGAAATTAGTCCTACACTCAAAAATTCGACTAAAGTCCGCTTACTTGTCATTCAAAAATAACTTATATGCACCTAAATAGCTCCATATAACACTTATTGCATCTTTATAGTAGTATAAATGCTATATTTCTTTGCTTTTGTAACTACTAAATGCAACTTACATAATTTTACTTTTTAAGTTGAATTAACATTTATACTTCAGCTATTTAAAAAGCATAAATCCTCGCTTTAGAGCAAGTGTAAAACATTATTTCAGTAAAATATACTATACTTATATATCAAAATGAATAAAAATCAGCCCGGAGCTATCCCGGACTGACTTTCAATAAATAATCTTATTTTAAACTACATTATTCAATACTTACCATACTATGATTTGTCTTATAAAACGCCGCTCTTGATAACTTACTCTTTTCTAAATACCCGTTTTTTTCAAGATTAGCCAAAACTTTCTTTCTAAAAATATGTTGAATCACTGATTCCCAAGTATTCCACTATCTCAGAGACCTTATGTGCTCTATGATAACAAAATGACAGTACCTTTTTATCCAGCTCCGTCCCTTGTGGAACAGGCTGAAAGCTGATATTCGGTACATCATTATTTTTCAATACCTCTATCATATGTCAGATCCGGCAATACCAATGTAAAGTGATCGGACTTTGAATAAATATATGGCTTATGTGCTTCATCCGCCGACTTATACTCCTCTACTATCTTATCAAAGCCTGTACCTGCCGCCTCCATTACATTACATAAAACTAAAACTCCTGATATTACTTTCATTTCTTCTCTTTGAAATAATTTTTAGATAAATCATATGTTTTTCCAAATTTCTCACCTCTGTAAAAACCTCCGGGTGATGATATTTCCAATCTGTCCTTAAACATATCGACTTGAATTTGTGTTCCGTCAAGATAATAATCTCTATGAGCAATTGCATTTATTACACCTTCAAATAGGGGCTCTTGCCGGATATGAATCAATATCTACTCTACCTTCATCCAGCTTTATAATACTATGATTCATTCTTTGATTTACAAAGTCAATGATATAACTTATACTCGCTATTACATTTCCCTTTAAATCGATTTATAGTAACGACTCTGTCGCTCCCCTATTTGATCCGGAAAAATACTGAGCACTGTACATCGGTTTTTGTTACCCTTATAATCATCTTGAAATAAAACTGCTCCGTTAGACAAATAACCTTCTTCATTAAAAAAATCCTAATGACTGTAATGCCTTATCTTTCAAAAGTCTTACCATTATTATATTTCTTATAGAACTCTCTAAGCATTGAAAAATTTTTCAGGATTATATTTAATGTCAGATATTAAGATATCATATTGCGTATTTTTACTTCTTACACTCATATCTATGATTTCTTCATAAGTTGCTCCATTTGTAAATCCGTCACGCCTCATAAAAATAGCCGGAATATTTTTTTATATTTTAGAATTACGGGCTTTTATATTAGATTCTTCTATACTAACCTTTATTATAAATCGTTCATTTCACGCATCTCATAACTCAAAAACGAAATTTTCATTTGTGGTCTTGGTGTCAAATGCTCATTTACCTGATTATTAAAATAATTTCTTTCATTATCAGCTGCTTTCCTGTCAAAAACCTATCAGTTTATTAGTCTTATCCTCAACTCCGATATAGAAATCTCCACCTGATGCATTTGCAAATCCGGCAATACTTTTAAGCCAACCAACGACATCTTCTCTGTTTTAAAACTGCTTTTACACTCAAGCTTATCACTTTCCGGCTTTATATCACCTGTTATCTCCTCCAAAAAAACATATTCTACACTCCTTGTTTGAACTACTTCAATGTTACTTCATTATAACTTCAAAGTCAACTTCAATATCACTTCAAACAAACTTTTAATTTACTTTGAAGTAATTTAAACTTAGCCCTACTTACTGTTATGCATAAAAATCAGCCCGAGATTCACCCCGGACTGACTGTAAGTATATATCTCTATTAATCATCTACCTCTACGCTGCTTGAGATTATAGCTCCGTTTGAAACATTGATATCATATTCATATTCCAAGTTTCCAACTTTGAACTCGATCTCATAAACTTTAACGCCGTTTTCATAATCAAGCTTTGCCTTTTTAAATCTTGCCGATCCGACTCCTGCATGTGAAAGTGCTATCTGCTTTGCTCTTTCTACTGAAATCTCTGAAGTTTGAGTATTAGTCGATGATGTACTTGGCTGTGTAGGAATAACATAGTTCTAAATATCTCTATCAGCTGATAATATTGCTCCGCTCACTGCATCTATCTCATAATCATATTCTACATTTCCGCTGTAAAAATCAACATCATACTCATATCTGTTATTATCCTCAAGCTCAAGCTCCACTTTAACAAAAGTTACGTCCTTTTCCGCCAACTTTGCGTGTGCAAGTGCGATTCTTTTAGCCTCATCAGCTGTTATTTTCTTTGTTGCTTTATATGATTTGGATACTTTTGACTTGGCAACAAAGCTGCTTCCATAATATGGAACTCCTGTCATTCCGGCTGCAAATAACATACAAGATACTGTAACCGCACCTATTAAACTCTTACCTAATTTATTAAACTTTTTTCATATTTTTCCATCCTTTCCGTGTACAGTGAAAATAATTTTACCAATCTGTTATTACAAGCGTTTTTAAAAGGTCGTAAGTTCTTAATATATTTATCATCCACCGTCGACGTTTATATGGATAATACTGTCTTTTTAAGTTCTCTTATTTTACCCTTTCACTATATTAATGCACGAGGACTTCATTTTATTGCATTGTTTTTTTAAATTTTTATTTTTAATATCATAGCTTTAATTAAATACTTATAGTCACACATATTTAAAAATGGTGTAGTACAAAGACTACACCCAAAATTTATTTATTCCAACTCTTTCAGTTCACTAATTCACTTCTATAAGTATCTTCCATTTACCGTTTCGTTTTCCGTTTTTCACGAGCAATTAAACCTTTTTCCTGCATTTCTACTGTGCATCTCTTAATTGTTCTCTCTGACTTCCTCAAGCTCCGATATCTGCTTTTTGAGTTAATGCGGATTAATTTTTAAGGCATTTATAATAGCTAATTCTTCCAAAGACATTTCCAAAGTGCCATTTTGGCACTTTGAAACTGATTTGTTGGCACTTTGAATAGCACTGGCCATCAAAATCAATATGCATATATCGATTTTCTTCAAATCGTGCTTCGTATCCATTAAAAGATTTTCAAAGAACAATTCAAGAAATTCACTTGTAGCATGAATACCTGCTCTCAGATTGTTATAATTTGCTCGCACTAAAGCATTTCTGAAATACCATGAATTTTGGGCAAATGTATCGTTACTTATGGTAAAACCGAATGTCTTTAAGTATTTAATGATAAATACTGCAGTTGATCTTGTATTTTCCTTCTCCAAACGGATGGGTTGCCATATTCCTGATGTGAATTTTGGCAAAATGTCTAATGGCCTCCTGTATATTCAGTCCCTTATAGGAAAAAGTTCTTCTCCTGTGAAAAGTCGTAATCAAGTGTAGCCCTGATACTGTCAAACGATGCATACAGTACTGTATCTCCCTTAAGCACCCACTCATTTTTTGTAATATTGTAATCTCTTATTCTTCCGGCATAATGAAATACACCTTCAAATAATCTACGATGAATGTTTTGTAATTCTACCGGTGAAAATTGACGTCTTCTCCCCAAGTAATTTTATGATTCTTACAGATACAATATCCGCTTCTTTTTGTATCTGCTTCCCACACCATCCCTGTCTTTTCTCTCTTTATAATAACTCGCTTATAAGCCTATCCGCTTCAGAAATACTGATTTTTGCCTTCAATATGATCTTTTTGCAGTTTCAATCAAGTATTTTGAAGGCTTAAGTCCGTCTACATCCTGAAGCCCGATAGCAGTTTTCCATGCATTACTCTTTTCTACCTTATCCGGTTCACCTTGGCGTATATATTCGTTTAGCTCAAGATTCCAGTTCTTATCCGTCAAAACATCGCCTCCCAACATACATCTATATATACTTCTCTGTCCCACTTCCATGTAATATATAACTCCTATTCCAAGCTCATCAACCGTCCCCTGCTCACTTAGAAGATTGATAACATCAAGCGCCTTTTGTCTGTCTTCTTTTGAAAAATCAATCCATCCTAATTGCATAGTCTTCCTTTTTAGTGCGTATTATGCTTCTTAATTGAAACATTTCAAACTTCATATGCAAGTACCTCCAAAATACTCTCAATATGTTCTTATATACTAAATATATTTGCGTAATCTCTAAGCTTCCATATATCTTTTTGAGCTTTTTAAGATAAAAATTTTCAAGCTTTTGAAAATATCTCCGGATCCTGTCTTTTCCCTATCTCTAACTATATCACAAATCGTTCTCTCCATATCATATACATTAATAGGATTTCCCATATCTGTATTTTCTACAACACCGATTTTTATACCAATCCTTTTTACTTGATGTACATTAACCATCCCTTAAATCTCCATGGATTATAGCCCTGATATACCGTAACTTCATTTATATATGGAAGTCTTTCAGTTAATCCATGTATGATAGAGCAGTTTGATAGGAGTATATACACACTTTATTTTTGAAGTTGAAAGAAATACATTTCATCATAGTTATCAAAACCGTTATCAAAATAAATTCCTCGCGCAATTCTCTCAAGCTCTCCTTTCTAACCATATCTGTAAGATACCATGAGTCAATACCGTATTTAACAGCTTCCTGTCGCAGTAATTATACCATTGTTTTTCTCTATAATTTTTTTATATTATCTGTATTCATAGCTATACTTCCTTTTGTGCTTTATTATAATAAAGCACAAAAAGGAAAGTGAATTAAAAAATTTCAAAGTGCCATTTTGCACCTTGAATGGCACTTTTTATCTATCCTAATACACAACACTTTAATAATCATTTATCTACTTTTCCAATATTTATGATCATTTCCAAAGGAACCTTTCTCCATTGCTTCAAAGCCTAGTCTTTCACAATATTCTCTATATAAAACTTCAAAGGCTCTATATCAGTGAGTGGCTCTCCTCCTTTAATACATAACTGATTGCAGGGTTAGTTTCTCTTCCGTCTCTCCAACGATTATTCATATGTTTTAATCTTGAATTATTTTGATATCCTACAAACCTGCTTGGATAAAATTTATATTCTCCATTCATCTGTATTGCTACAAAACAGATTCCACGCTTAATCAAATCAAGGCATAAGAATATTCAGGGTCTGTTCTTGATTCAATATATTTATCCAATGTTTTTACAATTAGTATACAACTCCTCTTTATTTGCAATAACCGGCATGCCGTCTAAATTGGCATACAAAAATAATTATACTCTTCATAAAACTATTTCTATTAAATATATATGTAAGTAAACTTTTAGCTGATTCATTATCTAACCTTGAATAGATATTTTTCATTTTCACTTGCGTCATTGTCTACACCTGCAAAGTGTATTTAAAATATTAGCATCACACTTCACGGGATTTTCTAAAAACATAATACTCAGAATCTATTCTCATATTATTGTTATCACTACTGACTCTATTATCACCTGTAAAGTCTGTAGACGAACTATTAAAGTACATGTCTTTTACAATACTAACAGCCCTTATATATCCCTTCACACAATGAAATATGATATCACTGCAAAATGACATCAAAACAACGGATCTCTGTAATTAACAACTCCGCTGCTTTTAATTCCTCGTATAAGTATGAACTGACCTTCACATTCTTCTTCATAATATTCGTCTTGAAAAACTAAATACTTAAGAGATTTACTTCGTGTCTTTTTACCACATATTTACCATTAGCCTTGCCTGAATTGTTAACTCTTTTATTATTTTTCTTTCCTTGCTGCATATTCTGTCGTTGTCGCTCTTCCTCAACTTTTCCGCGTCCTCCTCGGCTTTCTTTTTAGCTTCAAGTTCCTTGGCTATCTTTAATTCAATATTAACAGCATCAGATATTTTTACCGTCTTCGGAATCAAATAATTTTCTTAAAGGCAATAGGATATCTAAAAAGTAGAGATTTTTAGAAACAAACTTAACCGTTATATAGTTTTTCCTTAACAGAAATAATTTCTCCTATTCCTAATGTTTTATGCTTTTACTTTTTCACCTATCAGATTAACCATTTCATACTCCTCATATATTACATTTTCAATGTTTTTTATAAATATACTTGCTTTCTCTCCATCACCACCACACTCTCCATATATCTCGATACATTCTGATTGATGTCGAAATATCCGAATATTTACCCCACGTTTTCTCCAATTTCCGATTGATTATTTTTGTTATTTACCACCTCTGTGATATGGTAATTTTATCTTTCCATACAATACCGCTTTTCGTATGATAGCGTTGTTTTATGTCCCTTTACATCATTCTCACTTTGTAAAGACCTACTTGCTTTTTCCACTATATCTGCAGCTGATGAACTAGTGGAATTAGATACTATTCTGTGTGTGCATTTCCAGAGCTTCTACCCTTTATAGAAGCTACTGCTTTCACTGCACAGCTAATTGTTAATCCGACAAATTTAAAGTGTCTCAACCGGGATTGCTCAACAATAACTCTTCCAAGTGATCGAAATCCTCTTAACAAAGGCATTATTTGATTTTTCAGGGATTTCAATCTGTACTATATGAGTCTTTGCCTGTTCCGATTTACTGTATGTTTTCTACGTAACCCTATAGATTGTTTCCAAGACATCAGCCTTACTTGAACCCTCTTTTTCTCAATAAATATTTCCTTTATAGTTGAATTATCCGTTAAAGAAATAATAGGAGCTGACAGTTGAATTATCTCACATGGAATAAATGGACCATCCCCAAAATCAATCTTTTCTTTTGTCACCGGATTAAAATACCAGTTTGTTGGATTCTGCCAACTACCATCATGAGCCTCTAAATGCTCTGCTCTTGTAAGAAATTGAATATTTCCGGGTGACCCCTGATACTCAGGATACATTTCAGCACTCTTCATATGCTGTCCTTCAAAGGCCTTTCCGTTGTCATCATAGGCTTTTCCTATTTCAAGGATATCCTGCTGTTGCTGAGATGTCCAATTTCTTGTCCCTTTTCCTTCCTTGACAAGCTCTTGTTCCTTAATCCATGCGGCAAGAATAGCCTTATTGGATTCTGCCGTTCTTCTTGACGTAGAATCACCCTATTCCAAGCAACTCATACAAGTCATTTAAGAATGAAATGAAATCATCATAAATTTCATCATCTTCAATTCTTCCGGCGGCTTGGTTATAGATTGCTATTTTTTCATTATCCTTTTTAAAAAGAATGGTATCTCCTGATGCCAATGCACCAATAACAACATAGTCATCACTTAGTCTTGAGTTATCATTTACATCTATAATAGGCTTATGTTCAATTCCGTATAATTGAACACCTGCCGAATAAAAAGCTCTCCTCCATCAGAAAACAGCAACCATTCTTTTGTACTTTGATGGAAGCTACAACACCTTTTTCTTTTTTTCAAAGGCCAGTATCTTTTCTTCAGTTGTTTTCTCAAAGAAACGCATCTTTTCCTTGTTCATTGAACTTATCTACTATTCCCTTTAATTCTTCTCAAATCATAGTCTACTACTTGCTCCTTTTTTACAAAATTAGAATTCCATTGGAAATGGGCATAAAATATCTTAAATACTCTTAATTAAACCTAGTTATTTCCTGATAATTCTCTGATTTTTGTCAAAAATATCAGTACAGTACCCATCGTCTCCAAGTACTTGACCAAGTACTTCAATATAATGAATGATTGCACTAACTACTTTCCCTGAATCATCAAAATTTAATGTTCCGACATAAATATATTTACCTTCTTGATTATTATACTTTATATCGGTCATTCCTATGACCCGCATCCTTATCATCAAATTTTGCTAATATCCAACGCTGAGGCGCTAGAGACATCTTATATCCAGATATGAATTTTTCTAATGACATAGATGCGGCAACAACTATATCTGTCTCCATACTGCTTAATAAATTCTTTGTTATTTTGAGTATTTGATACTGTATCACTAGGAATTTCGTCTACTGTATCCTCTGTTTCTTCATTTCTAAATGTTGTATGTAGATAATCCTCAGTTGGATTAACTACTACATCACTATCGACTTTTCACTTCAAACATTGCTTTTAAATAACTATCACTACTTATATCAGACTTTTGTACAAGAGGGCCCTGCCATATACTCTCATTTTTCTCCTATTACTTCACGAACTGAATCTTCCTGAGTACTTGGCAAACTCATTGATACACTCAGGTCATATTCTCCAACTAAAAGCTTCTCCTTTATTAGAGAATCCCTCACTGCCAGCCTTTCCATCTTTAATAGTTACTTTTTCTTGTCCTGTAAAAGATTCTTCAGTATTATAATCCCCTTTACTAAGAGTAAGCATCAGCACTGTTTTATCAGGAAGATTTGTATCTATATCAAATATAATGCTATTACCTTCTTTATGCCCTTTTACGTTTATAAAGACATCCAATTCTTTCTTGCCGTTTCCGTCTGATGCACCTGTTGTTTCTTCTACTTTTTCAATATTATCATTATTGTCTTTATTGGAACTTTTTCCACCTAAAAGCTCCTATAAAGATAAATGCTATAATAACCCAAAACCACCACTTTTTATAAAAAGGTTTCCTTGCCTTATCCAAGTTGCTATCTTTTCATTGCTCCAATCCTCCTTGAATTATATTATTTTTAATTTATTTTTCCATTCAAAGTATAAACTTAATCACAAAGTTATTCTTTTACTGACATCCCCTTTGGGAATCTCCTCTGTTGTTATAACTTCCAAAACGTTCTTCCAGTTTCTTTCTATGCGCGTCATTTGGTCTATCTTTTGAAGGCTCATTTGTACAGCATATTATTGCTAATTCCCCTTTTATACTGTTACTATTCTGATTTACAAGCTCTCCATAATCTGTATGCTGCGATCCATGATGTGGAACTATTAAATATTCGATTTGACTATCCGCAATTCCGGCTTCTTTACTATTATTATCACGAGCTTTTATTAAAAAGCCTTATAGTTCACATCACCCATCATCAGAACCACTTTATTTTCTGAACTTGTATACTTAGTATACTCAAAAACAATTCCTTCACGATTCTGAGGACTTTTATCACAACCTTCCTTTGCTCCCATATATAATTTATATGTCGCTAATCTGTTATTTTTATCATCTATAATATCAATCTGATTTCCCTATTAATCTACCGGCTGATCTATTTGCAAGAAATAAATGGTTTTTAATTCCAATATAATTTGCTAATCTCATTGCATTTTGCACATGCATCATGACAGTCCGGTGCAAACCAGTCTTTATCAAAATTGGCTTTTTAATTACTCCAGATCCTGCAATATGGTCCATATGCCAGTGAGATAATATAAAAAGGACGGTTCTTTTTGCTATTTCTCTCACGCTGTCATCATAGTATAACATTTTCCCGATTTAAACATTGATGTACTTCCTTTACAATGAAAAACCTATGTCATCAAAAATCCATTATTCCTATTATATGCAAAAACACAATTTCCATTTCCGATTTTATATACCTCAATATCTTCAATTAAATTATTTCCTATATAACCCTTTTGAATAAAATCATTATCTTTTTCAACTACAAACTGCACTCTTGTATTCTTTTTGACATAGCTTTTATAATCTCTCTTGCATTATCACTATTGTCTATTATTCTAATATTCTTATTCTTCTTTTCTATTTTACTTGCACTTTGAAGAATATATCCGCTAATGTTAACTCCTTCATTAACATCAGTTTTTAGAATTATTTTTCAAACCTACATTCCATCCATACATATGTATCTTCACTATCTTGTCCATATTGCTCCATTTGCATAATTTCTTCATATCCAATCAATTTCTACAACAAAACCGAAAAATAAGGTCTATAATGTTTTAATAGCTTCATCTTTATAAACTGGTCTTCAGTATCTCTCATTGCACTAAACATAAAAACTATCATAAGCAAGCATATCAACAGTCACTAGCGAGCAAAATGTAAAGTGACAGTTTCCTTTACATATCTACTTTTTATCATCTGTTTTTCGCCAAATAGATTGTACCCTAATTAGATTATTCATTTGAATAAACATTCTAGATTTGCCATTAATCGCATCTTTAAACATTTTATGACAGAATCTATGATTTGATAAATTTATACAATCAAACCATTCATCAACATAATCTATATCATAGTAATGACGTCTATCCCCAAATATTTGATCATATATTTTTAAATGTTCTAAATCATTACAAGGCCCATATATACTACGAATAAATATGAAATTTAAAAACATCTTTTTAAAACTCTTTTTTAAACCTATTTCCCATAAAATTTATAACTTTCTATTTATAACTGCTTTTACAATACAGCTACTTCCCACTTGAATTAATTAAAGCTCATTTAATATTCTTAAAATTAAAAAGTCTATTATAGTTTCCTCTCCATCACCACTACACTCTCCAGTATGATAACTCCTAGAAAACTGGTCCCACTA
>BNJV01001981.1_pt1 | contig 18941 bp, 30 predicted proteins | sample 8540591 | NCBI WGS metagenome assembly BNJV01 (sample SAMD00202457, study PRJDB9452) | human saliva metagenome | host: Homo sapiens
GTGGAAGGTTCAAATAAACCCTAAGCGCTTCCTTGCAATCTTAATAATTAGTCTTTTTTTGATGAAAAAAAGGGAAGGAAAGAACAAAAAGCCTCACCCGGTGGATGAGACTTTTGATGAAATTGATGCATTATTTAGCAGTTTTGTAGAAGTTTTGAATGCCACTCACAATTCCAGCAACAAGCTTTATCTTGATAAGCACTGTCACTGATTTTCTTGCTTTCAGGGCTATCCATATAGCCAAGTTCTAATAACACAGCGGGTTTTGCAGTTTCACGAAGAACGGCAAAACTTGCACCACGAATGCCACGGTCATTAGCCCCTGATTTTTCAATAATCGAAGCGTGTAGATTCTCAGCTAGACGTTTACTTTCACTCATACGAAGTGGATTGTCATGAGCTTCCTTATTAATACGAGGAGGAAGATCTTCATCGGCTTCATAAATATAAGTTTCAACACCACTGCGACTTTGTCCACGAACACCAGAAGCGTTGAAGTGGATACTAATGAAGAAGTCCGCATCGGTTTTATTTGCCATTTGAGAACGTTCTGTTACGAAGTCGACAAATTCATCTTTATCCCTAGAAGTAAGAACCGTATACCCAAGTCTTTCTAATTCACTACGTAGTTTACGATAAATTTGCAGAGTCAAATCTTTTTCGCGAAGCCCATTATAGACTGCGCCAGGATCTTTCCCGCCGTGCCCTGGATCAAGGAAGATAACATTTTTGTATTGTCCGTAATTCACGGCTTCAGGAACTTCAGCAACCCAAAGACCATCGGCTTGGAAAACATGCTTTTTACCATCGATAGTGAAGAGGTTACGCACATAAGAGCCACCTTCTTGTAAGTAGAACCATCCGCCATAAGAGCCGTCGTAAATCCATTCTTTCTCGGCCATCGAACCGTCTGCTTTTACATAGTAAGCGCCGACCCATTTATTCTTGTCCATTTCACCAGCTTTTTGGAAATGATACCATTTGTTTTGAAGGTGAAGCCAACGATTGCTAGCGTATTTACCACTGTCTTCAAGATAATAAGTCGCTTTGTAGGAAGGATCGTAAATGAATTCGCCCTTAGCCATATAGCCGCCAGCTTTCAAGTAGTAGGCATCTTTCCATTCATTTCGAGCGTAAATACCTCCTGGTTTGATATAGAACCAGCTGTTGTAATACGAATCGAAAATCCATTCATTATCTGCCATTTCACCACTAGCCTTGTGATAATAATTCCAGTTGAATTCATTCGCATACATCGTGCCATCTGAATGGAACATATACCATTTTTCCATCGATTTGCTTCCAAGTGTTGCGAACGGCTTTTGCCTCCGGAAGTGGTGTAGTACCATTTTTGTTGGAGGTAAACCCAGCCATCATTCGCGAGCATTCCTTCATTATCTACCAAATACCCGTCTGGTGTGAGGCCGTTTCTGACCATTTTTCCATCCGCGCCAAAGTAGAAGTAGCGATTTTCCGCCCATTTCCAAGTAGAAGTAACCGGTTTGTCCTTCTCATGATAGTAAATGTTGCCATCAGCTCTCAAAATACCCGTATAAGGTGGACGTTCCCCTGGCTTGTAATAATAAATATCATTTTTAGCATCGGTTGGAAGGGAGACGGGAGCCTCCGTAGTCTTCTCCGTCGTCGTTTCTTCTTGCTGAGTTGTTGGAAGCTGCGTTGTTTCTTCACTTGTTGTTGGAAGAGTCGTCGTTGTATCCGTGACGGTTTCCGCTAACACCAACTGAGGAAGAAAGAGGGAAAGAGCAGCTGTTAAAAAAGTGAGTTTTGTTGCTTTTTTCATAGGTTCCTCCTGAATCTTTTTTTACGTCATCAGTGTATCAAAAAGGGGGAAGGGGTGCAATGTTTTAATACTTTGTTCATACAAAGTTCAAAAGTAGATTTAGTTGAACAAATAAACAAAAAACCAACTACCGGAGTAGTTGGTTTGAAACTGGATGATTATTCTCTCATTGAGCCATCTGCAGTAACATAGTAAGAGCCAATCCATTTGTTTGTATCTAATTCTCCACCACGACGGAAGTGATACCATTTGCCATTGATTTTTTCCCACTTATCAGTGATGTAGAAGCCATTGCCATCAAAGTAGTACCAGCTAGAATAGTTCTTGTCGTATACCCATTCGTTTACAGCCATTGACCCGCTCCCTTTGACGTAGTAAGAACCGACCCATTGATTTGTATCTAATTCTCCGCCACGACGGAAGTGATACCACAAGCCATTAACTTTTTCCCATTTATCACTAACGTAATGACCATTTTCTGCTAAATAGTACCAGCTAGAGTAGTTCTTGTCATAAATCCATTCGCTCTTAGCCATTTCGCCATTCTCTTTAAGGTAGTAGGCCCCTTGCCAAGTGTTACGAGCCATTTTTCCGTTATGATCGGCATAATACCATTTGCCATCCTTTTCAACCCAGGCATTTTTACGGATGATGCCGTTATCCCCAACAAGATATCCATAGGCTTCAGGATTTGGTTCTAAATGTCCTTTAGCATTGATGTACAAATATTCGCCTTCCTTAACGGTTTCGACTAATTTGTCATAAACCATTCTTCCATTTTCATCTGCGTAAAAAGTATTTTCTCCAATTTTAACAGTGTCGTTTTGTGCCATTTCTCCTGTATCTTGGAGAAGATAACCGTCAACGATTGCACTTTTTTGCATGATGCCTTCTTCGTTGAAATAGTACCATTTTTCGTTAATTTTTCTCCATTGAGAAGTAATTGGAACATTATTCACGTGATAATAGGTCACGCCATCTCTAGAAGTAAAACCAGTAAAAGGCTCTTCTTTTGGTTGATATTCTTCCACGACTTCATTCTCGTGGTTGTCTGCATCGTTTTTCTGCAGGAGCTACCGTTGTGGCTTCTGTCGTTTCAGCAGGTGCATTTTTCTGCGTAGACTGCTTGAGCAGATAAAAAGTAACATTGCTGCAGTCATAAAAAGTTAGTTTTGTAATTTTATTCATATTTTCCTCCCTGTTTTTCAAAAAAATGAACGTTATTACTATAACAAAAAAATTCGTTTGAAGTTCAAACTATATTAACAAATTTCACGAAAAATTTACTTTTTTTCCTTCAGCAATAATCGTTCTTTTTTTATGTTATAATCGGATTTATGAAAAAAATAGAGACATTACAAAAACAACCAAAACAAAAAAATTCTAAAAGGAACCTTAATGACGCTCTTTGCAGGGATTGCCTGGGGGATGAGTGGAGCGAGTGGTCAGTACTTGATGGCGCACGGGATGGGTGTGCTTGCTTTGACAGATTTACGACTGATTATCTCTGGAACATTACTTTTTTTTCTAATGAGCTATCTCTTCAATCGCGATCAGCTAAGCGCGTTCTTTAAGGAGAAGAGCAATTACGTCAAAATTATTATTTTTTTGCCTTTGTAGGATTATTCTTAAATCAATTTTCGTATTTACAAGCGATCGCCTTGAGTAATGCTGGAACGGCAACGGTCTTGCAGTATCTTTGTCCGGTTATTATTCTCGTGTACATCTGCTTGAAAAATCGTACGGCACCGACCGCATCTGAAGTGACCTCCATTATTCTTGCGATGGCGGGAACCTTCTTAATTGCGACACATGGTCAGTGGAATCAACTCAGTGTCACACCACTAGGGCTATTCTGGGGTATCTTCAGTGCGTTCACCTATGCCATCTATATTATGCTTCCGATTAAACTCATCCAAACGTATGGAAGTCTAACGGTGATTGGAGTAGGGATGGTGATTGCAGGAGTCATTCTTTTCCCAATGAGTGGACTCACGACCCTTCAACTAGAATATAGTGTTGATATTCTGGCGGCCTTGACAGGAATTATCCTTATTGGTACCGTCATCTCTTATACCATGTTTCTAAAAGGGACGAGCTATATCGGTCCGGTGAAAAGTAGTTTGATTGCTGCGGTTGAACCCATTTCTGCCGTCTTCTTTGCCTTTCTCATTATGAAGGAGCATTTTTATGCCATTGATTTTGTAGGAATGGCGATGATACTCGGAGCAGTGGTCTTGATTTCAGTACGAGATCTTCTCAAAGAACGCCGGAAAGTGGTACAAGGCATTATTGAATAAGAAAGAATCAAACCGCAATTGGATCCAATCCAGTTGCGGTTTTTGAATAAAAATTTTTTTCTAATCATGATGATTTCGAAGTTATTTCTGGTATAATAATTGAAACTAGGAAAGGAAGTGAGCGAATGAATACGGCAGTGTTAAATTATTATTTCGAGAAATCGGGATTATCGAAAGAATTTATGGAACATAAAGTCAGTAAACGATTCGGTCAGTTTTTAACGGGAGAGAGAACACCTTCCTTTAATCAATTATCAGATATGGCGAAACTTTTTCAGATTCCTTTAGGAGTGTTACTTAGTGATGAAGTCATCCCTGAAAAGAAAATTGAGATTCCTTTTAGAACGGTAAACTCAGAATTTATTGGAGAACCTTCTAGGGAATTAAGAGACACGATTGAAGAGATGAAGTCAAAGCAAGCATTTCTAAAAGAAGAACGTTTACCAGAACTTGATTTCATTGGAAGATTTTCGATGGATGATGATGCGATGGTTGTAGCCCAAGCTGTTAGGGAGATATTGGACTTAAGCAAAAACTATTTCGAGAAAGTAAAAAAAGACAGTGTGTTTAAGTTCTTGCGTGGGAAAACCAGTCGCGTAGGTGTCTTTGTTTTTACGAATGGGAAATTTCAAGACAATACCCATAGAAAACTGGATCCAAAAGAGTTCCGAGGCTTTGTATTATCGGATAAGGAAGCACCAATCATCTTTATAAATCAAGCGGATACTAAGAATGCACAGGTGTTTACGCTAGTCCATGAATTTGTGCATTTACTCTTAGGAGAAGAGGAAATCCTTGGTCAAACTCCACTTGAATCGGAGTATGATGAAGTAGAGGCTTTTGTCAACAAGGTAACAGCAGAAGTCCTTGTACCTGCCCAACTTTTGGAAATGAGATATAAGGAACATCCTTCAATTGACGCATTAGCATCGATTTTTAGAGTAAGTCGCTTTGTAATTGCAAGACGATTGTTTGATTTAGGATTTATACCCAAATCGGACTATCAACAGCACGTGCGTGAGTGGGAGATCGCATGGAAGAATCGAACGAAGGATAAAGGCAGTGGCGGGAATTATCATAAAAACACGCTCTATCGTATCGATAGAAATTTCTTCCAGTATATTGAGAATGCGATTCAATCCGATCGCATTACGTATACTGAAGCTTTTCGTTTATTAGGAGTAGGATATAAAGGTTATCAAATATTAAGGGAGAGATAATAGGGTATGTATCTACTAGACACGAATATTTATATTGCATTTTATGAACGGTATTATCCGCAACGGAACTTTCCAACATTTTGGGAGAAATTAGTTCAAACTTTTCAGCAGGAAGTCGTTGTCCCAAGAGTTGTGATGGAGGAGACTAAAAATAGTGCTTGGTTAAACACTTATATGACAGAGACATGTGGTTTGAATCCAATTGATCATCGAAAATACTGGATCCAGTGGGCTGAAGTTTTGAATAACGTACGCAATAATCCAGTTTATACAAGTGAAGCATTAGATTCACAAAATGGATGGTCTAAAGAAACGGTAGCAGATGCATGGTTACTGGCCATTGCTAAAGAAGAAAAATATATTCTGGTAACTGAAGAAACAAAGAACGTGAATCTATATAAGGGTGGACCGGTAAGAAGTGCAAAAAAATTCCTGATGTCGCAAAGGATATTGGTGTAGAGTGTATTGACCGCTTGGAATTCTTCAAGCGAATTGAGTTAAGTATTTAATAGTGAGATTCAAAGACTTGTCGATTTCGACAGGTCTTTTTTTGTTTAGAAAATAGGATAAAAAAACTTTAAAACTGAGACCGTTCTCATGAAACTTTCATCTTTTTCAAATAAATCGTTTGTGCTATACTATGTACCATCAATCCACAGATGGAGGTCCTGAATTTGTCTTATTCACTCGAAATTTTACCAAGTTTATTACACGGAGCAGTGACGACATTAGAAGTGTTCGCACTCGTGCTTATCTTCTCAATTCCGCTGGGCATTCTCATTGCCTTTGCGATGCAACTCAAATGGAAGCCACTCAACTGGCTCATTCATATTTACATCTGGGTAATGCGCGGGACTCCTCTGTTACTCCAACTCATCTTTATTTATTACGTCTTGCCAAGTGTCGGCATTCGTCTAGACAGACTCCCGGCAGCGCTCATTGCTTTCACGCTCAACTATGCGGCGTACTTTGCAGAGATTTTCCGCGGGGGATTGATACGATTCCAAAAGGGCAGTATGAAGCGGCGAAGGTGTTGAAATTCACTCCAGGAGCGACGATTCGCTATATTGTTCTTCCTCAGGTGACGAAGATTGTCTTGCCAAGTGTCTTCAATGAAATCATGAGCCTTGTCAAAGATACGTCCCTTGTTTACGCGCTTGGAATCTCAGACCTGATTCTGGCGAGCCGTACCGCAGCTAACCGCGATGCCAGTCTTGTTCCGATGTTTCTAGCAGGGGCGATTTATCTGATTGTTATCGGGGTTGTGACGCTTGTGGCCAAACGCATTGAAAAGAAATTTAGTTATTATAAATAGGAGGACAAGCAGATGTTAGAATTACGCAATATTAGTAAACGATTCGGCGATAAACAAATCTTGTCCGATTTCAACTTAACCATTCACGAAGGAAAAATCTTGGCCATCGTCGGACCTTCAGGAGGCGGGAAAACGACTTTACTTCGTATGTTAGCAGGACTAGAAACCATCGACTCTGGAGAAGTGTTCTATAACGGCGAACCGCTCGCACTTGATGAACTTACAAAGCGCCAACTGCTTGGATTCGTCTTCCAAGACTTCCAATTATTCCCACATTTATCGGTATTAGAAAAACTTAACGATTTCACCGGTGAAAATGAACGGGGTGCCTCAAGAAGAAGCCAACGCGAAGGCACGCGCACTCTTAGAACGTCTCGGCCTACCTGGACACGAGGACGCATTCCCGTATTCACTCTCAGGCGGGCAAAAGCAACGGGTAGCCTTGGCTCGCGCAATGATGATTGATCCCTGAAATCATCGGCTATGACGAACCAACATCAGCACTCGATCCAGCCCTTCGCCTAGAAGTAGAGAAGTTAATCCTCCAAAACAAAGAACTCGGAATGACGCAAATCGTTGTGACCCACGATTTAACCTTTGCCGAAAAATATCGCGGACGAATTATTGACGTTCGAACCGAAATAGGAGGCCGCTATGAAGAAACAAAAAGGAATCCTAGGGCTTTTTGGCGCTTGTAGGGGTGGCGGTCATGAGCCTTGCGGGCTGTACGCAACTGGCAAGCAATCCAAAAGTCGATAACTGGGATAAATACCAACAACAAAAGAGCATCACGGTCGGCTTCGATAATACCTTTGTACCGATGGGCTTCGAGGAAAAGAATGGCAACTATGCCGGCTTTGATATCGAACTCGCGCAGTACGTGTCGAAGAAACTCGGTATCACGGTTCACTTCCAACCGATTGACTGGGATATGAAGGAAACGGAACTCCAAAACGGTACGATTGACGCCATCTGGAATGGGTATTCGGCCACAGACGAACGCCGCGAGAAAGTCGCCTTTACGATTCCCTATATGCAAAATACGCAAATCTTAGTCGTGAAGAAAACGAGTGGCATTCACTCGGTAGAAGATATGACAGGGAAAGTCCTTGGCGCACAAAATGGCTCGTCTGGGATGTTGGATTTTGAAGAACATCCAGAAGTGTTGAAGAACCGCGTCAAAGGCGGGGACGCCGACCAATACCAAAGCGTGAACGAGGCCATTATCGACTTGAAGAATGACCGTATCGACGCCTTGCTCATCGACCGTGTATACGCGGATTACTACCTCACAACAGAAGGCATTGCCGACGAGTACGACACGATTCCTTCAGGATTCGAGAGTGAGTCCTTTGCGGTAGGGGTGAGACCTGCCGATAAGAAGCTACTCGAAGCGCTGAACCAAGCCTTCAAGGAACTCTATCAAGAGGGCATCTTCCAACAAATCAGCCAGAAATGGTTTGGCGAGGATGTCGCAACACCTGAAGTTAAAGGGCAAGAATAACCAAATAACACAAAACCATCGCTGGACGGAAGGCACGCCTTCCAGAAGGCGATTTTTTTTGTTTTATAAAATGCGCTAAAGTTCACAAACTGAAGATATAACGGTTCTAAAAAGTTCAAATAACCAAAAATAAGATTGATAAAGAGCTCACAAAAAGATACACTGAAGATGTAGAAAAGTTCAAAGAAGGGAGAGAAAACCATGAAAAAATTAGAAGGGAAAGTAGCCCTCATCACTGGAGCAGCCGTTGGACTCGGAAAGGGAATCGCAACGGTCTATGCCAAATACGGCTCTAAGATGTGTCTTGTCGACTTATTACCAGAAGTCGAAGAAACAGCGAAGGAATTACGAGAAACCCTACGGCGCAGAAGTCCTCACTTATGTCGGAGATGTCTCCAACAAAGACCATATGAAAGAAGCAGCCAAGAAGGCAAAAAGACGCCTTTGGGGAAGTGAACGTGGCTTGTTGTAACGCTGGGGTTTGTCGCTTGGCTCCATTTGAAGAAATGAGCGATGAAATGCGCGACTTCCATATCGATGTGAATATCAAGGGCGTATGGAATACGTGTCAGGCCGTCATCCCTTATATGCTGGAGCAAGGTGGAGGTAGCATCGTTATTGCTTCATCCGTGACAGGGGATATCGTAGCCGATGCCGGAGAAGCAGCCTATGCCATGACAAAAGCAGCGCTCGTGGGATTGACAAAATGCTTGGCCATCGAATACGCAGACCGCCATATCCGCGTGAACTGCTCACAACTGGGATATGCGCGTACACCAATGGTTGAAAAAGATGGCCACCGAATCCAACCCAGACAACCCAGAAAGTGCCATCCAAGACATCGCAGTAGGCGTGCCAATGAAACGCTTGGCAGACCCACTCGAAGTCGGCGAACTCTTCGCCTTCCTTGGAAGCGACGAAGCCAGCTACCTCACAGGAAGCCAAATCGTCATCGACGGCGGTAGCACCTTACCCGAAACCATGAGTATTGGGACGAATTAGGGAGAGTGCGAAATGGTGCATTAGAGGTTGAGGTCTTTGCAGGGAAGCTGCAAGCGGTTCTTTATTCATCTTGTTGAAATATTAATCTAAATAACTTCCGTTCCAGATGCTTTTCTAGAACAACTTCTCGAAAAATGATTCTATTTTCTAGCAATAATTTTAGTAAATAGATTTCTGCCGTGATCTTTGTTTGAAAATGTTTGACCATATTTCGCGATAGGGTTGGGTGACTCGTTCTACTTGGAGTTTTATATTGAAGTCTCTCTTCATTAAAATTATTCCAGAAAAATACTAACTGAGTGTACCTGTGATATAGACTGCAATGGCGGCCAAAAATGTGTGGCAAATAACTATGGTCGGCTTCCCCAAGACTCAAGGAACACGATAGAATGAAAATGCTATCTAAGTTAGATAAAGGAATTGAAGAGTTTCATTAATTTCGTTGTCTAAGATTCCCAGATTTTGTGAAATTAACAGGCCCATTATCGACTATTTGCATTTCATCATAATCAATTCCGAATATAATATTTCTATCTAACTATATATTTTCCCTTGTACATTTTCTTAAGCGTTTGAAATTTGATGGAATAGTGTGGAGTAAATGCTAGATCCAATTTTCGTTGTTGATAGTTTCACCTATAGGAAAGAAGCAATGGAACTCGTATCAAATATCGTTTATTTCTGAATAGTTATTACTTTTTCCCTATAAGCTCAAGTAGAGGCATTGGATTTATTTATTTATAATTAGATACAAATGAGAGTAATCAGATTAAAACTAGAATAAGATATCTTTTTCCAAACCGTGAAAGATAATTTTCAGAATTCTTTTATTATTAGAATGTTTGAGTAAATTTGATTTGAAAGAAAAGTACTGAAAAGCATCCCCTAATTCTCTCAAATCAGTTTGAAGTGTATAAATGAGGTCATCAAATGACAGCTTTATATTTTCAAGCCTTCTATATCTTTACCATCTTTTTCTTGACTATGGTCATTTTCAAATAAATATTTTATTACATTAAAAAGTAGTACTAATCATTTCAGCTTCAGAATAATTAAATTTTTCATATAATGAAATTCTATCAGAAATTTCTACGTTCCATCTTGCCCTTTTCAATTTTAAAATGATAAGTATCTAAAAATCCTCTGTCAGATATAAAAACTCAATATAACGGAGTTGAGTTAATATTTGACTTTCTATATCTGTCCGGCATTTTTTCATAAATTTATCTTGTTGAGATAGTTCCTCGAAAATACATAGCCCAAAAATTAAGTTTGTAATTACTGCTATTATTCTCATTAAAATATGTATTCATCTTTTGTATTGTGATTTGAGTTTTGCAAGATAAATCGAACTCGTTTCAAAAATTAATAATTGATGAATTCTACTGGATTTAGAATCAGCATTTCTCGTTGGATTTTATTAGAGATTGAATGTTTGAATTTTATCAGTAGTGCTACTCATCTAATCGCCACCTTTTATTCATTATTTCACGAGATAATATCATGAATTAATCTGATAATAAATAGTTTTGAGGATTTACTAGAAGATTTTCTAAAAATAAAGGATTAATTTAAGAAAACATCATTATAATGATATGTTATATAATATATACATTATAATAGTGTTAGGGAGGGAACAGTATGGAGAGAAAATTTAGAGTTTTCGAAAGATATGCTCAAAAGATTTGAAGACTTTTGACGAGAAGAATCTAGTGCTGTATTCTGGTTTTTAGCATTATTAGAAAATATGGAGTTACAGATTTGTTCTAGAAATGTGGGGAAAAGGAAAGAATAAAAGTGAGTATCTCGTCAATACCTGTCTCAAGAACATTTAAGGAAGGTGAAGTGGGAAAATACCTGAAGAAATTGTACACTCAGTTACAATCAACTTATCCAGAGTTTGAGAATGATGTGCGTAGTGAGATTTCGAAGCAGGATGCAGCACTTAAGATTGAATCTGGTGACTGTCTTCGGGACTAACTCAAACAGAATATGCAGAAGAACAGATATCTTCAAGCTGACTGTCATTCCTTGAAAGTGGGAGGCAACCTCGATTATCAACGTTAATTAAGCTCGCAGAAGAATGGATGTCAGTTAGAAATTAAATTTAAAAAGAATTAAGTACAGAAAGACTTCTACGAGGTAGGGTCTTTTGGTTCAAATTCCACCTTTAGAAAAGGAGGGTGGATATGATGATTATGAAAATGAAGGATAGTTTTAGAGTTTTGTTTTATGATTGGATGAAAAATGTACTTATTCCAGATTAGTTAGAACATAAAAGTCGAGCTTTATAGATAGGGTGTACGTGGTATAGGATATATAACCCCTAATTTAACTAATACAGGGGTAGTTCGGGTGATTATGGAATGAAATTTACAAGAAAAACAATTATAAGAATTTTTATAATTATAGAAGCAATACAAATGCTAAATATTTTGGTAGTGTGAAAAGTTAATTTAGTTATCTAAAATTGATATGATCATGAAAATAAATATTTTGAGAAAAATTCCATTTTTGAGGTGTAACTTTTGTAGAAATATAATACAAAACTTGTTCCAATACCATAATGATAACGGTTACTATAAATTGTACTATCAAATTAGAGGTTAAACTCCTAAAATGAATAAAACGAGGTGGTAGCTTGTTAAAAGACTTGATTGATAAAAACGGCTATTATAAAAGATGATGAATCTGAAGATTGGGAATCAGCAATTAGAAAAGCCTCAATTCCTTTGATAAAAATATTCTTCCAGATTATCGAAAATATTATAAAGGGGCAAAATTGCATGGTCCATATTTTGTTGTAGCACCAGGAGTAAGCATTCCTCATGCACGGCCAGAGGAAGGAGCTCTTGAAAAGCTTTGGGAATTTCAATTAAAACCAGTTTCATTCCTTGATATGCCCTAATAATCCGGTGAAATATCTTTTTACTTTATCAATGACTTCGAGTCAAGGACATTTAGAAGCTTTGGGCCCAACTAGTGGAATTGTTGGTAGAGCTTTTGGATTGCTTTCGGATAAAAGCAAAAATAGTGAAACAATTTATGAATTTATAACTGAATGGAGTAGAAATAATGTAATGCGCTTGTTTGTTGTAGAGCTGGAATGGGTTCCAGTATGTTGTTAAAAATAAAAAGCAGATCAAGTTATTAGTGATAATCTTCAATAGTTACGGAGCACGGAAATTTAGACCACTATTGGGATTTAAAGGAGACTTAATTATTACTATGGAAGATTTAACTGAAGAATTAAAAGATGTAGTTCCTATGCAGTTGCTAGAAAGTCATTATGAATAAAGTAGAAATTTAGAAAAATTAAAAAGAATTCTTAGCTTCTAAGGAGGATAAAATGATTGAAGCATTATTAGCGCAATCAAGAACTACTGATTGATGGGGATTATCTCGTTTTGTAGGATTAGTTTTACAAAAGACTACTGAACAGGTGATTTCAGGTACAGCTAAGACTATTATAGGTTTCGATGATTTTAATATTGGTTCAGCATCCATTGATCAATTGTAAACAACTCTACTAAATTATTTAATAACGGTTTTGGAATTGATGGAGTTACTACTCAGGTAGAAGTTGCAACGAAGTATGGCATTAAACAGCGTATGGTACCGAGGTTGCAATGGTAGTATTAGTTGGTTTTAGTTGCTAACTACTATTTGCTAAGTTTACACCATCTCAAGGCTATCTTCTTGACTGGACAACATTTCTTATATTTTTGCATGTGTTCTTGCCTTAGTATTTATTGCTCATGGATTTAATAGTTTTTGGACAATTTTATTTGGTGGTATCGTATTAGGTCTTTGTGGGGCTGCATTACCAACAATTGCTCAGCCATTCATGAGAAAAATTACAGGTGACGATTCTATCGCAATGGGACATTTCAATACAATCGGATATGCGTTAGCTGGATGTATCGGTAAATTATTTGCCAAATCCAAAGAAAATGATGAAGCAAAAGAAATTAAATTACCAAAATTTTTCTCATTATTTAGAGATTTTGTTTTCTCAATTGCATTATTCATGGTTGTATTATTCTATATCGCAGTATTCGCAAATGTATTTACAGGGCAACTTGAATTTGTTACTAAAATGAGCGGAAATGATGTATGGTTTATCTATCCATTATTACAAAGGATTACAGTTTGCTGCTGCTATGAGTGTTTTTGATTTATGGTGTTCGTCAATTTATCGCAGAAATTACTGCTGCATTTGTGGCAATCTCTGAAAAATATATTCCTGATTCAAAACCAGCAGTGGATTGTCCTGCAATTTTCCCTTATGCACCTACAGCTGTGGTTATTGGTTTTGTAGGATCTTTTTCTAGGTGGATTATTCGCAATGTTTTTGATGGTACTCTTCAAGAGCCCAGTGATTATGATTCCAGCTGCAGGTATCTGTTTCTTCTCAGGGAACATCTGGTGTGTTTGGTAATGTATGGAGGATGGAAAAGGTGCTTTTAGCTGGTTCTTTCGTTGTTGGTATAGCATTAGTAGCACTTCCTTTAGTTTATATCCAATGTTCTCTACATTAGGAATAAGTGAGCATCATTCTAATGTTGATTACAATATAGTGGGGGTAATTATCGATTGGATCTTAGGATTATTTAGATAAGTAGTGAATGAGCAAGATAGGTTAAACTATCTTGCTTATTCTTAAATATAGGAGAAGAATTATGGAAAATACTAAAGAAAAACAAGAGATTATTTAAATAATCTATCTGAAGAATTAAGGAAAAGTATTAGTTCTCTGTCGATAGAGGAAGTAGAAAAGGTTGCTAATAGTATTATTGAAAGTGAAAAATGGAGGACGAGTGCACGTAACAGGAGTAGGAAAAACCAAGTTATGTTGCACGTTATATTGCTTCTTTGTTTTCATCTATTGGAACACCTTCGTATTTTTAGATGCAACAGAAACAATTCATGGAAGCGCAGGACAAGTTGCACGTGGAGACGTAGTTATTGCCATTTCTAATAGTGGAAAAACAACAGAATTATTAAAAATCAGTCAATGTACTTAATAAAAATGGTGCTATTGTTGTTGCAGTAACTCTCAAACAGTGAATCGGAATTAAGCCGATTGTCTAAGTATACATTAGTAGCGAAAGTGGGACAAGGAAGGGGATGATTTAGGATTACACTCCTAGAGCGTCTTACCTGAGTGAGAGTATTGTTTACAATTGTATGTATATCTTCAGTACTGTAAAGAATTGTCTTTAGGAACGTATTCGCAATGGCATCCGAGGTGGTAACATCGGAAGTATTTTTAGAAAATGAGGAGAAATAATATGTTAACTGGTGTAATAACTGCGATGTTAACTCCTTTTGATGAGAGTGAGAATATTGATTATGAATCAACAAAAATTGATGAGATTTACTTTATTAAAAAAAGGAATAAATGGATTATTTATTCTTGGTACTAACGGTGAATTTACAAGCCTAAAGTATTCCGAAAAATTAAATTTGCAAAGTTTGTTTCGAAATATGTTTCGAATCGAGTGCCAATTATTATTGGGGCAGGGAGGTGTAGTACAAAAATCGACTATTGAACTGATTAATGATTTAAAATATTTGGAACCATGCGTTTTCGGTGATAACACCATATTTTCATAAGTTATCAAACGATGAATTGTTGAACCATTATTTGAAAGTATCAGAAAGTGTAAATCAAAAATATCCTTCTTTATAACACTACCGGGTTTGACTGGTAATACGATTACTAGTGAGATTTACGAAAAACTTTTGGAGAAAAGACAATATTATGGGATTAAAGACAGTAGCGGTTCTATTGATTTACTTTCTTCATACTGCAAAATTAGTCCAAAAGACAAAGCGGTTTATGTAGGGTCAGATTCATTATTCTTAAAGTCTCTCGAGCTAGGTGCAGTTGGAGGAGTTTCTGGTCTTAGTATGTAATCGCTGAAGACTTTGTGAAGTTATATGAACTATTTTACTTAAGGATTTTAATAATGCAAAAATTTATCAAGAAAAGAGTTAATGATTTTTAGATTAAAAATGAAAGTTGGAACAGCTCCTTCCATGCTAAAATATACGCTCTCAAAAGATAAAGTTATGAAAAATATACTCGCTTTCCAATTCAACCATTTATGGAGGAAGAAAAATGAAAAATGGGAAATAGTAAAAGGAATATTTGATACTGGAGTTATGACCATAATTCGTACTGAAAGTACGGAACGTGCTGAGGAAATTGTTGAAGCTGGACTAACCGCTGGTATTAATGTACTTGAATTTAGTTTTAATAGTAAGAAGCACCAAATATTATAAATCATATTCATAATAAGTATGGTGATAAGGTTTTAGTTGGAGCAGGTACAATTTTAGATGAATTTTGATGCAAAACTTGCAATTGAGATCGGGAGCGCAATTTATCATCGCTCCAAATTTCAAGGAAGAAGTTGCCCAAAAATTTGCAATAGAGAACAAATTCCGTATTGTCCAGGCTGTACGACCATTTCGAAGTAATAACAGACAGCGGAGTATAGGGAGTATCATTTATTAAACTTTTCCCAGCTTTCTACTCTGGGGACCCGAAATGAAAAGTAATAAATACTACCCTTTACCGCAGTTACCTATTCTTGCTTTCAGGTGGAGTCTCATTTGAAAAATATTCTAGAATGGAAAAATTCGGTGTAGCTTTGTTGTGGCATTGGTTCATTGTTAACAAAAAGGTACTTCAAAAAGAAATTCAAGAGAATGCTAAAGAAATTGCTAGATTATTAAAAATCAACGTAAGGAGGATATGTAAATTAATGGATTTCGAGTTAAAGCAGATAATTGAGTTTTTGGGTGAACAAAAATGTTTCTTCAGTACAAGAAATTCAGAAAAAGGTTAAAATATACAAGAAGACAAATAGAATATAGAGTAGAGAAGATTAATGATGAAAGATTAGCTGAATCTAATAGTACTGAAAGAATCTTATTGGATACTAAAGGAAATTTATTTATAAGTTCAAACTGTATAATTAGAGAACTGCTTCTAAATAAAAACTCTTGATTTAAAACTATAGCCAGGAAGAAAGACAGGTATATATCTACATCAGTATTTTTGGAAGAAATTCTGTGATTGGAATGGCTGACTTAATGATCAATTTGAATAGTAGTGTCAACATTAATTAATGATTTAAAAAGAATTAAAAAGTTCTTTCTTTAAATAAAATTGAAAAATTAAAAATACTCAGAATAAAGGATATAGTCGGGTCAGAGGAAGATAAAAGATATCAGTTTCTTTTGTTTTTAAATCAAATTTACTTTAAGTTCAAAAACGAGATTTTTATTGAAAAAGATACTAGATGATTATAAATTAGCAGTAATCGAACGAGATAATTTAATAGAAAAACTGCAAAAATTTAATATCCGTTTTTGTATTTAATCGCACTAATCGATTCTATTTTGCGCTTAATTTTAATATTAAATCATGTATGAATAAACAAACTAATGAATTTCTATCTGAAAAATTAATACAATATGCTGAGGAATTAAGCGAGTATAAATTAGCAGTCGAACTAACTAAAGATTATTCAGTTAGTCGATCTGACTTGGCTTATCTTAGCGCCTGGTTATTATCAACATTCTGTTGCAACTATTTCTGAAAATACTAGTGATCGAATTTTGATTTATAGTATGAGTAAATACATTTATTAATAGATTCTTGGTGTTAAGTGGTCTGGACGGAATATCTACAGGCTTGTTTTGAAAAAGTATATGCTCATTTCAGATCACGCATTTTACAGGAGTTATTTTAATATTCCAATTGGTAATCCATACTTAGATAGAATAAAACAAGAATATCCAGATCTCCTGGTATTCGTTGAACAAGCATTAAAGCCCATTGAGAATAATTTAAACATTCATTTTAATAGTGATGAGATTGCTTTATTTAGCTATTCATTTTGCAGGAATATATACTGAAGAAAATGTTGTAGCTTCAACATATAAAAAGCTATAGTGATATGTGATAATGGAGTTGGTATTTCCACTATAATGTATAATGAACTGGTTAGGATTATTTGATAACATTGAATTCTATCCACCTATGTCGTTCGCTGAATTTCAAATTTTAATGCTCCATTTGATCTAATCTTTACAAATAATAAAGATAAGTTCAGATTTTTCTGAGTGCACAGTTCCAGTATATAGAATAAATCCAATTATGAATGAATTAGAGAATTACAGCTTAAAACGAAAGTAAAAGCATCAATTGAATCCAGATAAAGATGTTTTAACTCGGGTAGATTTGTTTGTTGTCTATAACAAAAAGTATTCACATGTTGAAAATGAAATGTTATTAAAAAGGCATTAATGGAATACTGTATGGATGATATTTCTCAAAGTGAAATTTGAGAGTTCTATAGTGAGATTCATTTAAAAGATATGATTTCTCAAAAATCATTCGAGTAAAAAGAAAATGCAGAAAACTGGCAGGAAGCTATCTCGAAAGCAGCTCAATTATTAGGGTGGAAGAAAAGAGTGGTGGAACCTAGTTATTTTGATGAAACTCTTAGTAGCTGATAATATTACTAGATTTGTTATATGCCTGGGGTTGCATTGCCACACGCTACGCCTGAAAATGATGTAAATAAATACGGTATTAGTATTGTTACTTTGAGTAATCCTATTTCTTTTTGAGAGAACAAAGAACCTGTATCTATAATTTTTATGTTTGGCTGCAAAAGAAGGTAGGAAACTATATTACAGCAATGAAAGAATTAGTTGAATTACTTCATAACTTTGTAGAAAAATAAGCGAACTAAATTTACCTGAACAAGTATATCATTATTTACTTGATAGTATAGAAAATAGAGAATAGAAATTTTTAAGTCAAAGAAAGAAAAAGTAACTAATAGCTACTCAAACTAGTTGAATTTTTACTTCATATAAAAATATACTTTTTCGAAAGATATATTGAACAGCTCACTACATAGTAGTGGGCTGTTTTTAATCGTAATCAACTCCAACTCCCCAGATTGTCTGGAGGTCCAAAAAGCTTTAGCGGAGTGATAATGAAAAACAAAGCCTCCTTAGTTAACATTCGTGTGGTCTGCAAACTACATCGAAAAGAACTGAGGAGGTTTTTGTCATGGGATATACCGATGACTTACACAGTTTATCACATACTGAAATGAACTGTACAGTATCATATCGTTTTTCGCACCAAAATATAGAAGAAAGGCATTCTGTGGTCAAGGAGGCGATGTCGGCAGAATGTTACGGCAGTTATGCGAATGAAACATGTAAATATAATCGAAGCAGAAGTCTGCGTGGATCATGCAAACATGTTACAGAAATACCACCAAAATGAGTGTTTCTGGTTTTGTCGGATATTTAAAAAGGAAAAAGGCAAATGATATTTGAAAGATAGCGAATGCAAGATTTAAGTATCGAAATGAATCATTTTGGTAGAGGGTTTATGTAGATTCGGTGGGAAATAATTCGAAAAGCCATTGGAGAGTATATACGGAATCAACTAAAAGAAGATCATATAGCAGAACAATTGGAATTAGAAGATTTGTTTTCAGAAAAACGTAAAATGGTGATCGTCGCATTCCACACGAGCATCTTAAGATATCATGCTCTGAAATCAATGCTTTGTCCGAAAATGAAAACACCAGGTTAGTAGGAAGTTTTATGTATAAGATATAGATAATTTTTATGAAGTAAAGTTACCATTAGACAAATAAAACATGCTGATTTATCAATTGACAATCAAAAGTTTACAAATGGTATTAATTAGCTATAATAATTCTAATAGAAGTTTAATTGATGTCGAATCGAA
>BNJV01001470.1_pt1 | contig 18929 bp, 32 predicted proteins | sample 8540591 | NCBI WGS metagenome assembly BNJV01 (sample SAMD00202457, study PRJDB9452) | human saliva metagenome | host: Homo sapiens
GAAGAAGCTTTTGACTATCTAGAGAATATTGGTCCGGAGAGCGAATGGTATGTATCAGCTCTTGCCTTAAAAGCTGATTTATATCAGATGGAAGGACTGACTGATGTTGCGCGTGAGAAGCTTTTAGAAGCTCGTAACTACTCTGATGATCCTCTCTTGATATTTGGACTAGCAGAGCTAGATAGCGAGCTAGGAAACGATTTAGAGGCTATTAAGGGCTATGCTCAACTAGATAATCGTGCTATCTATGATCAAACTGGAATTTCAACCTATCAGAGAATTGGTCTAGCATATGCAAGACTTGGAAAGTTCGAATCAGCTGTTGAGTTTTTAGAAAAAGCCTTGGAACTAGAATATGACGACCAAACGGCCTATGAACTGGCAAGTCTCTATTTTGACCAAGAGGATTATCTAAAAGCAGCTTTATATTTTAAGCAAATAGACACCATTTCCCCAGATTTTGAAGGATATGAGTATGGCTATAGTCAAGCCCTTCATAAAGAACATCAGACTGAAGAAGCTCTGAAAATAGCGCAACAAGGCTTATCAAAAAATCCTTTTGAAACCCGTCTCTTACTCCTCGCATCTCAGTTATCTTATGAGTTGCACCAACCAGAACAAGCAGAAGCTTATCTACTACAAGCTCAAGAGAATGCTGATGACCAGGAAGAGATTTTATTGCGCTTAGCGACCATCTACCAAGAACAAGAGAGATATGAAGATATTTTAGCCTTAGAAGCGCATGAACCTGAAAATCTCTTAACAAAATGGATGATTGCCCGTAGCTACCAAGAGACTGAGGAATTGGACGCAGCTTACGAGCTTTATAAAGACCTCGCTACAGAATTGAAGGATAATCCTGAGTTCTTGGAACAATACATTTATTTATTAAGAGAACTAGGGAAGTTAGAAGAAGCAACAGAATACATTCAGGCTTATCTTGACCTAGTTCCAGATGACATTCAGATGCAAGAATTGTATAATCATCTTATTTAAAATGTTCGAAATAATCGCCTTTTAACAGGCGGTTATTTTTTTATATACACATCAAAAAATAAATCAAGAATCGCACTAAAATAGATAAATACAGTATGAATTTTTTTGATAATTTTTTTGTTATAATTGTTATAGTTAAGTTGAATAATTAAAAATTCATGAAATAGAAAGATTTGAAATATGACAAAAAGTAAAAATTGTAACGGACTCTTCTGTTACTATTGAACCAGAAGTAGTCAAAGAATTCGATATTACGATTGTTCCTTTATCTGTAATGATTGATAGTGTCCTCTATTCAGATGCAGATCTTGAAGAAGGTGAATTCCTTCGCTTGATGCAAGCTAGTAAAAATCTTCCTAAGACTAGTCAACCACCAGTGGGACTCTTTGCAGAAATTTTTTTGATGATTTGGGTAAGGATGGTAGTCAGATTCTAGCTATTCACATGTCCCATGCTTTATCAGGAACTGTTGAAGCGGCTCGTCAAGGAGCAAGTTTGTCAACAGCAGATGTCACTGTTTTGGATAGTTCGTTCACAGATCAGGCCTTGAAGTTCCAAGTTGTGGAAGCTGCTAAACTAGCTCAAGAAGGAAAAGACCTTGAAACCATTCTAGCCCATGTAGAGGACGTAAAAAATCACACTGAACTCTACATCGGTGTTTCAACTTTAGAAAATCTAGTAAAAGGTGGTCGCATTGGCCGTGTTACTGGTTTGCTGAGCTCTTTACTTAATATTCGAGTAGTTATGCAAATGAAAGACCATGAGCTTCAACCGATTGTCAAAGGACGTGGTTCAAAAACCTTTAAGAAATGGTTGGATGAGTTAGTAGCCACTCTAGCAAATAGATCAGTAGCTGAGATTGGTATTTCTTATGCAGGTACAAATGAATTTGCAAACGAGATGAAAGCTGTTCTACAACCTTACGTTGAAAAAAACCGATTTCAGTCCTAGAAACAGGCTCAATTATCCAAACTCATACCGGAGAAAACGCCTGGGCAATCTTAATTCGCTATAATTCCTAAAAAAATCAAGAAAAATTGAAATAAAAAGGTGTTTTTGACTTGACCTAAAAAGGAATTTTAGGTTATGATTATAAGTGTTAATTAGAAATAATTTTGGAGGATTCATTAACATGGCAAACAAACAAGATTTGATCGCTAAAGTAGCAGAAGCTACAGAATTGACTAAGAAAGATTCAGCGCAGACAGTTGACGCTGTATTCGCGACTGTAACTGAATTCCTTTCAGCTGGTGAAAAAGTCCAATTGATCGGTTTTGGTAACTTCGAAGTTCGTAAACGTGCGACTCGTAAAGGTCGCAACCCACAAACTGGTAAAGAAATCAAAATCAAAGCTTCTAAAGTTCCAGCATTCAAAGCTGGTAAAAGCTCTTAAAGAAGCAGTTAAATAATGATTTTTATAAAAAGCCCGTCATATCAAGCATTTGAGCTTGTGTGACAGGCTTTTTTATGTATATAGGGGGCAAAAAAAGTAGCAGGAGATATAGAGTTGAAAGTTTAGTAGCTTAGAGTAAAAAATTTTCAATGATTACTAGAAGTGAAAGAAACAAAAAAACAACTCCGAATCGAAGTTGTTTTCGTTTAACCGTATACAAGTGATGCGGTTGATTATTTGAGACCGTATTTTTTTGTTGAAACGATCCACACGTCCATCTGCTTGAGTGAACTTTTTGACGTCCAGTGTAGAATGGGTGTGAGTCTGATGAAATTTCAACACGGATCAATGGGTAAGTTTCACCTTCGAATTCAACTGTTTCGCTAGAGTACTTAGTTGAACCGCTGAGGAACTTGTAACCAGTAGTAGTGTCCATGAAGACAACAGGGCGATATTCTGGATGGATATCTTTTTTCATTTTGCAATATTTCCTTTCTGCCATGGTCTCTTTCCGAGCCATAGATTGTTACTAAGCTAGTTTATCAAATTTCCAGGATCTTGACAAGTATTTTTCACTAATTTTTATTTAAATTCATGATCAAAAATCACCTTGGCTTAGCCAAGGTGATTCTAATCTTATTATTGTTCAGATTGATTTGGATCTTTTGGTGCTTCCACTGGTTGATCAGCTTTTTCCTTCAGTGTGTTCGTGTGATTCTTTTTTGATTTCATCTACAGCAGTTTTAACTGTAGAAGTTGTCACACGTCCAACTGTTTGGGCAAATCCCTTACCAGATTCAGCAAGTTCTTCGAAGGTTCCTTTAGTGATTTTACCACCTGACATCGCCAAGAGACCAGTCACAACAATAGCGATTGATGCGATCAAAGCAAGGATCAACCCAAAGCCGATTGAAACGCCATAGCCATTGAAATTAGCAGTGTACTTGTTCACACCAAATACATCGATCAATGCAACGACAGTTGCGATAGCACCTGAGACGATAACACCAATTGCCAACCCTTTTGGCATTGAAGCTTTCACATCGCTCAAGCAAGCAAGAACAATCGCAACGACTGCCAAGATAAGGATGAACCATCCATCTCTGTTAAGACCATTCACGCTGTATGAACCAAAGGCACCAGCATTCAGGCTTGCCCACGGCAAGAAAGAGCTAAGAATCGCTACTGCAGCAGAGATAATGATAAACAAACGATTTTTTTCCATAATAAGTCTCCTTATAATTTTGCTAGCTTTATTTTACCACAAGAAATGACAAATGAAAACCCCAGAAATGGAATAAAAAAAAGGCTGATAAATCATTCTCAGCCTTCGTTCGTGCGAGCCACTTCTTGTAGCTCTTGGTAGATTTGGTCGTTTTCTTCAAGGGAATAGGAGTTGGCACCGCTAGCTAGTGGATGCCCACCGCCATCATGTTCTTTTGCGACACCATTGATAGGGACAAATTTACTACGTAGACGTACACGATAGTGACCGTCTGCTTGTTCCACAAAGATTCCCCATAGGCTAACGTCTTCTATGCGGCCTGGTGCACCAACTATAGCAGCTGTTTCAGCATCAGTTACCTGATAGTGCTGGAGAATATCATGCGTTAGTAGGATGCGGGCAGCTCCATTTTCATCCACTTCTAGATGATCATAGATATAACCTTGAAGTCTGGCAATTTTATAGCTGATTGTATCCATATGACGTGTAAGTGCGAGCATAATCAAAATCATACTCCCTCAGTTGACTCGCTATACGAAGCGTACGAGCAGAAGTTGCTGGAAAGAGGAAGCGACCAGTATCACCAATGATTCCAGCAGACAAGAGGTAAGCGGCCTGGTCAGATAATTTAAGGTTGGTTTCCTCTGCAAAGATAGCTACCATCTCACTGGCACTACTAGAAGTCGTATCTACCCAAACCAGATCTCCATATTCTTCATCGTTTGGATGGTGGTCAATCTTGATAATTGTCTCAGCATTAAGATAACGTTTATCATCGATTCGAGCAGTATTGGCTGTATCACAAATAATAGCAAGTGCTCCTTCAAATTCTTGATCCTCTACCTCATCCATTTTGGCTAACCATGTTAGGGTAGGCAAATCATAGCTAACAACTTTAATCTTTTTATCAGGAAAATTATACTGGAGCAGTTCTTTAAGACCAACTTGACTTCCCAAGGCATCTGGATCTGCTCTCATGTGACGGTGAATAATAATTGTATCGTATTTTTTTAATTTGTTCTAAAATTTGATGGCAAATTTCCATAAATAACCTCAATTCTTTCTCATATCATTGTAGCACAAGAGTTTTTTATTTTTTTAAAATGAAAAAAATCTGTGATATAATGGATAAAGATAAAATGAGGAGGACCTTATGGCATTAGCAAAAATTGTATTTGCCAGTATGACCGGTAATACTGAAGAAATCGCTGATATTGTAGCAGATAAATTAAGAGAATGTGGTTTAGAAGTGGATGTTGATGAGTGTACAACAGTTGATGCTTCTGACTTTTTAGAAGCAGACATCGCCATTGTCGCAACCTATACTTACGGAGATGGAGAATTACCAGATGAGATGATGGACTTCTACGAAGATCTAGCAGATCTTAACTTAAGTGGTAAAATCTATGGTGTCGTTGGTTCAGGTGATACTTTCTATGATGAATTCTGTAAAGCTGTTGATGACTTTGACCGAGTATTTGTAGCGACAGGAGCTGAAAAAGGGTTCAGAGTGCGTCAAAGTAGACCTATCTGCCGAAGAAGAAGATATTGAGCGCTTGGAGCAATTCGCAGAAGAATTAGCTGCTAAAGTTGGATAATAGATTGTTGCACTGATTGGGTAAGTCAGTGCAGTTTTTATTAACCATGATTAGGATATTACTAGCCTATTTAGTGCTTTTTTTGGTACAATAATTCAAATAAAAAGGAGACCCTATGGACTTAGATATTATTAGACAAGAAATCGACAAAATCGATGACCAAATCGTCCAACTTTTTAGAAGAAAGAATGCATCTAGTTGAGGGTGTAGTTGCTTATAAAAAGTCTACAGGAAAACCAATTTTGGATACTAAAAGAGAAGAAGCCATCTTTGAAAAGGTTAGAAATCGCGTCAGCAATAAAAAGTACGAAGAAACGATTGTTGTAACTTTTTCAGATATTCTCAAACGTTCACGTGATTATCAGGATAAAAACGATTAAATGAAAAAAAGAACAATTCTATCCACTAGGAATCTTTCTAGCTGGTATGCTAGGAGGATTAGTCCGTTATCAGATATCTAAATGGTTACCAGCGAGTCCAGACTTCCCATGGGGGACATTGATTGTCAATTATCTAGGGATTTTCTGCTTAGTCTATCTTGTGAAAGGATATCTGGTTTCTAAAGGAACTAGTAAAGGAGTCATTCTAGCGCTTGGAACGGGATTTTGTGGTGGCTTAACGACATTTTCTAGTCTCCTATTAGATGCCGTGAAATTGCTGGACACAGGGCGGTACCTTAGTTTGGTTACGTATTTGCTCTTGAGTGTCGGAGGAGGACTTTTATTAGCTTATTGTCTAGGGAGGAAGAAATGGTAGTAATCTATCTAGCACTTGCTTGTGGACTAGGTGCTCTTATGCGTTATTTCTTTTCTCGCTATAATCAGGGTTCAGTACTGCCTCTAGGAACTCTCATAGCCAATATTTTGGGCTGTTTTCTGATTGGCTTATTATACAACCATGTAGAGTCGAAAGAAATTTACTCTGTACTTGCTACAGGTTTTTGTGGCGGTTTGACAACCTTTTCAACCTTGAATGATGAACTCCAAAGACTACTTAGTGACAAGAAGGCATTTTATAGCTATTTATTATTAACCTACTTGCTTGGTTTTTTGGCGATTTTTTTGGGAATTTTGCTTTAAATTTCTTTACATTTTCTAGGAAATTTGGTAAACTGTATCTTGTGTGTAATGGACGCACAAAAATACAGTTTATCCGCTGAGGAAGTTTCCTCAAGATTGACAAAGATAGGAGAATAAAATGAATCCATTAATCCAAAGCTTGACTGAAGGTCAACTTCGTACAGATATCCCTTCATTCCGTCCTGGTGACACTGTTCGTGTACACGCGAAAGTTGTCGAAGGAAATCGTGAACGTATCCAGATTTTTGAAGGTGTTGTTATTGCACGTAAAGGTGCTGGCATCTCAGAAAACTACACAGTTCGTAAAATCTCTAACGGTGTAGGTGTTGAACGTATCTTCCCAATCCACACTCCACGTGTTGAAAAGATCGAAGTTGTTCGTTACGGTAAAGTACGTCGTGCGAAATTGTACTACTTGCGTGCTCTTCAAGGCTAAGGCAGCTCGTATCAAAGAAATCCGTCGTTAATTCGATGAAAAAAACTCTGCTCATTCGGCAGAGTTTTTCTCTAGCTCCCTTAGTTCAATGGATATAACAACTCCCTCCTAAGGAGTAGTTGCAGGTTCGATTCCTGCAGGGGGCAGTACTAGCCACAAAAAAACACTGGATAACCAGTGTTTTTTTCTTTGACCAAATTTTGAACGATTCATAAGATATCCATGGTGTGGTATAATAGGCGTAGAATGTTTAGGAGAAAGAGATGAAAAAAAGTCTTATTTTTGGCTTTGTTAGTGAAACGCTAATGCTTTCGATACTTTTTTTGCGCTGAATAGGTTTAGTTTGGGTGGTAAATGTGGAATTAAAATTTAAAGAAACAAATAAAACGTTTCATAAAATTGTAGAATTTAAAGGTGAAAAAAATATCTTTTGGATATGACCAGCATTACCCCTAAAACTTATTTCTGGGGTTCTCTTCCTAGTGAAATCACAGCTAAATGCTTAAAGTTAGATAAAAGAGATACGAGTTTTGAGAGCTTAGCTCCAACTATGAGCAAATCTCTTGGTATTGGAATAGGTGTAGCAATAGGAGGAGCTTGTTATGGGATTGTTACGAATGCTTTTTAAGAGTTATGACATTAGCCATAATATTTCTTTTTAAATTAGGATTGTTTTTTTCCTCTATTGTCCTAGCTTATCTTGCTTTCAGGTTTATTGCTTTTTGTAGTTCGTCATAATCTTCAACAAAAAGCTTTCAAGTAAAGAAACGAAGTATCAAATAGTTTTCAAACTAGCAAGCTCACAACGTCAGTTAAAACTGTATAAACTTCTGCCTATTCTTTTTGTTACGGTTATAGGATGTTTAGGATTTTATATATTTACTGATAATGGAACAGAGGCCTCTATCCTTATCATTAATAGTATTTTTATTTTTTTGGGTTTCTTTACGGTGATTTTTAGGTATGTTACCAGTCCGAGAAAGTTACGAGAAGCAAGAGATTATTTTTGAAAAAATAGAAAAGTTATAAGTTGAAAAAAAGCATAAATGCTGTTTTATAACTGATTTTTTTAAATGAGCATCAGGAGATATTATGTTAAAATCGAACAAGTGGATATTCCTTGCGATTTCCGTTCCCTTTCTTATTATCATTCTTTCTTATTTGTTTATTAGGGTACCGATTGGGAACACTGGTAAGTTTATTCATGATCATAAGGATTCTATCAAGAGAGAAATTATCGCAGACATAGATAGTCAAGGGCAATATATAAAGTCAGTGACACTTTTACCAGGTTCTGCCAGGGGAGGATTTGATAATGGTGGAGATGTAGGTGGAAATTATCATATTTCCTTTACAGCCTATGCTAATAATAATCGCAAGCAGTCAATGAAAGTAGAATTAGTCTTTCCTGATGCTGGTATAGGTCCTTTTACATTTATAAAACCCAATCCTTATAAATCTCCTGAAACTATGAGGAGATGGTACTTATCAGTAGTAGAGGTATCAAGTGATCCCTCATGGGATTGGAAGCGAAAGCAAGATAAATTGAATGAAACTATGAATAATCTTTTGGATTTTGCTGTTCGCAAAGGCAAGGATGCAGACTGGCAAGTTCGAAAAGAAATTATGATTCGTTTTCTAAACAAATGGCTACATGAACATGAGGAAAATTTCAAACTAGCTATCCAAACCAACCTGTATAGAAACGACCCAGAATTGGAACAGAAATTAGGAAAGATTCAAAGTATCAGTGTAAGTGTAAGTAACTATCAAATGTACATCCCTTCGAGAGGTAGCGACATTCGTTTCGATGTTAGATTTGAGAGATATCCTGAAGAAATAGCTACTATAAACGTTCGCTTGCATTCCCAAGGGGAACAATCAGTTTTTAAGGATCCCTCAGTTGCTTTGCAACTATTAGTTTTTGAAAATGAACGTTTTGCTATAAAAACGAATTACGACTCCAAACTATTTCCAATTTTTTTAATCAAAGTCGATTTGGTAATGGCAATGGAGAAATATCTTATAAGCTCCCAAAAGATTATGAAAATCAATTCTTAATTCCATAACTATCAAGCAAGCTATTAGGCTTGCTTTTTCTTTACCTTTATTTTTTCTTCTAGCTCACAAGATGCTAGTTGTATGTTATAAGAGTATATGGAAATAGATAAAGAGCGAAACCGCTCTCTTTTTTGTGGTATAATAGGCATAGATTTTTGTTGTTTTTTGGGGAGAGAAATGAAAGAAAGATATTATGAATTTTTTTGAATATGGCAGTTGTGGATATTAGTCCAATAAAAGCATTTTTGATTATATAAGAGCTTGTGCAATGGAGGTTGTTTTTTACTTTACTAATATTTATAGTATCTATTTTTTTATAAAAGGTGAGACGTATGATGTGAGTATGATTATCTTTCATATTACCATTTATCATCTATTGGCTTTGTTATTCATGTTCTTGCTATTTCAAAAGTTTTCCAAATCAAGGTTATTGCAATTGATTCCAGCTAGTTCTATTTTAATTTCTCATGTTGAGTTTCTTTTTCTGGAGTTCTTTATCTTTGGGAGATGACTACTGGTCTGTCTTCATGGTGTTGATTGTCCTAAGTATTATGTTTCAACTACTAACCTTTGTTTACCAGTTGTTAATTGTCCCTAAAGCTAAGAAATTACCACATGGTGAGTATAGGAAGAATCTTTTATTTCTTCCTTCTGTTGTTTGCCTATTGATTTCAGCAATTGTAATAGTTATAGCACGTTTATTTACGTTGCCGGCGGTATATGTTGTTACTTCCCTTGTTGTAGCGAGCATAGTCTGTCTTCCCTTCTATTGGCTTGAATATGCACGAGTATTTACAGGTTGGAAAAAGAAAAGCACCAATAACTTTATTTACAGAGGAGAAATAAAATGAAACCAACAAACCTAGAATGGGAAGATGTTACCAAGTTTGAAGAGGTAAAAGGTTACGGTCAGCATATCTGGAGAGATAAGGAGAAATATTATTTAGTTTCAGAAGAGGAACTGTGGCTTCTTGGTTAGTAGTCTATGAATTACCAAATGAGTTGTTTGCCTTATTAGATAGTGGGGAAAGAACGCTAAGCGAAATATCTTGCAAGATTCAGACCGATTATTGGCCACCGACGGAAGAAGAAAAGAAAGCTAGTGAGAAACGATTCATAGAAGAGAGTCCTGCATCATTAATTGATTTACCTGAAACTAGAGAGTTATTTACTCAGGAAGAGCTTGAAAGATTAATTCCAATTGCTGAGCAAATGTGGATTGACTGGAGAGGTAAACTTCCAGATGATTATGTATCACCATTGAAATAGCTTATGGGGGAAAATAGAAAGGTTTATTTTTAAATGAATCAGATAAAGGGGAATGGATTTATTATAACTGAAGAAAACGGCAATTATACAATGTCTTGGATGACGGGAGGTTTTCAAGATAGAGAAGTTACTTATCCAGTTAGTAAAGAATTAGTGGACAAGGCTTTAAGGTCAGAACAGGATGCTTATGAGGTTGAACTATTCTTACAAACTGGAGAATGGGTGACAAAAGAAAGTAAGGAAGTAGCCAGACAAAATTATTTTAGATCCTCACCAGTTCGTATTTTAGTAAATCCTTCAGCTATTAAAGAGCTATTCTCTGATCAAGAATTTGAAGAATTGTTATATAAAGCCATATCTTCAGAACTAAAACCAACTGAACTTGACGCTATTGGTATAGTTGATAATCATTTAGAGCTTCTTCTGGTGGATCCAGTCGGCTGGGAGGAAGAGATAGAAGCAGTCCATCTGGAAATTCTGCAGGAAAAAATTAACAATTATATTCACTTCCTCGAAAGCAAGCAATATGTGGAGCGATATGGTGATAAGTTTGACAAAAAAGTCATCCATATCACATTCCAGTATTCCCCATCTGATAACGGTCTAGCATTTCTCGCTGCTGTTCAGAAAGTATTGCAACCAACAGATATGAGCTTGAAGGTAGAATTGCCAGAGTAAAAAAGGGAGCGAAACCGCTCTCTTTTTTATGTTATAATAGGCATAGAATGTTAGGGAGAAAGAGATGAAAAAAGGCTTATTAATTGGCTGTTTATCCACGGCTATACTATTTGCAATGTTCATAGTACTTAGTCCTATTATTGCTATGATGGATATGTGGGGTCTATTTGCCCATGCAAGTCGGAATGAACTTGAGCAAGCTGTACATCGTTCTTATGAGAACTACGGTCTTACAGGTCATTTTGAGTTAGAAAAATATGAAAAAAACTATACAAGTGTTGGTGGATTTGTAATTCATGGAACATACACTGAAAATATAGATGGTAAAACCTATCAGGCTAAGACTCGTTTTGAATACTATACTCGTCCTTCTGAAAAAAAGAAACGTATAGAAAGACTGACGCGGAAGTAGATTATAAACAAAACAAAAAAATTTATCAAGTTTTTCCAGAATTAGCTTATCTAGGGATTGAGATTAGTCCAGGCACCAGCGAATTTTTAAAAAAATTGGAGACTTCAATAACAGATCCTAAAATGACTGCTTTGAAGTATGAAGGAATCAGTTTTCAATTTAACAGTAAAAATGGCAACATGTATCTTTATGATGAAATATTAGAGGAAAATCAAAAAAATGGACAAGCATTACAAGGGATGTATCCCATGGATGCTCAATATCTTTTCCAAAAGGATATTTTTATTCCAGAATTTCAATTTCGATACTACACTCCAGAAGACAAGAAGGATCAGTTATATGATGCCTATCTTGAAGACCTTGAATCACAGATGAAAGAATTTTTTAACAATCAACCCTTACCAAACGGCCTTTATGCTGTAAAGATTGATAGATATGAAGGGGATAAACTTGTTAATAATAGCGGTGGATATTATGTGAGAATAGCAAACAGTCAAGTTGTGGCATTTATCAAAGATTTATAGTAGGAGTTATTATTCTAATGCTGTTTATAAAATCTTATAACAATGATATGAGATTGAAGGTAGAACATACAAACTGATAAAGAGTGAGTAAAGGAGTAAGGACTATGTTAGCCATTTATATTGATTCTATAGGCGATAAGTCAGCAACCTATAAGTTGTTAAGAAACTATTCATCTTTGCCTCTTTCTCTAATCCAATCAAGAATAAAAAAATCATGATACAGTTATGGAAGTGGATATTCTAGATTTGGACGAATTAAAAAAAGTAAGGGTCCTTATTCATGACTTGAGTGACATTGGAACCATGGTTACTATGAAAGATTCGACTGGTGTTATCACCTTAGAGATATTAAGTAATATCATTACCACCTATGAAGAGATTGCGGCTGAAAGAGAAGAATTAGATGCACTTATGTTTGATGAGGAAGAATAATCTGTAATTAAAACACCCCAGGAGTTAGTTTTTTATCTCTAACTTCTGAGGTGCTTTTTCTATATCTAGTTATTTTACAAGACCCAAGTTCGAATCGCATGGGCAACGCCTGATTCATCATTTGTTTTGGTGATGTATTTGGCGATTTTTTTGAGTTCGGGGTTTCCGTTTTCCATAACAACTGGATTTCCAACTACCTCGAGCATGGCACGGTCATTTTCTTCATCTCCGATAGCCATAGTCTCATCTTTTGTCAATCCCAGTTTTTTTCAGATAGATGTGTAATAGCTGAGCCTTTGTCTACTCCTTTTTTGAGGAGCTCTAGGTAGAAAGGAGCAGATTTGTTGATAGAGTAGCGTTCGTAAAAGTCTGCTGGAATTTTTTCGATAGCATCATCGAGAATTTCAGGTTCATCGATGAACATACATTTGACGATTTCCTTATTAGCCATTTCTTCTGGTGTACGATAGAAAATCGGCATGCTGACGAGGGTTGATTCGTGTACGGTATATTTTCCGATATTGCGATTGGCTGTATAGATACCATCTTTGGTAATAGCATGCATATGAACTCCAAGTTTACGGCTGAGAAATTCCATATCCAGATAGTCTTCGTAGGTCAAGGATTCGCTGATAATCTCATGTCCTGTAGCAGTTTCCTGAACAAGAGCACCGTTGAAGGTTACAACATAATCCCCCTCATCTCTTAATTTTAGTTCGTCAAGGAGTTTAGCAACACCAGCAATAGGACGACCTGTTGCAATCACAACCTTAACACCAGCTTGTTTGGCATCTTGGATAGCTGAAAAAACTTCTGGCGTAATTTCTCTTTTACTATTAACTAGGGTTCCATCGATGTCGACGGCGATTAGTTTAATACTCATAAATTTCCTCTGTTATTTCTTGTCTGGAGTAAAATGATCATTCTCAATCAAATGTGAAAATTGTTGAATGGTAGAAGCAAAAATATTGTTTGGATTCAGCATTTCTTTAGGGAAGTAGAAACGGTTGTCACCATGACGACTTCCTGCAAGAGATTGGACGATAGGTGAAAGACTAGAAAGTTCAGCTAGTTCTCCATTTTTCTGTAAAATCTCAATTTGTGTTCTAGGATTTTCAGACTCTGGTCGATAAATATCGTAAGGAAGGTCAAAATTCTTGTGGATAGCTGTGTAATAGTTGGGGTCAAAACCAATTTCCTCTACTAAACCTCGCATGATTTCAAGTTGATTCTGGTCTTCCTGAGAAAAAGTAATAGATTTAAAGACCTTCCTATTGATGAAACGTTGGGAAAGGTCAGCCAAAATCTTGTCTGTACTTGTCATCCAGAGTTGGAAATAAGTATTCATCACACCATCATCTAGGGCAAGATAGTCAGCTAAGCTTACATTCTTCTCAAAAAATGGAAGGAGATGAGGCGAAGTCAGAGCGAAGAATTCTTTATTTTCTGGATAGAGTTCTTTGGCACGTTTCAAAAGATTTTGCAGAAGAACCTCCATGGCCCGTGTAGCTGGGTGGAAATAAACCTGCATATACATCTGGTAACGGCTGAGGACATAGTCCTCGATGGCATGCATCCCATTACGTTGAAAGGCGATACCATTTTCAACAGGACGAATGACACGAAGAATCCGTGTCAAATCAAACTGGCCATAAAATGCTCCGGTGAAGTAGGAGTCACGAAGGAGATAGTCCATGCGGTCCGCATCAATCTGACTAGAAATCAACTGAACCACCTGTTTGTTTGGATAAGTGTGGTCGATAACGCTGGCAACCTTCTTAGGAAAGTCTGTAGCGACCTGCAAAAGAACCTGGTGAATCTCTGTTTCAGGGCTTTGGATTATTTCCTGAGTAATCGCTTCATGGTCAGTGTCAAAGAGATTTTCAAAAGTATGGGAGTAGGCACCATGTCCAAGGTCATGGAGGAGCGCTGCAGTCATGGTCAAAAGAGATTCGTTAGAATCCCATTCTTCAGGGTATTTTTCCTCAAAAATCTCAGTGATTTGACGAGCAATTTCATAGACACCCAAACAGTGAGAAAAACGACTATGCTCTCCACCATGGAAGGTATAGCTAGATGTCCCTAACTGTTTGATACGACGGAGCCGTTGAAATTCTTTGGTATTGATCAAGTCGTAAATGACTTGATTGTTAACGTGGATATAGTTGTGAACAGGGTCACGAAATACTTTTTCATTCATAAGACCATTATAGCAAATTCCGTGGCTTTTTGGTAAAATAGTAAGGATAAGTGAGAAGAAAGAGGAACTCTTGTGAAGATTAGAATGAGAAATACCGTCCAGTTCGATGAACAATTGGAAGTAATTGATCAGCTTTATGATGTTGAACTACGTGAAAAAGGGGGATTTTTTTCCTATCTTCTTTTCTACAATGAGGAGCAAGAAAAAAAGTTGTGATTAAGTTTCAGGAAGAAGAGCTAGTCATGACGCGCTTCTCAAATCCCAAGACTATCATGCGTTTTCTTAAGGATTCCGATAGTTTGGCCTATATTCCAACACCTATGGGTATGCAAGAGTTTATCATTCAAACCAATCACTACAAAGTTGGTGAAGAGAAGATTGAACTAGCCTATCAACTACAAAACAAAGAAGGAGTTGCTTTTGCCAACTACCGCCTAGAAATTACATGGGGATAAGAAAAAGGTTGGCGAAAGCCAACCTTATTTGATATAGAGTTCTTGATTTTTCAAGACGATCTCACGTACACTTGCAAATTTCTTCAGTTTTTTGAGGTCTTCTGGATGGGTTACAAGAGTAATCACATATCCTTCTTTGCCCATACGTCCAGTACGTCCAGCGCGGTGAGTATAGGTTTCGATATCTCTTGGGACGTCAAAGTTAACCACGCATTCCAGACTATCAATGTCGATACCACGAGCTAGAAGGTCTGTCGCAAGAAGGAGTGTCAGTTGATTATCTTTGAACTTTTCTAAGATAACTTTTCTAAATTTAACGTTGACATCGCTCGCAAGCGAAACTGCTAAAATATCACGATACTGCAATTTTTCTTCAGCGCTTCCAAGGTCTGACAAGCTATTAAAGAAGACAAGACCACGGAAATCTTCAACCTGTGCCAGTTTACGAAGCATATCTACTCTGTGACGTTGGTCTACTTGCATGTAGAAGTGTTGAATATTGTCTAACTTTTGATCTGATAGATCAATGATGCGCGTGTTAGGTGCAATCTTATCTTGGTCAAATTTGGTAGTGGCACTCATGTAAATAAGTTGATGGTCACGAGGAGCGTAGTGGGTAATTTTCTCAACAAAATGAATCTGAGAATCGTCTAGCAACTGATCAAATTCATCAAGAATAATAGTCTCCACATTCATCATCTTGATTTTTTTCAATTTGATGAGTTCAAAGATCCGCCCAGGTGTTCCAATTAAAATTTCTGGCCCTTTTTTCAGACGCTCAATTTGACGTTTTTGGCTCGAACCCGATAGAAATAGCTGAGCGGTTAAGCCAATGGCCTCACCCCAGGTTTTAGTGATATCGAAAATTTGGCCCGCCAGTTCTGTATTTGGAGCTAAAATTAACAGTTGCTGGGCTTTTTTCTTTTGGAGTTTGAGGAGACTAGGTAGGAGGTAGGCTAAAGTTTTTCCCGTTCCGGTTGGACTGACTCCAAGGAGTGATTCTCCTTCTAAAATAGGATTAAACAGTTGTTCTTGAATGGGAGTGAATTCTTGGAATCCTAGTTGGTCAATCAATTCTTGCCATTCGGTAGGTAGTTTGGTTTTCATTTTTCTGCCTCAAATCTAATGCCAGCATCCTGGCGCATAGCGTAAAGTAGGTCGTGGACGTGTGTCGCATCATCAATCCACGATTGGTAGAGAGTTGGGTCTGCTTGCTTGATCATGTTTGCAAAATTAGCGACTTCCTCTGCCATAGTGTGAGGTGCCTGCTGGATAGGAAGTTGAAGTTCATTTCCTTGATGGTCTATAAAAACAGCTGATTGGATATGCTCAATTGTATTGAGCGTCAAGGTCCCATCAGTAGTATAAACTTCGCAAGGAAGATTAGAAGTGATATTCTTTCCTGTTTTGATGTGCACTTGATAGTCAGGATAGGAAAGGATACCGTCTCCGTTTAGATCAATACTGTTGTCTAGTTGCTGACCTTGATAGGTCGCATGACTTGGTTTTCCAAATAAGCGAATAGCAGCATAGAGTGGGTAAATTCCTAAATCCATGAGAGCTCCGCCAGCAAAACGGTCTGAGAAAACATTAGGAGTATCGCCAGCAAGTAGGTTAGGCATCTTAGAAGAATATTTAGCGTAGTTAAAATCTGCACCAAGAATTTGTTTGTTCGCAAGAAAGTCTTTGATTGTGGCAAAAGCATCTTCGTGGTAGTTTCTTGCTGCTTCAAAGATAAAACATTTATTATCTTTAGCCGTTTGAACTAAATCCTGCCATTCTTGTGGTTGAGTGACAGCTGGTTTTTCAAGGATAACATGTTTTCTAGCAGATAAAGCCATCTTTGCCTGACTAAAATGCAGGGAATTCGGACTAGCAATGTATACCACATCGAATGAATCATTAAAGAAATCATTTAGCTGATCAAATAGCTTAACGCCCTGATACTGTTCAACAAACTTTTCTGCAGTTTCAATTTTTCTTGAATAGACTGCAACTAGTTGAAATTCTCCACTAGTATGGGCTACATTGACAAAATGATGGCTGATTGCGCCAGTTCCGATTATACCTAGTTTTAGCATGGAAACTCCTTTTTCTGTCAGTAATGATTGATTTCATTATATCATAGAAAGAGCCAACTCGTTACCTTGAGATAATTCTTTTTGCTTTGATACTTCGAAATTTCTAGAAAAAAATGGTACAATAGTTACAGTATATTTAGGAGTTTAGTATGAGATTATTACCTATGAGAAAAATTTCTCGTCATTCAAAAAGATTGGCGCTTTTTTTGACTTTTTGTGCAGGCTATGTCGATGCCTATACATTTATTGTAAGAGGGAATACCTTAGTCGCTGGGCAAACGGGGAATGTGGTATTTCTATCAGTCGGAATCGTTCAGAGAAATTTGGCTGATGCTGAAATAAAGATATTGACACTTTTATCTTTCATGTTAGGCGTTTTTTTGCTTACGATTTACAAGGAAAAACTTCGCATTGTTAAAAAACCCATTCTATCACTTGTTCCATTAGCTATTTTATCATTGATAATCGGCTTTATTCCATTGAGTGTTGATAACATGTTTATTATTCCTCCTCTGGCTTTTTGTATGGGTCTCGTTACAACAGCTTTTGGAGAGGTTTCTGGAATTGCCTATAATAATGCCTTTATGACGGGAAATATCAAACGCACCATGTTGGCTTTTGGCGAATACGTCCGGACCAAGCATACAGCCTTTTTGATGGAGGGATTGATTTTTGTGAGCCTACTTGTTAGTTTCATTCTAGGAGTAGTATTTTCAGCCTACTTAACGATTATCTTCAACGAAAAAACGATTTTAGGTGTCCCTATCATGATGAGTATTTTTTATCTAAGTATGGTTTTATCTTCTTTGCGAAAAAAGTCTAATAAAAGGCTGAATTTTGAGTGAAAATACTTGTCAAAAATTTGGAATCATGCTATACTTGTAGAGTTGACTATGCACGATCCTGTGCAACCGCACGAACATCGTTGCTCGTCGTATAACAAATTTAAACTTTGTCATTATCGCCTTGCCTAACACAAGTTATGTCTTCGGCTCAATTCCTAGTTTATTCTTTGTTATACTAAGAGCTCTTCTTTTAAGTGGTTCGTCCCACGATGCTAGGCGAGTCTTCACAAAAATTCGGGGAAACCCCAAAAAATCATAGGAGGTGCATAATGAGCACATACGCAATTATCAAAACTGGCGGAAAACAAGTTAAAGTTGAAGTTGGTCAAGCAGTTTACGTTGAAAAATTGAACGTTGAAGCTGGTCAAGAAGTTACTTTTAACGAAGTTGTTCTTGTTGGTGGTGAAAACACTGTTGTCGGAACTCCACTTGTTGCTGGAGCTACTGTAGTTGGAACTGTTGAAAAACAAGGAAAACAAAAGAAAGTTGTTACTTACAAGTACAAACCTAAAAAAGGTAGCCACCGTAAACAAGGTCACCGTCAACCATACACTAAAGTTGTCATCAACGCAATCAACGCTTAATTTTAAGGAGAACACATGATACAAGCAGTCTTTGAGAGAGCCGAAGATGGCGAGCTGAGGAGTGCGGAGATTACTGGACACGCCGAGAGTGGCGAATACGGCCTAGATGTCGTGTGTGCATCGGTTTCTACGCTTGCCATAAACTTTATCAATTCCATTGAGAAATTTGCAGGCTATGAACCAATCTTAGAATTAAACGAAGATGAAGGTGGCTATCTGATGGTTGAAATTCCAAAAGATCTTCCTTCTCACCAGAGAGAAATGACACAATTATTCTTTGAATCATTTTTCTTAGGTATGGCAAACTTATCGGAGAACTCTTCTGAGTTCGTCCAAACCAGAGTTATCACAGAAAACTAACACGGAGGAAAACATTATGTTAAAAATGACTCTTAACAACTTGCAACTTTTCGCCCACAAAAAAGGTGGAGGTTCTACATCAAACGGACGCGATTCACAAGCTAAACGTCTTGGAGCTAAAGCAGCTGACGGACAAACTGTAACTGGTGGATCAATCCTTTACCGTCAACGTGGTACACACATCTACCCAGGTGTAAACGTTGGACGTGGTGGAGACGATACTTTGTTCGCTAAAGTTGAAGGCGTAGTACGTTTCGAACGTAAAAGGTAGCGATAAGAAACAAGTTTCTGTTTACCCAAT